>Ga0228698_1000583_pt1 | contig 25340 bp, 30 predicted proteins | sample McNCre117_Aug_MG_FD_178015 | JGI IMG/M metagenome (GOLD analysis project Ga0228698, IMG submission 178015) | Freshwater microbial communities from McNutts Creek, Athens, Georgia, United States - 1-17_Aug_MG | ecosystem: Environmental > Aquatic > Freshwater > Creek | place: USA: Georgia...
TACACCAGCGCTAACGGGTCTTCAACAGATCCTCGCTAGTGTTAACCAGACCGCAAGCCAAACCGCACCAATCATAGCGGGTCAAACAATCCCTGCAGTTGATGATTTGACTAAGGCCGGTGGTAAGGCTGTTGATAAGTATCAGGAGCTAAAGGATACCCTGAAATCAGCCTTTGAAGATGTGGGTATGGCAATTGTTCAAGATACCAAGAACATTGGTGATGCATTCAAGAAATTGGCTGCGGATATCATCACCGAGCTCTACAAAGTTCTAGTCGTTGAGAAACTGGTTGGTTCTTTCGGTAACGCTACTACTCCTAGTTCCGGTATCTTGGGATTCTTGGGGACTGCCTTTAGTTCTGGTGGGATGTTTGGTTCTGTCACCACTGCGGTAATGCCGCATGCTTCTGGAGGTCCGTTCTCTGCAGGTCAGCCTATGATCGTGGGTGAAAAAGGTCCTGAACTTATAACCCCATCCTTCAATGGTACTGTGACAAAGAATTCTGCAATGGGTTCTGGTGACACAAATATCACCCAAATCTTCCAAATTAGCACTGGGGTACAGCAGACTGTACGTGCTGAGATCAAAGCAATGATGCCTCAAATTAAAGCTGCCGCCGTTCAAGCTGTCATGCAAGCTAAGACTCGTGGTGGGAAAGCAGGAGCACTCCTCTAATGGCCATCACATATCCGTTGTCATTGCCAGCCTTCAAAGGGCCCGCCAAAATTGATTTCCATGCTCTAAGCATTGTATCATCGTCAAAGTCGCCTTTCACGTTAAAGGAACAAATCTATGAATATGGCGGCCAGATTTGGCAAGCGGACATTACACTACCTCCTATGCGTCGATCGGATGCGGAGAATTGGGTTGCATTCCTTCTGGCGCTTCATGGACGTACTGGTACTTTTATACTGACTGATCCTACTAACGCTGCTCCCAGAGGTAATATCTCTTCGAGCCTTGTGATCACCGGTTCCGTAGGTGCAAACTCAGTTACTTGCACGATGACAGGTAGTTTGGCTGCTGGTGACATGTTTCAACTTGGTTCTGGAGCTGCGACGGAATTGCATAAGGTGGTTCAAGGACGTACTGGTAGCGGTACTCTTGAAATTTGGCCGTCGCTGCGTTATGTGCAAGCATCAGCGACTGCTGTCATTGCAAACCCCGGCGGTTTGTTCCGCCTGAACACAAACGACATCAGCTGGTCCGTTGATGAGGCTTCCGTATATGGAATTACATTCCCTGCTATTGAGGCTCTGCCATGACGCGTTCAATTGGTGCAACCCTTGTATCTACTTTACAGCAGGCGACATCGCAACCCTTTGTCGCTGTTCAATTTCTCTTTGACAGCGGTACCTTGCGCCTTTGGTCTGGTATTGGTTCCTACACGTTCGGAACTGACGTTTATTCAGGTGTTGGTGACTTCCTTAGCATTGCGGCTGTTAAAGAAACATCCGACATGTCTGCAGATAGCATGACCATTACATTAGCAGGACAAAATGCTGCTACTGTTTCCTTAGCATTGCAAGAACCGTACCAATATCGTAAGGCTACTGTTCATCTAGGTGTGTGGACTAACGCAGCACATACTACCTATGCTTTCTACAAAATCTTTGGCGGCGATATGGATACGATGTCCATTCGCGATGATGGTGATTCATCCATAATCACCATGACTATTGAGAATGCTTTGGCAGCTTTTGACCGCTCTAACAATTTCCGGTATACGCAGGAGAGTCAGCAAGCACTATATCCTGGGGACACTTTCTTTTCATTCGTCACTGATCTCCAGGATAAAGAGATTACATGGGGTCGTAAATAATGAATGCCGAAGCAAGACTTGAGCTTATGAAGTACCTGGGTGAAATACTGCATAAGCCTTTTGTTCCTGTAGAACATGATTGCCTTACTTTCACCAACAAGTGCTGGGAGATCATGTATGGATATCCTTGGTCATCTGATTGGCTGGGTGGATATTTCACTGACAATAAAAGACCGCTGACAATTCCACAACTGCAGAAAAAATTCGGATTTGAGGACTTGCCTGAAGCTATTGATTCCCTTGCGGGAATGTCTCGTTTTACACCAGCACCAGACACTGACAACTATCTTGGTTCTGGTAAACTTGTTATCCGCAAGGTTGAGTCCACCATGATTGGTTATGCTATGGGGATTTCTTTAGGTCGTTCTCTAGTGTACCTGGGCTTTAAAGGGCTTGATTACCATAGCCCTGAATACTATGATCTTGCTTGGCAGAGGGTAGAAAATAAATGAGCACGTTTAATTCCCTTTGGAAAGGTAAATCCTATCTTAAGCAGTCCACGATGCTTAATCGGGACCCGCTTACGATTGGTACTTTCATTCTTTCGGGAATTGACATTACGGGTGCCTCTGTCTTCATCGCATCCACAGTTGGCTATATTGCAACCACTCTCGTTACTTCCTGGTTGCTTACTGCACTTACCACGTCGGGCTCTTCTCTTAATAATCCGATTAGTCAAGGTACTTCACTATCCAACAGTGTTGTTGCCGATGCTGATGGTGAAATCGTTTATGGTAGGATTCGTAAAGGTGGCGTCGTTACTTATATGGAGGCTACTGGTTCCACCAACCAGTACCTTCATATGATCATCTGCTTTGCTTGTCATACCATCGATGCATTTGAAAGCATCTATATCAACGACGTCATTGTGACTTTGGATGCTAACGGTTTTGCTACCGCAGCTCCTTGGAACTCTAAGGTACGTATCAAGCTGCATCTTGGTAGTCCTACCCAAACTGCTGATTCCAACCTTCTGTCTGAATCTGCACAGATCACTTCGGCCTTTCAAGGCAAAGGCATTGCGTATATGTATGTTCGTCTGGAATATGACGAGAACGTGTTTGCGAATGGTATTCCTCTATTCACGGCAGTTATTCGAGGTAAGAAAGTATTTGATTCCCGTGTACCGACTACTGTCTGGTCTGCAAATGCTGCCTTGGTGGTCCGTGATTACCTACAGGCTAGCTATGGTCCTGAAATTCTGAGTGCAGAAGTTGATACCACAGCCTTTGCACATGCGGCCGACGTTTGCGATGCCTCAATCACTCCTGTCGGTGGTACCGCTCAGGCTATGTTCACGATTGATGCTGTGTTCACCACAGGTCAGACCTATCGAGATGTCATGCAAGCAATGATGACTGCTTGCGGAGGTTCTCTATATCATTCTATGGGACTGTTCAAACTTATTGTTGCCGAGTATAATTCTCCGGTAAAAACCTTTACGCTAGATAACCTACGGTCTGAGATCAATATCGATACCAAAGTAGCACGACATGACAACTTCAACTCGATCACAGGTACTTTCAACGATGCTTCCCAAGGCTACATTGTAGCAGACTTTCCTAAAATCATTGACACAAACTTCCTGACCGAAGATGGTGGTATCGACAATCCTATTGATATGTCTATGCCTTGTATCACAGATGTCAACAGGGCTATTCGAGTTTGTACCATCGCATTGCGTAGAGCACGAGAACAAATTACGTTCACTGCGACTTTTGACATGTCCGCTCTCGATGTTGATGTCGGTGATTTTGTCAACTTGACGATCGGTCGCTACGGCTGGGTTGCTAAAGTCTTCCAAGTTAATACCTGGTCTTTTGGCGTTGATAGTGATGGCGCTTTGGTCATCGAAATGACTTTGCGGGAATCTTCTTCAACCGCATTCTCAACTACCCTCAATTCCTATATCATTGTCAACAATAACTCCCTTCTGCCGGATTATAAGAATCCGACACCACCGACATCTCTTGTGGTCACCAATGTCGGCTATATCTCATCTGCTGGATACTTTATTCCTTCTATTCATTTGACATGGACTGCTTCCACTGACAAATTTGTAACTTCCTACATAGTCTCTTGGAAAGAGCATTCAGCTTCAGTCTACAAGTCTATGACCGTAAAGACGACTGAAGCAGACATCCAACTAACTAAATCCGGCATACTTTACGATCTTCAGGTTCAATCCGTTAACGTATATGGCATTCCAAGCACGGCCCTAACGGGTAGCATCACTGCGGCATATGATACAGTTGCCCCAGCTAACCCAACTGGCATCGGTGCTATTGGTGTTATGGATGGTGTTCTACTTACTTGGACTAACCCTACAGACAGTGATTTTGATCATGTCGAAATCTATGTTAATACCGTCAACAACTCTGCAACTGCGACTCTTGTTCAACAGACTAAGGGTATATTTTGGAAACATGATAACCTTGGCTCAAATGCTTTGCGTTATTATTGGTTCAAGGCTGTAGATTCGTTTGGCAATAGGAACGCCTCGTTCACCACCGTTGTGAGTGCTACCTCACGCTATATTCTGACTTCCGACGTTGCGAACGGACAATTTACTCTTTCCTATTGCTCGATCTGTGCTCCCGCTTTAATCAATACTTCGGCATTGACCAGAATCAATACCTTCAAGTTTAATCGTGCTGTTGGCTATCCTACAATATTCGCGTTCCAAATTCAAGTCATGCCCTTTGACGAAAGTAGTGACCTGACCGTACAGCTTAAAACAGGTTCGCGCATATTCTTCCAAAATAAGATGGGTGTGCTTCAAAACCAACAGAACCTAGTTTCGGGTAACGGTATTGACAATGATCTTTCAGGGGGTTCAACAATTTATGACCTTTACATCTCTCGACCCAATGCCACTCTAGTACCCACTACCTTTGTCTATCAGAACATCCTCACAGCCTACCAAATGAAACGGTGATACCATGGCTTCTTATGGTGTATACGATTCCACGCAAGGTACCACGACGGATCGTACCCTTATTCGTTGGGGTGATTGTCCTGCCGGTGAAGAGACTTTGCAAGGCTATAATACCAATGAGGTTGGTGTTGCCCTTTCATCTGCAGTCAACTGCACGATGGACCAAGAAGCTCATTATAATGGTACTACCGGGGTCATTACTATCACCTCGATGACCAAGGCCACTTCAGTACAAAAGCAAGAGCAGCTTGTCACTAGAAACTCTTTGTTGACCTTTTGGGATTGGTTCATGACTGCGGACGCCTCAACAAGGCTGTCTTACAAGAAGCTTAAGGAGATCAAAAAGTATCGTCAGGATCTACGCAATGTGCCTCAACAAGGCGGCTATCCTTCTTCCATTGTGTGGCCCACGGTTCCTACACCGCCAACACCTATTCCAGATACTGATCCACTTAGTCTAATCGATTCCTATGGCAATTTGATTAGTGGATTCACATTCACAAGATCAACCTCGGCACTCACCTATAGTAAACAGGGATGGATGAAACTTGCCGGCGTTAATGTGCCTCGAGTAGAATATAATCCTGCAGATGGCACTCTGCGTGGTTTGTTGATGGAACCCGCACGCACCAACTTGCTTCTGTGGTGCTATACCTTTACCAATGCTGTATGGACCGCAACCCGAGCTACTGTTGCAGCTGCTTCTCAAATCTGTCCCGATGCTACTATTGGTGGGTATAAAATTACGGAAGACACTACAGCAACTAATACCCACATCATCTCGCAAACTATCACACTGGCTGCAGCCTCAAACTACTACAGGACTATTGTACTTAAAGCAGGTACACGTACCGGAGCATCTATCTTTACCACTTCTCCAGGTATGACAAATGTTAACGTTGTCGTAGATTTGTCTGCAGGTTCCATTATATCGGGCACCGCTATTATCTCAGCGCTTAAAGCAGGTTGGTACATGGTTCAAATACCATTTACTACAGTAACTGGTGGCGCATCTACGATAAGCACGCGTCTTTATAACGGTAACGCTATCTATACTGGTGATGGCACCTCAGGTCTCTATGTTTTCCAAGACCAAGTTGAATTGGGAGATTTTCCCACCAGCTTGATTAATACGACAACGGCGGCGGCTACTCGAGGTGCAGATTCGGCAACTCTTCCTCTGACTGATTTCTATAACGACAATGCTGGAACTTGGTATGCCGAAGCAAACTATATTGGCGGTTCGGATAAAAGCAATGACAGTCGTACCGTGTTCTCTCTAGATGATGGCTCCACAGCCAACCAGATTTATGTCGACAATAAAAACGGATATCATGGTTGCCAAATTACCGCAGCTAGCGCTTCCCAGATGTCGGTTAACGGTAACTCTGCCAATGATTCCCTTTATCACCAAGTTACCTTGGGATATTCACTTAATGATGGTGGCATTTGCAATGACGGAGTGAATATTACTACAGATACCACTCTAACAGTGCCTAATGGACTTACGACACTTCGTGTTGGAGGACAATTTACGGCAGGTAAAGAATTGGGTGGTTTTATTCGTGACCTTAAATACTGGGATTCAAAACTACGCAGTGACCAAATTATTGCCGCGACTACCTGACATCACACAGCAACCTAGGAGGCTATGGTGCAATCGAACTTCCGTAAATGTCTTGATAAAATCCTTGTATACGAAGGCGGTTTTGTCAATGACCCTCATGATCCCGGTGGTGCTACAAATCATGGCATTACCATCGGTACTCTTAAGAAGATTGGTATTGACGTTGATGGAGATGGTGATTCTGACATCGCCGATCTTAAAGCTCTTCGTCCACAAGACATTGAGTACGTGTACAAGAAGTTTTATTGGGATCCGGTTCAAGGAGACTTCCTCCCGAAAGGCGTTGATCTAGTTGCTTTCGACGCAGCTGTAAATTCAGGTGTTGCCCGAAGCGGCATCTGGATTCAATCAACCACCAAGGATGTACAAGATGGTTCTATTGGGCCCATTACTCTCGGCAATATTCTAAAGATGGATCCTCATGTCATTATTCAACGTGCTTTGGATGCTCGTCTTGCTTTCATGCACCAAGCCAAAAATCCTAAAACTGGTGAGATGCTTTGGCCACGATATAAGCATAGTTGGCAATCTCGAGTTGATGACGTTCGCGCTTCTGCAGACAAAATGGTTGGAGCTTAACTATGGCCATGAAACTTTCTCCTAATTGGCGCATTATTCTTCGTAAATCCTGGTCAGTACGTTTGGCGGGAATTGCTACTGGATGTGCCTTGGCAATTACAACTATTCGGGAAGCCGGACCTGATGTTCTTCCTCCTGAATTGGCCGCTTTCGTAATCCTCTGGCTAAAGCGTATTGCACTTGTTTGTGTTATTGCAGTCATTCCTGCTCGTGTAATGCATCAACCCGCACTTGAGGAACCTCCCCAAAAATGAAACATCCTCTTGCCTGCATGTTTCTTATTGTATTCATGACTACGTCTTGTAGTCCTCTGACTTCAATGCTATTGGGCGGACTTACTCACGGTGGTCCTCAATTGAATGCTAACGTGCAGGCAGGTAAAACAAATACAGAGGCGGCAACAATCGGCACTACGGATGCAAGCCAACAAGAGGTATCTCATTCTTCCGTTGGCACTGTAAACCAAAGTCATGACTCTAACAAAGTATCCGCCAAATCTGTAGGTACAATTATTGTTAATGAAGCCCAAAGTTGGAAACGTGAATACGGTTATTGGCTTGCGATTATTCTAGCTTTGTTTCTAGATAGTCCAAGACGTTGGCCAGAAGAAATCATGAACGCTTTTAAACGCCAAAGAAAGGCATCATCCAAATGAAAAACTATCTTCTTCCTACCATTCTTAGCCTGTTGCTTCTCGGCACGACGACACCTCAAGCAGCCGTCACTGCTGTCGAGCTGACTCCAGTCGGATGTGATCATCTTAAGGATTATCTCCGCCATGATGTGATGGTCGCCAGCATCAAAGCGAAATGGCCCGAAGCCGTGCTTGCTCTATCTCAAGTCTCGACGTTCTCCTGGGACGATAGTGGACGGAAAATGGAGGTTTATTATTTTCCGGACACTGCCAATGATGGAAAAGATGCGAGGATGATCACCACCATAGTAATCCGGACTAAGAATAGCTTTGGTGCATGGACCGTCTATGCCTCAAGTCTGACCTGTATACCGACCGATAATCCCATTCAATGGCCTGCGCAATAATCGAGATAGACTATGAGTTATTCCATCGAAATCAAGCACAATGGTGGAATCCTACTTAGTCTAGGGGGTCCACAGCTAACTACCTTTGTGCCCAACACCCCTAACAGAAGAAGAGCACTACGCAGTATTCTTGATGACATTGAGAAAATACTCGCCGTTGCAGATGCTGCTGGTGCTCTTGAAGATGACATCAACGAAGAAAGCCGTACAGTGATCACTGATGGTAAGACACGACGTCTTACTAAGACCGAATTCAACATTGTTGCCTTTTTAGCAAAGCACCCTGGATATTGGCGGACTCGTACTCAGATCATGGATGCTATTGGCATGCATTCTGAAAATGAGGACCGCTCTATCGACTCACATATCCAGAGAATACGCAAGAAAGGCGTAACACGTATTCTTACGCAGACTGGTATTGGTTATTGTTGGAAGACTTAATACCGACCAGGTCCGGATTCGCGCCTCTACGGCGGTATCATTGAAGTGGTGGTAGAGGATAAACGCGATCGTTACCACATCCATCAGTGGTCGGGTGGTTTGTGGAAGGGATGAGTATTTAAGCCTCCTAAGTACTCATCCCACCCTATTTCAAAAACGTGCCCGAACTGGTCCCTACCACTACTACTATCGGACCCCGTCGAATGCGAGCCACCAACCAGCAGATTCCTGAGCCTTGGGGTAATAGCGGTATTAAATAATTGTTAAATAGGGTGTCTAAATTTCTCAATGTTTTCAAGTAGTTAAAAGGCCCCTAGATCGCTCTAGAGGCCATTAGTTTTAGATCGAAGGTCTAACGAATTAGCGCTGGACAGGTTGCTTTAGGTAATGCTTTGCTGTGGCGATGACCTTGGCATCCTGGGAATTTTGAGTAAGCCATTGCAAGTAGTCTTTGGGAACCTTAGACCATAGGATCCCTTTATGTTTGCCCCACGGAATAGAACCAGTAAGAATCGGACTTTCCGAAATAGCGTTGCTTGTCTTTGCCATATCGTAAATGGTCATCTTATTTGTCATCAGCATCTTTCCAAGAAGCAATGCTGTAACATAAGAGTCAAATCCGGCACGGTGAGTTTCGGCATTTTTAACGCGTTCTGGTTTCATCATCGAATCCAAGTCTAGCCAATACCGAAGCACTTGGTTTTTATGTGATGGGGCGTCCGGATAGATAATTCGGGAAGTTTCCAACGTACAAATAATCGGTTGGGAAGGCTTAAAGAACTTAGTGTCAAATGCCGCATTATGGAAAGCCCAATAATCGCCTGGCAAAAGAGCGACATCGGCTTTCACTTGGGAAGCGGGTAAAGCTTTTGCTTCCTTCAACATCTTCGGCGTGATGTGATGGACTGCCATAGCTTCCCAAGCAATCTTACATTCAGGATCTGCTAGCAAAGCGATTGTAGGCTGCACCCGCATGTCAACCATTTTCTTGGTTTCCAGGTCGATATACAGCTTTAGTGGAGTCACTGCAATTTCGACGATGTCCCCATTTGGCGGCGGAGCAAAGCCCGTAGTTTCGGTGTCACATACATTGATGATGACAACTTCAGTATCAATAGGCGTAGACATTAGCGTTTACCTCCCAATGCAATGAGGCTAAGAAGCTCAGCTCGGACTTCTGGAATGGCGCGGAATCTACCGGCCATGTGCGACGTAGTGGTGCTCGAACATTGATCTTGGATGCCTCGGAATTTGACGCACAAGTGTTCAGCAGATATGACAACGGCGACGTCTTCAGTGTCAAGAAGATATTGGAAGGTAGCCAATATCTGCTGTCCCATCCGTTCCTGAAGCTGGGGACGGCGGGCAAAGAATTCAACGACACGGTTGAACTTAGAGAGTCCAAGAAGTTTGTCTTTGGGGATATAAGCCACGTGAGCACGTCCCATGACGGGCATAAAATGGTGTTCACAAAGCGAGGTAACGGTAATGTCTTGCACGAGGACGATCTCATCGAGCTTTCCATCATTCGGAGTCACCATGCATTCTGGAAAATTGTCATAGTCGAGACCAAAGCAGATTTCGTTTTTGTACATCTTAGCCAGACGCTTCGGAGTCCCTTCAGTCGAAGGATCCGTCGTAGACATACCAAGCATTCCAGTAATTTTGGAAAAGGCGTTATTTAGAGAATCCACGTTATAGCCCCGGAAAGTACCAAAGCTGATTGGGTTCTCGATGCCTTTGCCAACGAGCATCTGGTGAATGTCTTGACCAAGTTTAGGGTTAGAAGAAGCCATGTGATGTCCTTTCGTCAGACTTTAGAATTGGCAAATTGATAGACGGAAAGGTTACCCTCAGCGTCTTTTACTTTAGTCATGTCCTGATAAATCGATCTGTGATCCAAGAGCATGATTTCTGCGACTATGCCAAAGCCTTCACGGATCTCTTCCTCTGCACCTTCAGCAGTGCGGACTTCGATCATATGACGCCAGGCTCTATGATTTGCGGTGATGATGATATCGGTCAGGATACCATCCGGAAGGATTCGACGCATCGCGGACGTGATCTTTTTCTTCTTGGCGAAGGGCATATCTGGATTTGCAAGCAACAGGTTGGTAAGTTGACGATATTCTTCCTCGATCTTACCAAGGACCGAGCGGACAGAATATTCAACACGCCGAGTATCCTCTTTCGACAGTCCTTCATAGAAGGCACGAGGATAGTAAAAGCGAATGGAATCAACTCGAACAAAGCGCATAGATTCCTGCGAGAATGCAGAACCGGCACGGTGACGGACTAACTCATGGGTGAACACACGCGACACACCGAGGAACGCCATCGTAACCGAAGCGTGTTCAAGCACAGAACCATGTTTCGTAGATAGGATGTTACCGATATATGCCATATGATCGGTACGAATATGTGTCAAGTTCTTATTCAGCTCTAGACCGAATGATTTGTAGCACAAACGACCTGCAACTTCGACTATGTAGGCTGCATCATCGGGGAAATATTCCGTTTGATCCCGTTTATGAAACCATTCATTGGGCTCATCAGAGCCGGCAATAGAACCAATATGTCGAAGCATCGCCCCCATAGCAACATGGTTAACTCGAGTTTCGGCAATCTTAAAAACTGCCATTTCTTGGAAATCAGCCATTTTTGGAATCCTTGTCACTAGCTTGGGTTTTTTGTGCGAGTTTGTCTTTCATGGTTGGAGGCTTAATGCCTTTCTTTTCCATGAAGTCACCCCAGTTCTCGTAGATCTTAGCAACTGTTGGTTCCAACCTTTTGTAAAAGGCATCCATGTCGAAGGTTGCGTCCGAACGGTCGTCAATTAGGGTGCCATATTCTTGAGCATCCATTACAATGTTCAGATTGGCTGCTGCATGAGCCAGATGGTGAATACCTGTATCAGGTGCACATTCTTCACCATTAACCCAAGCTTCAATATGTCGCATGCAGGCATCCATATAGATCGAAGCAGAGACTGGTTCAATTCGCCAATTGAAATGACCATACTTTAGAGCACCTTGCAAATGTACAAGAGCAGTTTTGTACAGCGCGGTAAATGGAGCATACCACAACGGCGGTTTCTTGATCCCATATTGGGTTTTAGGATTGCCATCTTTATAGAATGGTGTAGACATTCGTGCCTCCTAGCACTTAGTATAGCCGCAAGCACGACAGATCGGGCATCCGGCAGAATGGTCGTATTGTTGCTCATTACATTCGGGACACCAATCCAAAATGCTTGCTTTAACTTCTTGGACAATTGCAGTCTGCAATGCCTCAACTTGAGGAACGGACGTAATATTGGTCGCATTAGCCCAATACTTAGCTTTGACTTCCTCAGCATAGTTTGCCAGAAGGAAGCCAATATAGGCATGGATGGAATCAAACCGCTTACCACCAAACCAAGCAGATTCTGCCGAAGTAATCTGTTGGAATTCCTTGAAGATGAAGGAGTTATCCCTCTGCAAACGGAAAAGGGCAGTCATTGAAAGAGTAAGCGCAGTGGTCCATTCTTGATACCGAGAGTCCTTCGAATTGAAGAACACTTCCTTTAGAGCACCTTCACTATGATTAACGGTCATGTAAAGAGCACTGCGGAATGAAGGCCACTTAATCTTAAAGGTTTCCCCACTCAGACGATCAGCACGCTTTTGCGGACCGAACATGATGGGTTCTTCGACCTTGATCACTGGGATCTCTTTATCCTGCTTTTCTTCGGTCGTAGGTGTTTTTGGTTCATCGGTTTTGATGTCCACCAACACGGCGCCTCTCACATCCGAAGGTCGGTATGTAGTAACCCCCTTAAGACCCTTGTCATATGCTAGGCGATAAACATTTTTGAACTCTTCGTAAGACATTTCCGTGGGAATATTGATGGTCTTGGAGATAGAAGCATCTACCCATTTCTGTAAAATCGATTGCATTTCAACATGCTGCGTGACTGTCAGATCTGTTGCTTTGACCCAAGCTTCTGGTACATACATGGTAAGCGATTCGGCATCACCATGCTTGGTCAAAGAATCCCAGAATCGCTTAACAAAGGATTGAACACGATGTGTAGACATCGATCCATCCTTCTCTTTTACATTCCGGTCATACTCGAACGAGAAGTTAGGTTCCATCCCAGAAGAGATGTTGCCATAGAAAACTGAAGTAGTCCCTGTCGGAGCAATCGTCAGAAGCACACCATTACGCAAACCTAACAGGGCGATATTATTCTGAATACTTTTCGCGAGCTTTTGAATGAACGGCGTAAAGGTAATTTCATCCGAATGTAGTTTGAATGTACCGCGTTCTTTGGCTAGATATGCTGAAGCACGATATGCCTGGTTCGCCACACATTCCATGATCTGTTCCGCAAGCTCAAGGCTTTTTTCAGAACCATAGGGAATCCCCATCATGACAAATACATCCGCGAGACCTGAGATACCAAGGCCAATGCGACGTTTGTCCTGTTGTTCCGTAGCTTGTTCAGATAGAGGATAATTGGACACATCGATCACATTGTCCAAAAAGCGAACCGCAACATTTGTCGTGCTAATAAGCAAGGAAAAGTCAAAGTAAGCATCTTTTTGAAAAGGCTTCTTGACCATCAACGCAAGGTTTTGGGCGCCAAGATTACAGGCACCATAAGGAGGTAGCGGTTGTTCACCACAAGGATTAGTACAGCTAATTTGCTCACAGTAAGACAGGTTATTCAGCTTATTCACGCGGTCAATAAAAATCACACCAGGTTCAGAATAGGTGTAAGTGGACTGCATGATCTTTTCCCAAACATCACGAGCACGATGTTTGGAATAAACATATTGCTTAATGTCATAATCATCAATGAAGTCCAGATCTATAAGATCCTGTGAACGTTCAAAGGCTGGTATGACGGGGAAATATAGAATCCACTCATGATCAAAAGCTACACGTTCCATGAAAAGATCAGTCACAAGAATCGAAATGTTAAAGTTGGTCATGCGACCCGCTTTATGCTTGGCATCAATAAAGTTCAGGAGGTCCGGGTGAGTACAACTTATGGTACCCATCATTGCGCCTCGACGAGAACCCGCAGACATGATGGTTGCACACATTGAGTCCCACATATCCATAAACGGAAGAGGACCAGACGCTTCAGAGCCAGTACGTTTCAAATGGGCGCCACTAGGACGAATGGTCGAGAAATCAGTTCCCATACCTCCACCTTGTTGCATGGTGAATGCAGTCTTGGAAAGGCCATCCATAATACCGACCATAGAATCTTCTAAGGTCTCATTCACAAAGCAGTTGACCAACGTCACCAGGTTTTCAGAACCAGCACCAGCCAGAATACGTCCAGCAGGCATCAAAAGGCCGGCAGCCATGAAGTCATAGAAAACATTAGACCAAAAGGCACGATCACTAACTTTTTCGACACTTGCAATGGCGTTTGCGACACGACGGAAAGTTGCAATATGTGAAAGATCTTTCCCATTGTTGGAATACTTTGACCGCCAAATTTCTTGGGAGAATTCATAATCGAATATGTCAACATGTGCGAAGGTCGGGTCGACATCAATTTTGAAAACAGGACGAGTTGTCATTTGTTCCTCGAGGGTTGGTTAGGATTTGATAAGCTTAGGTTTGCGCTTGATGTCTTTGTGGATCATGTCATCGCGCAACTGGACCGCAAGCGTGTAAAGCTTGTGGTAGGTAGGTACTTCCAAAATGATGGTATTCATCAGGTTAAGACCATCAAGAACAGTTATCGAATCATCAGGGGAACGATCATACCAAATTTTGGATAGACGCCAATATAGTTGGGTTTTAGTTTCAAGCAGAGATTTGGGCATTTTGACCACCTTCGGTACCATCGCAGAAGGTACACATATTAGATTCCTTTGTTGATGGCAAGAAGCCTACGGATTTACAAGTTGGGCAATGATATTGACCTTCGTGAACATTGAATCCGGAAAGATTACCCCAACGAGGACCAACTTCGGCTTCTGATTCAAAGGGCACTCTATGCATTCCCCAATCACGCGGAATACGCACCATCGTCGAAGTTACAAGATGGGCGATTTCAGCAACTTGATAAGGATATGCTTCAATGACGATACAGTCATGAACTGTGTTAACAATTTTGGCACCAAATCTTTCCCTAAGAATAGGTTCACATTCAATACCTGCCAAAAGAGTAATATCGGATGCGGTACTTTGATGTGGGAAGTTGGACGCTTCATTTTGCAATTTCTGTCTCCGTTCTACGGTGATAACGCCAAACTTACGCTTACGTCCGAAAATGGTAACAAGTGTCTGACCTTTATCAACGGCTTCACGACACCTATTAATATATGTACGGGCCTTTGGAAAACGCGACAACCACTTCTCGATCCACCTTTGAGCCTCTTTTAAGGAGATCTCAAATTCCTGAACAAATGAGAAGGCTTGACGCCCATATACAATACCGAAGTTCACGGCTTTACCGCGCATCTTCAGTTCCTTCTTTTCTTCCTTAGTCAGTTCATTAGAAGTATACTCAGGCCAGATTTCTGCGGTAACTTCATCATGAAGGGAAAGAGTGTCTGAATTGTAGATTCGGATAAGTTCGTCATCACCCGATAGTTGCGCGAGGGATCGTAGCTCTGCTTGGCTGAGATCACATTCAATGAGGATCTTTCCTTCTTCAGCAATGAACATACCACGAACTTCGGGTTTACGAGGTATGTTCTGCATGTTAGGGCCATTCGAAGAGAGACGCCCAGTTTTGGTACCATGCAAATTATAGGCTGCATGAATTCGTCCGTTACCATCGACTTTTTCCCAACATGGATAGACATATGTCGAAAGGTATTTTTGGATTCGGCGAATTTTGAGTAGGGGCTCAAGGCACTCATTGAAAGGCAACTCCTCAAGAGTTTCTCGGTCCGTCGATTGATGCGGATGGGCTAGCTTCAGATGGCCATACAAATACTCCGCCAATTGCTTCGGCGAATTGGTATTAACTTCCTTACCCCATTCTTTAATGGCAAGGGCTTGAAATTCTGCTTGGAGCTCTTTAAGTTCGGCTTCCATGGAATCCATATGCAGCTTAACCCAAGCACGATCGGTCTTAAAGCCATTCCATTCTACACGAGCCAAATAGTTAGCACCAGGAATCAAAACCCGAGTATAATTTTTAACAAGCACAGGATCCTTTTCAAGAGCCTTACGCATGACGTGATATAGTTGGAATGTTCTGGAACCATCACGAGCCGCATACTTCCTACGAATAGGAGCTGGGATCTCACGATAGGAAGTATCCTTAGTCGGAAGCCACTGTTTAATTTCACCCTTATAATCAGGTGCTCTCAGCCAATCCCAAGCAACTTGTTCCAGACCATGAATGCCTTTGACAGCGTTCATGCAGTAAGAAAGGAGCATCGTGTCTTCAGAAATTCGAGCATTCCAAATTCCCATAGCCCAAAAGAACTTGATGTCAAACTTACCGTTATGCCAAACCCAATCACAGGTATTGTCAAATATCTCTTCGGTCAGAAATTCTGGTGGGATGACATAAACATGATGACCATTATAAGTCACCACCAGCTCGAGCATTTCATGTTCCCAGAAATTAAAACCCCCCGTTTCAATATCAGCTGCTACGGGAATTTTACCCTTCTTTTTCAGAAGGTGACAAAGGTATTTATATTTCAAGGGGGTGTCAATAAGATGAAACGACTCGGGCTCGTAGTACCGTTCAAAAGGTTTGCCGTTCCAGATTTCGAAAGCCTTTGCAAAATCATCTTGGTATTGCTGCAGCGAACCGCCACCCTTCATCATGAAAGTAGGGTGAGCCAAAACAACAGTACCACATGCACTGCGGCCATCATCAATAAGAGAACCGCGTTCTTGGGTAATCTTAAGCTTATGATCCATAGCCAGAGATTGCAAGGCACCGCTACCCAAAGCCATAACCATGTGACGTGGATGAAGGGCAATGATATCAAACAACCTAAAACGGCAAGAATCAACTGCGCAGATAAACTTCTTTTTTCCACCCATTGTAGTTTCAGTAATACCTGTCTTAGCATTTTTCACCTTCTTGTCTCCGGTAAGTTTATCCCGGATTAAGCATTCAACTGCATAGACATATAAAGGCTCAATGCCCAAAGCAGTAAAACCTGCCTTGGACAACATTTGTTGTAGGAGATCGTTTTGCGGACCTATGAAAGCGGTCTTTCTAGCAAGTTCCATAGGAGTCGGACCCTCACCTACAATAACGAGAGGTGAGTCGATGGGGCCTCGGTACGAGACTTTGACCCCACCATACGGACAGTTATCGCAAGTCCTAATCATTTGGAATTCTGCTGAACCATTCCGTTGACTTTCATCCAGTTTCGAACAGCAAACTTAGGTACATCATCGATAGGTGTCATTTTGTTATCAACCCACCAATTACCACGAGAAGGTACTTTAGCTGACATTTGGAATTCTGCCATGCGAAACGGAACATTAGAATCAATGGATTGTACGCGAGCATCATAACGAGCAGACACCATATCATCCACCATATTGTCGGAAAAGCCCATCAGGTGGATTTTGGACATGCACCTGGCTTTAACAACATCAATCAGGTACTTACGAGTCAGAATAATACGGCCGGTAGTATTACGAGGAATTCCAACCCAACTAGGGTAAGGCAAACCGCGTTCGTCACAACGGTCGAGGAAAGACTCGAAGCACCAAACCCAAGACTGAAAAGTTTCGCCTTGAGGGATGAAAAGAAGTTCCGCGACATAATCGTTATCCCATGATTGGGGTTTACGATTCTTGAATATTTGGATCCAATTGGCGTAAACATCCCAAGAAGATTCCAAAGTCTCTTGGGACTTCTCAAGCACATCAGGAAGCACGACAACATTGGCTCCTGTGATTTTTTGAGCTGCCTTCACGAGCTTAGAATCAACCGCAGCACCCAGCTCAATCGCAGAATTGTCCAGCAACAGAAGGTGATTTAGTCGATCCCAGTAAACATTCTTAAGGCGACCATAGCCCAACTCGTCAGTAACGACTTCGTGTGCAAGAAGGAAAGCATGTCGAGCTTCCATGCTGCACTTTTCATAAATGCTTTCCAGATAGTTAGCTGGTGCGACCGGTAGGAACTTAGCCATCAGATTAACCCCTGTTAGACGAGTTGCTTATTTGCCCAGGTGAGAACGTGCAATTGCGGCAAGAAAGTCACATTGCGGAAACGTTTATCACCCAAGATGTCTTCACACAATGATCGGAACTCATCCAGTAGGTTCAACTTAATGCGTTCATCTACAGTAGTCTTACCTTCGTGCACAACCTTTTCATTTAGCGTGATCAGGTTCTCAGAACTGGGGGGGAATGGGTTCCCGAGCGAAAGGTAGCAACAAGATTCATCGATCCATTTACTGCGCACGATGTCAAAGACCATGTCTGCAAATTCAAGATCACGAGCGGCAAAAACCACGACCTTAATGCAAACACTTTGACCATCTCGTGGACCACGTTCAGAAGATGCCAAGTATTCGAGCATGTCACTGAACTTCTCAGGATCAAAACGTTCACCCATACCAGGAGACTTCGGAGAGATCGTTACGAGGTCAACGAGATCCAACCATTCAGGTGTAATCGAACCCTGATTTTCAACATTGATCAGGAAACCCTGACTATGAAATAGATTAATCAGATGTTCTAGGTTGTGAATGCAAGGATTACCTCCAGTAAAAGTAATCCAGGGAGCAGGATTTTGATTCGCAGGATTCTTATCCAACATGTCCATAAACGTGTTGAAGATATCCTCTTGCTTAAGCCAATTGGCATTGGCTCTTACTTGGTTAGGATCCACAGCATGCATACTATCACACATAGTACACTTATAGTCGCAGAGGCCAAAACGTATAAAATAAGTTTGCTTCCCACAGAGCATGCCCTCCCCTTGAAAAGTAGGACCGAAAATCTCCATGACTGGAAGAAGCTTAGCCCTAGCATGGGCCTCTTCTTCTGTCAAAGGTTCAATACGATCCGGATCATCAGATACTGTTGCTTCATCCAAGGTCATTTGGTTCTCCGATACATTGCCGAATTGCCATCATGTTCTGCAACTTGGACAGATGAGAGGGTAATACGATCTCCGTAGCCGGCATCTTTCAACCATTGGACGGTAGATTCGAAGATCATACGGGCAGTGGTTTCACAACCAGTAGAGGGGACAATAACAACATCCATAATATCCAACGCCGCGGCTTCTTTGAAGAAGTCAAGGTTTGGATCATCTTCGGCAACAAGAACCTTATGATCCAAGTTGGCTTCGAGCATCGCTTTCAACGGCTTAAGGCCACCGAAGTCAACAAGCCAATTCCGAGCATCCAGCTCAACGCCGGTAAATTCGAAATGGACTTTCAGTGCATAACCATGTACAAAGCGACAATGCGATTGAGCTCGCCACTGCCGGAATGCACAGCTAAGACCTACTGAATGGGTATAGGTCTTAGTCGAGACGTACTCAAAGCCGGGCTCAGCAGCCTTAAGATTCATTCCAACGATGACAGAAGGCTTTTTTTCAAGGTCTGTAGTAATTTCCATATCAGCCATTTTAGTCTCCTATTGATCCAAGAGTTCGGAATATTGACGTACTAGCTCAATCCGATAATTCGGAGTATCCGGAATATCCATCAGGTTTTCAGACCAAGCACGAAGAACCAAAGGATCAGGAATGTCAGCTTCGATAAAGCCTTTAGCCCGCAGAAGCGTAGCATGATCATGTCCAATAGGAGGATATTGACCATCGTAAGCGGTATGCGAATAAGCTGTTGCCTTATAGCAACCAGGAAGTTCCAAAGCAGCCAGAACGGTCGCAGCTTTCGTCATCTTCATCAAGGGAGTCCAAATATTCAGACCACCAGGGAAACCCGCTTCTTCGGTAAACGTTCCAAGGTTACAGGTTTCTTCGAGAGAGGTAATGAATACTTGACGACAATCGGGGTAACCGCCAAAGTCTTCTTCGCACACTCCGGTGATCAAGTTGGCTGCACCTTTAACAAAAGCACGATTCGCCGCCAAGGTCAGAAAAAGCTGATTACGCATAGGTACGAACGTCTTCTCAAGACCGCCTGGAAGAACCGTATGATCTGCGTATTGTTCAAGTTCCGAAGACTTGTTTACGAGCGGAGAAGTACCTTGAAGAATCGGACCAATGTCGCAAACTTCATGCGAACCAATTCGATCAGGATAATAATCCCCAGCCATATCGAAGACCGTCCGAGCGGCTTCAAGTTCAAGAGAATGGCGCTGACCGTAGTTGAAAGTAACTGCATGAACTTCATCGAAGTGACGTAGTGCATAAAAAAGACAATACGTCGAATCTTGGCCGCCTGAAAGCACAACCATAACTTTGCGTGCTTGATCAAGGGGAATCTTAGTTGAAGGGACATTAGACATAAGGATCCTCATCAGACATGGGTTTGATAGGTGGGAAAACGGTTTCTTCAGGGCGTTCTGGTACATCGGCAGGATCAGCATTGCCGTACTTGACAAAACGCATCAGTTCCTCCCTAGAAATTCTATGCATATCTCCAATCCGGATAGACATAATCCGATTGTCTTTAAGCAACTTCAATGCCGTGGGATAGGAGATAGAGGCTACGGGATGATATTGTTTAAGCCAAGCAAGAGCCTTGTTCAGCGACAGATATCCCGACGAATTCAATTCGTGGTCAAGCGACACATATTGTTGTTTACGGGCCACTTGACCACTCCTTGATTAGTTCCTAGTCTAGCTTAGTGGATTAACCACCAAAGCCGTCGTCATTGGAAGTCCCCGAGGAGCGAAGCCCCTTGATGACGTTCCGGTCTTGATCATCCTGGCCCTTTTCAATGCCCACGTTAGCAATGCAAGTACGACCAATCAGAGTCCCCTCATTCGCGACTTTCCGAGGATCGAACGCACCCTCCAAGAATTCAGGAGCAAGATGCGCCAGATTCCCCTTGGTGGTCGGGAGAGCCTTTTCCGAGAAGGACATGTACGTGAAGAGCTTGCGATTTGAGTACTCCCCTTCGGTAATACCGAAGCGCAGGGACCACATCGGCTTGCCAGAAGACTTGGAAATCTGGAATTCGCATTCTTCCACGACAACGGGATACCGACCTTTGGGAACGGGGTCAAACGATTGCGCTTGAACGTCCGAAAGGTTGACCATGAGGCTGTCGCCATCATTGTCGTCCGCAAACGAGGAAAAATCTTCGTCAGTAGCGGCGGTATCAGAGGTATTCTTAGCCATTTGTTAACTCCATTTGCATGTTTGTACGCTTTGTACGCTTTGTACGCTTGCCTGATTACAGGCTTCTAGTCGCCGATTGGTTACGGCATGTCAGGACTTAGCAAGTAGGCCAAGCCCCTTCATAATGGAACCCATAGTTGGGTCATTGAAATAGGCTTCACGATACATCGAGCGACGGTTCTTTGCCATGAAGTTTCCAACCGGCTGAACCCACAACCGACGAGGAGCTTCGACAGCACCTTCAGCGACTTTACCAGTCACCATATAGCCTACGACGTCCATAAAGCCTTGAACCTGATTTGCGAGCTTACCCGTCATGTTAGGTGCGAAGAACTTCCGCTTAAGCTCGTCTTGGGTGTATTGAGCACCCGCCACAAAAATAACGTTCATCGGCAGATCCCGATATGCACGGGTGACCAGCTGCATCATCTGGTTACTCTTACGGAACTCACCCCATTCGGCAACTTCCATCTCATCCACGTCCAGCTTCATGTCCGTAGACAACTTCAGAAGCTGGTACATACAGAATTCGTTGACTTCGGAAATCGAATCAATAATGGCAGTTCGGTAACGCCGAGGTTCATCAATATCTGCAGGAGTAACGCCTTTCGCTTTGGCTTCAAGGGACTTAAGCTTTTCGATATCATTCCGATCCCGAGCAGCACAATGCGCCTTAAGGAACTCCTGCACCTGAGCAACAGCGTTAAACGAGTTCACACGAACCCGGTCAATGTTCTCAGCATCAAGCACCCGAGAGTTGTCATCGATCGCCATTTCAGAACGTTCAGCATCAATATAGATGATGTCGCCCATTTGAGGAACGTCAACTGCAGATGCCGCAAGAGTCGTCTTACCAACACCAGGATCGCCGTAAACGAGGAGCTTGATATATTGCTCCGAGATCGTCGGTCTGCTGGTAATCTTGAAGAGTGGCCCTGAGATTGTCTTAGAGCCTTCAGCTTTAGTTGGGTCAGCCATTTTCACTTCCTCCTGTCTTTACTTCAGTCAATAATTCTTCATCATCCCAATTAAAGGCTTCTAGCTTTTCAGCCATTTCATCAGGCCATTCGATGTACTTACGCCAGCCATCATATTCCTTCGGACGAGGTTGGAACGTAGTATCGAGTTCATCTTGATAATGGCCACCGTCATCATACGAAACGCAAGCCCCATTGAACGGACACATCTTTGTGCAATCACGGGTAGGATTCGGATACAGTGCCAGATTGGGATTCAGCATGTCCTGAATTTCAAGAAGGATTTTTTGACCTTCAGATTCGCACATGAAGTCAGAACGCGGAAGATGATCAAAGCGGATGAATGCATCTTGTCGAGAAGTTTCGTTGGCAAAGATACCCTTATAAAAGTCTTGGACATCTACAGGAGCATTCTCCCACTTACCATATTGACCTAGAATGCCATCCATATATAAAATGGAAGAGGTAGATTGGTTCTGAGCAGTCGAAAGATGACCACTTTTCAAAACTCTTGCACCCTCGATAAGAATCTTCTTGAATTGTGCATAAATCATGCCACCAATAGGCAGATCATACATGTGACGAGCAGCCCATACATACGTCGTCACCTGAGAGTCATTCTGGAAATGTTCTGTATTGAACATCTTGGCGGTTTTATAATCCAGAACCCAAAGCATACCAGTATGGGCATCATAAACAATACGGTCAATGGTTCCAGAATAAACAACCTCGTCATATCCAAACCTTGCAAGGTCTTCTTTAGATACGGGAATCTGAATACGAAAGTTGACTTCTACCTGAGGTACTCCATCAACGACATATGTCGGAAGAATATCAGGTCTGCGAGCAAGCCACTTAAGATAGTAATTGAGCATGGACTCCAACATGATCATGGAGTCATCTGCATCTTCAGGAAGAGAGTCGGGACGAAACTTCTTTGTAGCTTTATAATAGGCTCGAAGTGCATCTACCGGATGTGCAAATCTACACAGACCATGATAGTCTTCCATCGCGAAATGGAATCCTGAACCAGCCCAAAGAGGTGTCGCTAAAGTTTTGGAGCCCAAATTTCCGCGTAGGTGAGAAGACCAAGCCCAACGACGGCGGCAAGTCCTAAAAGTATTACGATCAGAAGTGCGAATGACAGCAATACGCCTACCCTTAGCATCAGTTTCCGCATTTAATTCTAGCTCCCCGTTTGAAGTTTCCACATCATCAAAAACCGACATAGTCTAACCCCTGTTGCTCGAGTTCCTGACGAGTAACTGTCAGTTCCATGATGTCGTCCAGAATATTCAATTCATCAGCATTGGTGATAGCCGAAAAAGGGATCCAATATTCATCAGTTATGCCGAGAGCATCTACAAACTCAACCTGAATGTGTGTTTTGTTCATGCTGAGGTAACGAACCTCAAGAGTTGTCGTTATCCCATCAGTATTTATTGTTACGTGCGACATTAGTTGCTGCCTTTTTAGTTTCGCACACCGTATCAATATTTATAACATTTTGTTAAAGGCACATCAAGAGGAATCTAATGGGCGTCACAAATTTATATTATGACGACCCTTTATTTTGACCAATCACGGGATTGACGTATTGGCCCGCCATGAGCAATCTCTTGACATCGTCCATTTCCCGGAAGAGACGCTTAACGTGCCGCTTGCGAGAATCCAGAGTATCCACTGCATCTTCGTCCAAGGTGTTGTTGTATAGCCAGTATCTGTGGACAATTGTTTTTGTGAGATCCGAATCTGCTCGGGCAAGACGAGCTTCGGCCTGCTCCATTGGGTCGACATCATAATGAGTCCCAATGAAGTGGCTCCTCTCGGCAGTCCCAAGGTTAAAAGATTCCGCAAAGTCAATGGTACATAGCGCGACGCTCTTCTTGCCTTTATGGGCTCTGAATTCAGTAGCTTGTCTGGTAACTGTTTCAGCATCTGTTCCTCCAACAAACAACCACGTTTTATAACCCCTAGCCTCGAGTTCCGTTTTGAAGATGTCCAAAGAAGCCCGGAAGAAAGAGAACAGGACAAAATGATGTTCTTCCGGCTCATCTTCGATATCGGCTTCTTCAAGCAGTGCCAGGAGGCCTTCGAAAGCTGCTCCTAAGCCCAAACTGGGAGAGAGGATTTTAGGACAGTTCAAGAGCTGCTTATGCTTCATGAAAGTTGTAATGGATACCTTTGATACAATCAGCTCTCCAGACTCAAGCAAAGACAGCATATTCTTCGAGAGGTCGTCATAAATTTTCTTTTGTTCCTTAGTCATGTCTACCCACATGAACTTCCTTGCAGACTTAGGGATATTACCATTCGTCTCATGATACCGAAAGACAAATGGTGAGATCTTAAGACGCCATTCTTCCGTGTTTTTAGGACCTACGATTTCTTTGCCAAAGGCCCCATCGATGACGATACAATACCTATTGACGAAGGCCCAATATGAAGAGAACACACGCCGATTGAGCATGTGGAGTTGCCGCCAACCTCTGCCAGCGTGTCTCTTGATCCAAGTTCCCGTAACCATAAACTTGATGGGGACGTCTCTGAGGAGCTGTTCAAGAGCCTTGTAAGTCTTCGTTGTATGGCCGGGTATTCTATGAGCCTCATCATAAATGTAGGCATCAAACTTGAGACGAAGCTTTTGAATGATGTCCTGATCATTGATGAAGGTCTCCTTAGTAGTAATATAGAACATTGCATCCCGAGCCCAAAGGGCGCCTCGTACGGACGGCCCAAAACCATTACCAGCCTTAATGATGACAAATTCTTCTGGGATTGCATATTCAGGAAACCATTCCGCAACGTTATGAATCCAAGCACCTTGAGCATTACGTCCACACAGTATAAGTACCTTCTTAGGGCTCAGTGCAAAAAGAGCCGTCAATGCACACACAGTCTTGCCAAGACCCATATACATATCAAAAATGCATACTTTCTCTCTAATAGCCTGAGCTACGGCTTTCACTTGGTAATTCCGGAGCCGACCTTTTACTCGGGCTAAAGCAACTGCATTATGGCTATAATCCAATGACATTGCTTACTTGTCCTTTACTTCACCAGGAACAAAAGAAGCGCAAAGGGCCCAAAAAGGAATCCAAGAACAAAACCCAAGATAAAGGGACGTCCTTTCATTCGACCAACAAGACCTGTCGTCACTGCAAACGCAAGTAGGATGTAGAGTATTTCCATGATCATTTTCCTTTTGATCTAGACTATAGCGTGAACATTGATGTGATTGCAGTCATAAATACTAAGAAGATTACAGAAACTTCTCTGTCCTCAACTGCAACATGAACAGGCCAGCTAAAATCGAGCATAACCCAAGATACACCCAAATAGACTGTGAGTGCCGCAGCAATCAATATCGCGGCAAATCTTATGATTGTGTTCATTCCTCACCCCACGGCACTAGATGCCAAAGCCGAAAATGTCTGTTCTGCTGTTTCAGTCGGAAACCGGGATATGCCTTTTGCGCCGCGCGTTGTGCTTCAATAAGGTCGTCTTCTGTCGGCATCAGTTTCACAGCGTCCTTGATCGGAATATCAAACCTCATGTCGTTCCAGAGAATTGATCGCAGTCGCGGATAGACTTGACGGGTCATTCCACACCTCCTGATTGTTGCGTCGAGCGGGCGGTCATTTGGGC
>Ga0228698_1000585_pt1 | contig 25314 bp, 34 predicted proteins | sample McNCre117_Aug_MG_FD_178015 | JGI IMG/M metagenome (GOLD analysis project Ga0228698, IMG submission 178015) | Freshwater microbial communities from McNutts Creek, Athens, Georgia, United States - 1-17_Aug_MG | ecosystem: Environmental > Aquatic > Freshwater > Creek | place: USA: Georgia...
CCATGCGGATGGGGAATGACATTGAAACCGTTCGCAATTTGCTAGGGCATGATTCCATTGCCACCACGGCGATTTATCTTCACGCAGATGCGGCCGAGGGCAAAAGCCCGTTGGATAAACCGATGGTGCAACCGTTGCCGGATTTAAGCGCACTACCCGCCCGCGCCCAACTTGTCGCCGCCTAAACAACCCAACCCATGTCCACCACCGCGCAACCGAATCAGCTTGGACTGTTTGAGAAGTCCATTGATGAACGGTTTGCGGATCTGATGAGCAAGCCGGGCGGCAAACAGTTGGCCAACGATTTTATCCGGCTGGCGTTGTATTGCAAAAATCGCCTCGGCAAGCGCGTGGGGCAGCGCGCCATCTGGGAAAAGTTGCGCTGGGAATACGAGGTGGAGCGCACGGATGCCGCGTTCAAGTTGAACGATCATTTTACGAGCCGCATGGTGCGGTTCGCGGAGAGTCGAGTGCCGGAGTTGCAGGGGTATTTTGAGAAACGCCAGTTGAAGGCGTGAGGTGATTTAACCGCAGAGAACGCATAGAACACAGAGAAAATTTATGATGACCATGCAAACCAGTAGCCTGTTTTTCGGCACATTTTTTATTTCGTTCGCGCCATGTCTGGTGCTGTTCATCATTTCGGACATCAAAATCCCGCCGCATCGTGGAATCTTTTCGTGCCTGTGGGCGGCTGCGGTCTTTTCTCTCATTGCCGCCATCACCGTTACCTTTCTTGGAATGGGACTACACCTTCTGTTCCGCTGACCATCAACTATCCACCACCCACTATCAACTAACAATGCCCGCCACCGAAACTAATTTAAGCGAGGTCGCGCAGAAGGCGCTGGATCTCATGGCAGCGAACGAGATGCACGCGGCGTATCTGCACTTGCGCGCCGAGGGCGAAGCCTGCGGCAACGCCGAGTTGCTTCGCATCGCCAACATGATTTTACCCTGCCAGATGCACACGCAAGCGATGATCGCGCTGACGCGGTTGCAGCAGGGGATTTAACCACGGAGACACAGAGACACGGAGAAAAAACATAATTGATCTCAGAATTTTGAACTTTGTGCCTTTGTGACTCTGTGGTGAATAAAAAATGAACACTGACACCATCCATCCCGAAACTGAATTGCGCCTGGCCTCGGCGGCGTTGCGGGCGCAGGCGGCGTATCTGAACAGCCCGCGTTTCACCGCCGAGATCATGGCGGCGGCGCAACGCGGCACGTTTCTGCAAAGCGTGGATCTGTTGCGCGCGGAGTTGGCGTGCCTGGTCGCCGGGGATTGTTCCCGCGAGGAACTGGATCACAACGCCAAGGCGGGAGTCATTGAAAAGTTTGAGCGCGCCGGCGCGGTGGTTTATTCGCGCAAAAGCATCGAGGACGCCATCCGCGCCGGCCGGTGGCTGGGTCGGAAGATGAAAACAAATTAACCGCAGCGAACGCAGAGAGCACAAAGATTTATGCCGAAAAAACTATCAACTAACCGTCATCAACTATCCACCAGCAATGTCGGGCGCAAGCGGATGGTGATTGCGGCGTGGCTGAAAACCAATGGCTGCAACTTTGGCGGCATCGCCCAGGTGATGCGCTGCACAAAAAATGAGGCGCGCACGTTGGTGGCGCGGGCCAATCGGCGCGGGGTGTTGAACGAAATCTGAACCATTGATTGATCCATGACGAATTATCAGCAACTTGCCAATGAATTGAAGGACGCACTTGCCCGGTATCGTCCCGTGGCCGCCCACGATTTTAACCGTCGTTCGGCTTCGCTGCGCCGGACGGATCCGCTGGTGGCGCGCAAATACTATCTGAAATGGCGCGCCAAAAACCCGCCGCGCACGGCCGCTGGCAAACGCTGGGGGAAGGTCGGACTGAATCGCATCCTAAAAAACCTTTCCGAGTTGCTTGGCATTTCAACGTCCGCCGCGCGTGGACGGTATTATCGGAATCAGGTTCCAAAGCGGATCGTTGAACAGGCAAAGGCAAAGAACAATTAACCGCAGAGAACACAGAGAACGCAGAGATGAACACAGAAAATAAAATGGAACAAATGTCCAAACGCCTGGCGGTTTCAACGCTCGCGTTTCAAGTCCGCAGCCATGCTCGGCAGTTGGAGAAATACAAAGACGAATTATTTCCCTGCCGCAAAACCGTGATGGTGGATTGCGACCGTTATCGCGGCTTAGGTGTGGCGACTCGCTGGGATGGTTGTCCGGCGGATCAATTGCCGGTGATGTTGCCGAATGGGAACACCTGGTTTTATCCGGTGGAGGCGTGTCATCCGGTGCCGTTGGAACAATTGAAGAACCTCCCGCGCAGCGAACGGCGCAATGTGCTCCGAGCACGCGGCAAACGGGTTTTGTAACCAGCAACTTTCAACCAGCAACCAACATTGTCCAAAAAACACAAAAAAGCGCCCGCGGCGTTCCAGTTTTACGCGGATGATGCGCTGGGAGGGATCGCCGCGCTGACCTGCGAGGAGCGCGGCGCGGACCATACGCCTAACCAAACGCGCAACTAGATGAAACCACCCGCATTTCAACTTTACGCTGATGATTTCTTGGCAGGAACAGCCGATATGACTGCTGAGGAAGTTGGTATCTACATGCGGTTTTTGTGCCATTCGTGGAGCAAGAACGGATTGGAAAACGACGAAAAAAGGCTGTCATTACTGGCTGGGCAATGCAGCGGCAATGCAGTGGCAGAAGCCGTGCAAGTGCTGAAACGCAAATTTGAGATTGGATTGGACGGCCGATGGCGCAACCAGCGGCAAGAAGAAGTTCGCACAAATCTTGAACTTTATCGCAAGCAGCAATCGGAAAAAGCCCGTAAATCATGGAAAAATCGTCCAAATAAGAATCATTTGAACGACCTCGATAAAGGCCGTGCCGCTGCATCTGCACCGGCATTGGCTGGGCAATGCTCTCCATCTCCATCTCCATTAAATAGAGAGAGAGAGGCGGAACTGGAAAACCCCCATCATTTTCCAGAAGTGTCTATTCCATCATGGGATGAAGTCAAATTATGGGCAGAAATGGATGGCGTCCCAGAAGCAACCGCCCGCGAATTCTTTGATCACGAAAATTCATTTGGACAGTGGCGAGCCGGCGGAAAAATAAACGGAATGCCAATCAATGCCAGAAACGCAATGAAAGTGTGGTTTAACCGAGGAAAAAAAATCAATGCAACCAATTCAAAATCTAGTCGGCCAAGCAATGACCGCAACGCAGGAACCTACAACCAAGACCGCGATCTCACCGGCGCAAAGGCAAAAATACGCTGACGTATTGGCTTTTCAGACTTGCAACGATCCAGAGCTTGAAAAGGTTTCACTGGCCTGCATGGAGTGGTTGGCGGCTTTTGACGCCAAGGAATCTCCCCGGTGGCTTTCGCTGCTCGGGATGAGCGGAACCGGCAAGACGCATTGCGCTTTGCGGTTGTGGAAGTATGCCAGCCAGCGGGCAAATTTTTCCAGAACGGATTATTTTCCAAAACGGTTCTTTTGGCCTGACTTTGTGGACGAGCTTCGCAGTGGAAACGCTTACGAACAATTTAACGACCTGAAAAAATGGCCCGTGTTGTTTTTGGATGACATCGGAGCGGAACGGGACGCCAGCGGGTTTGCGGCGGAAAAATTGAACACGTTGCTCGGTTGCCGCATGGATAAATGGACGCTGCTCACCAGCAACAAAGATTTTGATGCGCTGGCGGCGATTGATGGTCGGATTTCATCTCGGCTTATCCGTGATAAAAATATCTGTGTTGGAATCAAAACAAAGGACTTTTCAGAAAGATAATAAATTTGCGCATTTGCGTGATGTCGAAACTATCAACCATCAAAAATTGAATTCTAAAAAAATGAGAACACACACAATAATTCCCCTTCCTGAACCAACAAAGTTTATCTTGGCAGGTCCAAAACCAAAGCTACAAAAAAATTCCGTTTTGCCGTCTAGGAGGAAAAAGCCGGTAAATATAAAAATTACTTGTTCAGGCAACAACCGCATCAAATGCCAACTGAAAGCATCTGTTCGTGATGAGTCTATTGCTTTTTCTACAACCGCACCGGATGGATGGCCGCACATATCTCAACGTGATGCCCTGAGACTTGCTGAATGGCTCGTTTTTGCAGTTGGTGAAATTCGTATTCGTAAAATCTATGTTGTCTAATTTTTATTGCGCCTTTGCGTGAGGCGAAAACTATCAACCATCAACTTTTAACTATCAACCAACCAACCAATGAAAAACCATTTTGAAACGACCACCGCCGCCGATGAAGGGCGCGGGGAATTATTGTCGGCGCTGATTGATGATCCGCAGGCGGGCACCCGCGAGGGCGAGGCGAATGTGGAGGAATCCGATGGCGGCGCGGATGACGGCCCGCTCGCCCGGATGGTGGCTGAGTTCGGCGCGGAGATTCCGCCGGCGGTCTGCGCGGATGTCCTGGCGTGGATGGCGGAGCAGGGGTTGCTGGTCGGCTCGGCCAAAAGGCAGACGGGTGGCGCGGAGGAGGCCAAGTGGCGTCCGCTGGCGGCCAAGGCGTTGAAGATTCTCGATTACATCAAGAGGCATCACAAAGATTCTTTAGTGGTTTATGGCGCGTTAGCGGCGTGGGACATGCCGCTGTTTGACGTTTTAAACCAGAATTTGAGCCAGCAGGATTTTGCCAACACCATCATCGTGCGCTACAAGCCAACAGTAGAAATTGTAAAAGGGGAACACGGTGATGATTTAGTCACAAAAATGGTGCCAGAATATATGACCAAGGCAGCCGTGAATAACGCACTAAAAGACGCGCAGAAACATTTTGAGATTGGGCCAAGGAAAGATCAGCGCGATGAGGATGCGCGCGACAACATGCGGGAGAAACGCATCGGGCAACTGGCGAAGTGAGATTTATTTAACCGCAGAGAACGCAGAGAGCACAAAGATGAAACTTCAAAAAATCAATTTGGACACGGTTTGTTTTACGCATGGGCGGAAGGTTCATTGCGTGTTTGGTGACGCGCCGGACCGTGAAGATTCGCTGATGTATTGCAACCGGCGGCTTTCAACCAATTGGCGGCTGCGGAAAAAGAGTGACCGGCATTGCAAAGAATGCACCAAGCAACTGCGCCGCGCGGGAATGTCGTGGCAATGGTATGAGAAAGACAAGTTCAAGAAAGTTTAACCACAGAGAACGCAGAGAGCACAAAGATGAGAACCTACAAAATTTATTATGAAAACAAACCCTTGCGGACACACATTGCCAGCACACGGATTGCTTAATTTTCTAACCCTAAATCAAATCAATGAAGTGTTGAAAGAGCCGTTTTTCCAAGATCGAGAAACAAAATACTGTGGTAAATGCGGGCAGTATTATTGGGAACGTAAACCTATTTCTGATTCTGCGCTCTTTGCGCCTTTGCGTGAGGATCAACCATCAACTATCGCCGATCAACTCCGTAATTTTTGACAGTCAACCATTGCTGAACATGAAACACACAGACAATTCTCCCCAACTGGAAACGCCCGCCTCCGCGCCCATGGCGGTGCTCACGAATCGCGCGGCTTACTTGGCATCCAACCCCGAGGCGCGGCGCGTGCATGAGGAACACATGGCGGAATTCCGCGAAAAGGTAGCAACTCTCGGATCGGGTAACATTTCTGCCGTAATTTCAGAAATTCGGCGGAACAATGATTTAACTGAAGAAAAAATCATTGGAATGATTACACAAAATCTTCCCGCCAAATCGGTGATGCTTTCCATGATTTATTCGGCGGAAAAATCCCGCCAAATCGGCATCACGCTTTTGAATTGGAGCGAAACGCTTCCCGGTCGCAGGTTGACGGTTGATTTATACGAACAACACAAGCACGAGCTGGTTGATCCTCATGGCCGGATTGCAACTTATCAGCAAATCATGTGGTGGATTGATCAGGCAAAAAAACACCCAGAGCCAATTGTTAATCTTTATGAATCATTAAAATGTTATCAAGGGCTTTTGATTGCAAATAGCCTCGGAGAGAAATGGGAAGATTCCAACCGTCGGATGCAGAAAGCCGTCCCGCCGCCGGACCCGCTGGTGGATCTCAAAAAAATTTTAGACCCAGCTTCGCTCAAAGATACATGGAAACGGTTACAGGCGAACTCGGATTATTTCCATGGCGGCCATCTGCGCGAGGATCTGCGCGATACGTTGATCGAGGATTTCCGGCCCGTGTTTGAACTGGTGGAACAGATCAAGCGGGAATTTGCGGTGTGATGATTTTACCGCAGAGAACGCAAAGAGCGCAGAGGGAAACATCTTGAGTGAATATCAACCAACCCAATTCGGTTTGTATGCTGGAATCGGAGGCTTTGAACTTGCCTTCCATGCTGAAGGATTCCGCTGTGTCGGAATGTCCGAATACGAGCCGCACGCCGCCCACGTCAGCGGGCACTGGTTTGCCGGAACACCTAATTTTGGCGACGTGCGGGCCGGAGATTTCATCCAGCGAGTTCGCGCGACGTGCGGGCGTGTTGATGTCCTTACGGGAGGCGTGCCGTGCCAGCCTGCAAGCCTGCTTGGAAAGCGGCTGGGTGCAGCCGATGAACGCTGGTTGTGGGATCGAACCATCGAAATCACTGACGGATTACGACCCGGCTACGCGGTCTTTGAGAACCCGCCAGCAATCCTTACGCTTGATGATGGACGAGCCGCCAACGGAATTATTTCAAGACTGGCCGAAATCGGGTTTGATGCTTTCTGGCAAAATATACCCGCTGCCCTCACTGGTGCGGGACATCTGCGCGAACGACTTTTCATCATCGCTACCAACGCCGATTGCTCGGGATTACAAAGACACACCGGGATGCACGCCGAATCGCATCCGCAGGGAGCGCAGCGAGAAAGCGCAGGAGGACACCTTGCCACGCCGGATTTACGAGGCCGAACAGAACGCACCCAAGGGGGGGGGTATTGGTGGCAAGAAACAAACACCGGAGTTCCGGTCTTGGCTGATGGGCTTTCCGGCAAACTGGTTGAAGCCGCTTGCCGACTTACCGGAAATGCAGTTGTCCCGCAAGTCGTCCAGCCGATTGCCCGCGCCATCTACAACCACATGACTCATGGGTGAGCTTTTCAACATTCCGGTTTGCGAATCGCCGCGGTTGAAGTGGCTGAAGAAGCACGATGTAAAAACGCAATTCCACAAGGGCGTGGCGGTGGGCGATGAGGATGAGTTTGGGAATGAACTGTGGCCGTGGACGGCGGGCACCAGTCACGGAATTTCGCCGGATCGGGATTACGATGGCACTTGGAATCGGGGCGGAGCCACCGAGCACGAGGCGATTGTGGCGCTCGCCATCTGGCAGGGCTGGAAATTGTGGAATGAGGAATAGAACCGCCTGCGTCTCCGGCTCCGGCGCGGCAGGCTATCAACTATCAACTCTAAACCATCAACTCGCCTTGCACTACAACACCAAACTTGTTCTCGCCAATTGGCGGCAGTTGGGGTTGCCGGCGGCGGTGCCGGAGCACGGGTTTTGCGCGGAACGGAAATGGCGGTTCGATTTCGCGTTTCCCCAACAGCGGGTGGCGGTGGAAGTGCAGGGCGGGATTTTTGGCACGGGCCGGAAATGTCGGACGTGCGGGCAACGCAAAGCGGGTCGGCACACGCGCGGCACGGCGTTGGTGGATGAATACGAAAAGTTGCGCGCGGCGGCGATGCTCGGCTGGCGGGTGCTGCCGTGTTTGCCAAAACAGATTTATACGAAGGCACTGGCGGAGGAGATACGGGCAGCGTTGGAATTTATTTAACCGCAGAGAACGCAAAGAGCACAGAGATTGACCGGAAACCTTTTGTGAACACGCGGGGCAGAGCTATCAACCATCAACTTTTAACTATCAACTGACCAATGGCATCGTTTAACAAAATCGTTTTGCTCGGCAACCTCACGCGCGATCCCGAATTGAGATACACCCCCAAGGGCACGGCGGTGGCCAAGTTGGGGCTGGCGGTGAATCGCGTTTGGACGAACGAGGCGGGCGATAAGAAAGAGGAGGTGACGTTTGTGGATGTGGATGTGTTCGGGCGCACGGCGGAGAACGCAGGCCAATACTTGCGCAAGGGGCGTCCGGTGCTGATTGAGGGTCGGCTCAAGCTGGATCAGTGGGAGGACAAGACCACCAGGCAGAAGAAATCACGCCTCGGCGTGGTGGCGGAGATGATTCAGTTTTTGGGGAGTAGTCAGGAGTCAGGAGTCAGGAGTCAGAATCCAGAAGGGAAGGTGCAGGATGAATCGGTGCAGGCGGATGCGCCGGTTGAAAGCCAGCAAGCGCCGCCGGATGGTCCGCCGGAAAATGATGATGTGCCTTTTAATTAGGCGGAAGCGACACCGCCAAAAAAACACCATGAAACAATGTTTTAAATGCAAAGACACAAAGCCGTTGAGTGAGTTTTATGCTCACTCAAGAATGGCAGATGGTCATGTGAACAAATGCAAAGAATGCAACAAGATTGACGTTGTAAAAAACAGGCTAAAGAAACTCGAATACTATCACAACTATGACCGAAACCGCGCCAAACTAACACCAAGAAAAATCAGCGCCAGCAAGCGCAACTTTTGGTCAAAAATAGTTTCTCCTGATAAATACAAAGCTAGGATAAAAATTGGAAACGCCGTCCGGCGCGGCAAAATCAAGAGACTTCCGTGCGAAAATTGCGGCAATGAAAACACTGAAGCTCACCACACTGATTACTCTAAACCTTTGGAAGTTCGTTGGCTCTGCCCGAAATGTCATCATGCCGAACATAGGAAATATGATTACAATAATTTGCCGGAAATAAAATCCAAGTTAGGTGGCTAAGAACAAAAAACCGGAAGCAACTTGGTTGCGCGACATCGAGGCGATTGCTGCCGCGATGGGGTTGCGGCTTTATGATCAGCGCCCGAAACGGTTGGCGCAGTTAGCGGCGTTGCGGGCATTGACGGAAGCGGCGAGGTTTCCGGCGAAGGATAAGGCGAAGGGGTATTGGCCGCGCGAGGCGGTGGGTGCGTGGTTGGCGGAGCGGGTGGAGGTGGCGAAAGGGAAGCGGGAATTTACGGTGAAGTCAGAAATTAGAAGCCAGGAGTCAGGAGCAAAAAAAGCCAAGCTCACGGATTCGGAGGCGCAGCGGAAAGCGGTGAGTCAGGAGCCAGAATTACCCGCGCAGCCCAACGCGCCGGGGGAATTGAATTTAGAATTGATGCCGGAAGACATTGCGGCGCAAAAAAAACGGCGGTTGGATTATTTGCAGGATATTTACCTGAATCCCGGCCAAAGACTTTCGCCGTCGGGTGGTAGTTTTTTAAGGTTGTCGGCTCGGGAGGAGGATGAATTACTGCGGGAGCGTCCGTGGTTAAAGGCACCAGAATCACAAGAAATCCAAGCGGAGAATGGCAATGAGAATATCGGGTCCAGCCTGCAATCGGTGGCCAATTGGATCCGCAACAATTTTCCCGGCACGGTCTGCAATAAGGTGGACATCAGCCGATGGTTGCACGGGGAATATCTGCCGGCGGGTTGCCGTGAGAATTTTCCGCCGCCGGACGAAGGGAATCGTTACAAGGCATCGCTCACGCGCGCGTGGGTGGAGAGATACCTGGTCAAACCCGCCACCGGCCAAAACCTGCCGATGGTGGTGGATGATCGGGCGCGCAAGGAAAAGGCGGATGCGGACGTGGCGGAGATGGAAGCAGAGGAGTTGCGCCGCAGTCTAGATAAGAAATGGATTTTGCGCGAGCAAGCCTTGGCCACGGGCGTGGCGGTGGTGGCGCGTTTGCACAAGATGGTGAAGGCCGAGGACGAGCGGAACCTACCCAAGTTGCGCCGCGAACGGTTGCTGGCGCTGGGCGTGGATGCCGCCGTGGTGGCGAAGTTCAGTGAATGGGATGTGGAGCAGGCCAAGGCACTGACGGATCGCCGTGAGGAGGCGATGGCGCAGGCGGGGAAAACTATTTAACCGCAGAGAACGCAGAGAGCACAAAGAATTTTATGGATGAACGCGAAAAAAGAGAGTTGGACGCTTGGATTGAGATAAACATTTTTGGGCGGGACGACGTGACGATTGAGCCGCCGCAGAATGGCGACGTTTATCGTGTTGGGTGGGATAGCGCCAAGGGTTGTGTCAGAAATTTTACGACCGAACCGGCGGCCGCGATGGTTTTGTTGCGGAAGTGCAACGAGGAGGTTTCGCGCCGCCACATTACAGAACCGCGAACGCCGTATGAAATCCGTATCGGGTTCGCAACGCAAGTGAAACAACATTGGGTTAGCTGGACGCCTTTGATTGGCGGGCAATCAGAATCACTTGAACTCGCCATCTGCCTGTTCGCCAGAAAACTATTCACAAAATGAATAATCCACTGACACCATACTGGTTCTATTTGCTGGGGTGCATCTTGTTTCTTGTGGGCACGTTGATTGGGATGTGGCAGGTGGGGAAGTAGGCAGTCGTCAGTTGGCAGAAATACAATCTATGAGCACAATAAAAGGTAGTTGGAGCCGGGTGCAAGACACGGAGAAATTCCGCAAAGAGTCAGACCGGATTTTTAAGAAAAATTCAGCCAAGCGATATTTAACCGCAAAGAGCGCAAAGAACACAAAGAAACCATGAGTGAACTTACCGAGCGTGATTTGAATTGGTTCCGGCTGGCAAACAGCGCGGCACCAGATGGATTCTACGATTTCAAACGGCGGTTTCTCGCCCGCTTTGCCGCGCGCGATGGCTGGGATTTGCAGACGATTGAAAAATACTGTTGGACGTGCGACGGTAGCGGGGAATGCGCAAAAGGTGTTGAATGTCATTCGTGCGATGGTTCTGGCATCCATCACACCGCCGAGCATTGGCTTCAGCGGTGGAATCTCTGCGGGCAAATCTATCATGTGCCCGAATTTTGCGCTCCGCCGCATTGGCAGCGCGGGGATTCTCCGAAAAACGAAATCCACGGCCGCATCGCGCACGGCAATGTTTCTTTGTCCGCCGCCCGTCGGGCGTATCTTCGCCTGCTTCTCCGACATGAACCAATGAATTTTTATTGGGCGGTGATCAATCGGATGAAATGGCGCGGGCAGGAATTCAAAGCCAAGTGGCATTGGCGATTATTGAAGCTGCGAAACAAGATGGATTTATTTCCTGTGGTGGACGAAATCCCTTTTTGAATTTTGAGCTCTTTGCGTTCTCTGCGGTTAAATCATGTCCACTACCCAAACCATTGAACCTGTGTTGCCGGATGAATCTCTGATCGCGGAGATTTTTGCGGCGCAGGGGAAATCGTTTCGTGGTGGGGCGGTGGAGAACCTCGGCGGCGCGCCGATGGGCAAGGGGCACGGGAACGATGGGCAGCCGTTCGACATCGAGACGGCGTGTTATCTGAAACCAATCTTTGCGGAGTATGACAAGGCGCGGGCGAATGGCACGCGGCTGAAGCTGGTGCTCAAGGCCGGCGTCAAGACGATGAAAAGTTTTGCGCTGGAAGTCTGCGCGGCGGAGCACGTTTGCAATGGGTCGGGCGATGTGGCGTTGTATTTCGGCACGGAAAGCGCCGCCGAGAGCACGGCGACCACGCGCATCCTGAATTTTTACAAGGGCGATGATCAATTCGGCGGCGGCATCCCGCGTTTCCGCGAGAAGATGCAAACGATGCGGAGTCGGTTTGATGAGACAAATGGCGCGCTGAAGTTTCCTGATAAGACGTTGTTTATACTGTCCGCCAACCTCGGCAACACGCAGCAGAAAAATCTGGCGTTCGTGGGGTTAGAAGATGGGTTTGTCACCGAGAAAAACGGGATGATTAACGAAATGATTGCCCGCACCACGCAGTATCAGAAAGAGGCCATCATCTTTCTGGAAAGCCAGGGCGGGGAGAAGGAATTCGATTTTGATGACCAGTTTAAGGACACCGACCAACGGGAATTGCACGTCAATTGCCCGTGCTGCGGCAAGCAACACATTTTCAACTGGAAAGCCTACGATAAAGAGTGGATGACGCGGCCGGAGGATTTCGTTGCCACCGTGCCGGTGTCCGAAGTGGATAGGATAAAGTTGATGGTTGATAGCCAATACCCGTTGGCATCCGAAGCGGAAAAACAATCAACGATCAGTCAGGAACTATCAACGCTTCAAAAAGAACTTTCCGAAAAACTCAAAGGCAAGATTGCGGGGTTTCGGCGCGGGGCGGATGAGTTGATTAAGCTGCCGAATGGCGCTTACAACGAGGCGGCGGTGTTGCGCGAGACGCATTTTGAGTGTTTCCATTGCGGCGGCATCTGGCGCGATGACGGGGAGTTCGGGCCGACGCGCATTGCCTTGGATCAATCCGCCGGCAATCCGGAGAATCATGTGCCGCTGCGGCCGGATGCGTTGCAGGGGAACGTGGGATTCAACATCCCGCAATGGATTAATCGGCGTATTCCTTGGGGTGAGTTGATGCTGGAAAAGCTAAAGGCGGACCGCACGGCCAACGAGTTGGGGAATTTTGCTCCACTAAAGCAATGGTGGCAAAAGAAAGCGGCGCGGACGTGGGATGAAAACATTTCCGCCAAAGCCCCGGAAAAAATCGGCGCCACGCTCTACGAGATTGATCCGGCCAAGAAAGTGCCGGGCGAAAAGGTCCGCATCTCGGGCACGGACATCCAGTTCAACCTCACGCACATGATTTATCAGGCGTGGTCCATCTGCGAACGTCCGCGCTTGTTGGATTACAAGTGGATCAAGCCGGCCACGGCGGGTTTGAGCGACCAGGATGCGCGGGAGTTCTGTAAAGCGCGCGTGCGGGAGCTGGATAAACTTTACGGCATCGAACCACAGAACAGCATGAAAGATTGCGGGCATCGTCCTGATCTCATGCGGGAATGGGCGGCGGAAGATGCCATTCTCGTGCCCGTGCCGGATTACATGGGGCGCAAGATGATGAAGTGGATTTCCTACGGCTTGCTCATCGGCGACGACAAGGCGGGTTACAAATGGGCGAATCCCGGTCGCGCCGCCACCATCGCGCGTTACAAACAATACGAATGGACGCAGGTGGATGCCGTGAAGGATGGCCGCCGCGTGAAAGTGCCGGTGCATCATCGGTTGTGGAGTAACCCGAGCATCAAAGAAATCGCCGTGCGCTGGCGGGATGGCGATTCCGCGCCGAAGATCGAGGTGCACGAGAAATTTCTGCAATTGCCGCCCGGTGCTACCGAGGCGATGAAGAAAGAAAGTTTCATGGCGCAGATGACGAGCGAGCGGTTGTTGCCGTGGCGGGGGCGTCCGGGCAAGTTCCGGTGGGATAACGAAGGTCGCCCGAACCATGCGTGGGATGGGTTTTGCATGGTCATCGTGCGGATGGATGAGCTGGGGATGTTGAACCACTTTGACGCGCCGGCGGATGACTCGGAGTGATTGGCGAACACGATTTAACCGCAGAGAACGCAGAGAACGCAGAGAACATAAAGATGAAAATTTTTATTGAGCTTTTTAAAGCAGATCCGTGGTGGTGTTTATATGTAATTTCCGTTTCGGTTGGTTGCGTTGGTGCTTACTTGTATTTTTGAGTTCTTTGCGTTCTCTGCGGTTAATCCATGAGCAACATCCAACCCATTCCCGGTGAACCGACGCGGTGGATTGTGCCGAGCCGGACGCGGAAACAATATGCGTTCATCGTGGATTCGGATTACCACGGGCGCTGGGCGTGCGGGTGCGAGCATTATTTGGTGCGCGAGCAAGAGTGCGGGCATATCCGCATGGTTAAAAATTTAACGCAGAGACGCAAAGGAACAGAGGCGCAAATATGAATCCAACAATCATACAACGCGGGCACCCCATCCTCATTGGTGTGAAGCCAGAGTGGGCCGCCGCACCGATTACCAATCTTCCGCCGGACACGGTGAAAGTGCGCCGCCGGTTCCGCCGCAATAGTTTTGGTAAAGCGTTTGTGAAAACCAGCACCGGAATTCAGGAATGGGTTTTGTTAGCGGATGGCGACGACGGTTTGCGCCTTGGAGTCCTGCGCGGGGTGAATGCGCGGCAGATTTAACCACGGAGACACAGAGGCACAGAGATATGAGCGAACTTACCGAGCGTGATTTGAATTGGTTCCGGCTGGCAAACGGCGCGGCGCCGGATGGTTTTTACGATTTCAAACGTCGGTTTCTCGCCCGCTTTGCCGCGCGCGATGGCTGGGATTTGCAGACGATTGAAAAAGAATGTTGGACCTGCGACGGTAGCGGGGAATACGCCAAGGGTGTTGAATGTCATTCGTGCGATGGTTCTGGCATCCATCACACCGCCGAGCATTGGCTTCAACGATGGAATCTTTGCGGGCAAATCTATCATGTGCCCGAATTTTGCGCTCCGCCGCATTGGCAGCGCGGGGATTCTCCGAAAAACGAAATCCACGGTCGCATCGCGCACGGCAATGTTTCTTTGTCCGCCGCCCAGCGGGCGTATCTTCGCCTGCTTCTCCGACATGAACCAATGAATTTTTATTGGGCGGTGATCAACCGGATGAAATGGCGCGGACAGGAATTCAAAGCCAAGTGGCATTGGCGGTTGCTGAAGCTGCGCAACAAGATGGATTTGTTTCCCGTTGTGGATGAAATTCCGTTCTGACTCCGTGCCTCTGTGCCTCTGTGGTTCATCATGCAACCCGTTTTAAAAGGTTATGCGGAGATTCCATCCATGCCGGCGGCGGTGGGGCGGATTCAGATTTGGGATGAGGATGGGCAATCCAGTGGCGCGGCGCATCTGATCGTGAATCTCGTGAGCGGGTTTCAATGTATCTGCGATGAGTGGATGAAGGATTTGCGCGCGGGCCAGCGGGTAACGTTGGACGGCGTGGACTGGCAGTTGCGGCTGTTTGAACAATTCCCCAGCCCGCATCCGCGCAGCCAATGGCCGTTCTGGTGTATCAAGTTGGAGCTAGAGAAGTGACTAAATGAACCACAGAGGCACAGAGGCACAGAGATGAAAATTGACAAAACCACAATGGAGATTATCCGCGAGATGGAAGCGCAATTGCAATCGTTCCACGGAATGCGGCATCTGTGGGCGGAGTTGGTGGCCAATCGTGAGCCGTGTGGATTAACCAAAGAAAAATTGGAGGAGCAACAAGCCGCTCGCCTCACCGCTGCGCTTGGGCAGGCTTACACGCTAGCAACCATGCATGGCATTCAATGGGTTGGATGCTCAAAAGAACGCGACTTCATAAAAGAGTTTGCCGATGAGCCATGCCAATACGGCGACAACTGCCCCGACCACGGCACAAAGCATTACCGATGCGTGCCATGCAAAGCACGGCTTGCGTTGAAGATTTTTGATTAGCCTTTGCGCTCTTTGCGTTCTCTGCGGTTAAGTATCGCCCCAAGTTTGACTCTCATGGATTGCGATGGCTACCGCTCCACTCCCGACGCGCGAACCGGAACAATTTGTTGCCGGTGACACGCTGCTGCTGAATCGCAATCTGCCGGATTACCTGCCGTCGGATGGCTGGGTGTATCGGTTGACTGTCACGCAGCCATTGCCCAACGGTTCGCAAGTCGTGGCGCAGGTGGATGGCACGGCGGACGGCAATTTGCACACGTTCAACGTGGTCAACTGGCTTTCGGCGCAGGCGGATGGCATTTACATCCTCACCGGCAGCGTGGTGAAAGCCAGCGGCGAGCGGCATCAGGTCTATCACAACGATGCGTTCATCGTCAGCACGAGCGATGCGGCGGGCGCGGCTTCGGTGAACATCAAGACCGAGGCGCAACAGATGTTGGAGATCATCCTGGACACGCTGAAGGAACTCTACAAACGCAAATACACCGAGACGGATGTGCAGCGCAATAAGTTCGTGCTCCAAAAATCGTCCGAGGCGCTGGCGGATTACAAATTCTGGTTTGCCAAACGGCAGCAGGAAATCCAGCAACAGAATGTGCGCAACGGTCGTTCCTCCGGCGCGGTGCAGGAACCCATTTTCCGAATCTTTTAGCCCATGAAAATCTCTTTTGAACTGGCGCGCTCGGTTCCCGCCTCGGCCAAAAACATCACGGGCGCCTCGCTGAAATCGCCGTTCCCGCCGGAAGCCTTGCGCGTGCCGGCGCAGGCGGTGCGGGATTATCAGGAATTCCGGCATCTGGCGGAAAAGATGAATCGCTCGTTTGAAGCCGCGAGCACGGATAATTACAACTTGGATTTGCGCGGCACCTACGGCTCGGCGAATACGGAGATCATGCCGTATCGCTACACGGTGCGGAATCGCGGCCGGACGATGACGAAAGACACCGCGCACGGGCGCGGGCTGAATCGCACTTACGCCGATAGCGTGGTGGGCGATGATCCGTTTGAGTTGGAGATGGAGCTGGGCGATCTGGACGGCGACAACGATTTGACGGCGGAAAACAAGGTGGCCGATGCCATCGAAACCGCGTGGAAACGGTATTGCCGCAAAGGGAATTTCACCGTGCGCAAAAACATGAGCGCACTGGAAGCGTATCGCGTGATTGAAATGGCGCGGATGCACCCCGGCAGCATCATCGTGCGCCTCTACGAAGGATTTCCGCACAACGAATTCAAGTTTGCGGTGGACTTGCTGGAAGAAGATCGGTTGCAGGAAACGTATCAGGGACGTTCCCCGCAAGACGGTATGTTTGGCGAGGGTAATCCCATCCGCGGCAGCATCGAGTATCATCCCGAATACAATTTTCCGCTGGCGTATTGGCTGTTGCGCAAGCATCCGGGCGAATTTTTCTCACAAGGCGCGGTGTTGAGCGATGGTAAAAATTTCCGCGTGCAGATTCCGGCGTCGGAGATCATCTATTTCAACAACATGCGGACGCGGCCCGAGCAAGACAGCGGGTTCACCGAGTTGGATGCCACGATGTTGCCGCTCTGGCGCATCCATCAATATGACAAAAGCCTGACGCTATCCAGCATCGCCAGCGCGAGCAAACCGTGGTGGATCGAGCAGAAAGAACCGACGGGCTTTACGATGCCATCCGATCCGGCGACGGTGTTCGCACCGAACGGCGATGCGGTGCCCGGTATTTCGCCGGTGGGCGCGCTGCCATCCGATCCCGCGCAGACGCAAACGGGGCCTAACACGCCCACGAACACCATCAAACCCGCCGCGCGCGAGATGTTGCCGCCGGGTTTCACACTGAAACAGGCCGACCCGCGTTTCCCCATCGAAGCCGCGCACGAATTCCGGTTGGACAATCTCCGCGATGTGGCGGTCGCCACGCACGGTAGCTATCAGCAGGCCACGAACGATTACCAGAATCTCGGCTTCATGGCGGCGTTGATGAGTCAACAGGCGTTCCAGCGCCACATGCGTTGCCGTCAAAAGACGTTCGCCGAGGATTTGCTGGAATGGTTTCGCGCCTGGCTGCGGGCCACCATCAATTCGGGATATTTCGACCGCCGCGGCGTGGATGTGTCCATCGAGAAACTGGACGAGTATGTGGATGCGGCGCGGTTCAAAGGCCAGCAATTTGAATTCGTGAATCCGCTCGTGCAGGCGCAATCGCTCATCCTGTTGCATCAAGCGAAACATCTCAGCCGTCAGGATGTGCAAGACGCGCTCCCGAACGGGAAGAAGATGAAAAAACTGCTCAAGCAACTGAAGCGCGAGCAGGACGATGCGGAAACCGCCGGCGTGACGTTGGATCCCGAGCCGGAAGCGGAAGGTGCGTTGGATGCCGAGGCCAAGGCGAACGAAAACAAGCCCAAGCCGGACCACAAAGATTCCCAACCGCCCGCAAAGGGAAAAACCGGCACGCTGAAAACGCGCAACTTGCTGCGGATGAAGCGCGGCGAGATTGATCAAACCACAATGGCGTTGATCCAGCAAAGCACCAACGGGGTTCACTGATATTTAACCGCAGAGAACGCAGAGAACACAAAGATGAAAAACCGCGATAAAAAATGGAATTTGCAGACGATTGCCAGCGGCAGCTTGCCGCTCTGCGGTTAAGTAAAGCGTATGACCAATCCTTTCTCCGAGCACGCGCAGAACATGGAGGAGTATGAAAACATGCTCTCGGCACCGATTGCGGGCGTGGTGGGCAATTTTGTGAGTTGCGCGTTGTATGTCGCCGGCGGGTCCGTGCCCGAGGCGCAATACCCGGCCACCATCGGGCAATTTGTCGTTCAACAGGTGCTCAAAGACGGCGGTTTTTCCCCGCGCCTCATGGGGCAAGCCATCCTTCGCAAGTCTATTCTGCCAGCGGGAACGTATTTCAAGACCGGCCAGAAAATCACCGCCACGCAAGCGGGCGGCTCGGTGCGCAGTTGCCAGGTGGACAGCATCGAAGACACGTTCACCGAATGGCGGTTGAACCTGTGGGATGTGAATGAGAAGGCGTGACCTTTATTTAACCGCAGAGAACGCAGAGAACACAAAGATGGGGAAATTTAAAAAAATGCTGCGGGAATTTTGGGCAGGCATCGGCGCAACGTATCGGTTTGATACCATCAACAATTTGCCGCATCCGCCCGCCCCGCCGGTTCCTTTGCGCTCTTTGCGTTCTCTGCGGTTAAATAACGGTTGATTCAATACTTTTTGTGCGGGCTGGCGGTGTCGGGTTTGGATCCACCCGCGCGGACGTTGTTCTGCGCTTTCCGACCTCAAACCGCCGCCCGCGCTTCTTTTTCCCCAAGTCAATTTGACTTCTCCGGGTTGCTGCTATGGCAACCGAACCTACCGCTCCTGTGGTGATGTCCCGCGAGGACGAAACCCCGAACTTCCGCTATTTCCGCGCCGGCAAATCCGATTTCACCGATGACAACACGTTTCAAGTGTGCATGTCCTCGGAATTTCCGGCGGAGCAACGCGCCACCAAGGAACACGAAAAGCTCGGCATCGCCAAGGCGGGCGAGAAATACGTTGAAATCTTGAGCCACGATGAGGGCGATGTGGATTTGAGCCGGTTCGTCGGCGAAAACCGCGCGCCGTTGCTGGATGAGCACAAGGATAACCGCCATCTCGGCTACATCAAAGACGCCCGTTTGAGCACGGACAAGCATGTGCGCGGCGTGATCGTTTTCGATCAGGTGAGCAAACTCTCCAAAACCCGTTGTGCGGAAGTGCGCGCAGATAGTCGCCGGAATTTCTCCATCGGTTACGCGCACACCCGCTATCTCGGCAGCGTGAAACTGGATGACGGTCGCACGGGTCATCGGTTTGCGTGGGCAGGATTGGAGCTTTCCAATGTGGCGGTGCCCGCCGACCCCGGCGCGCAAAAAGGCCGCAGCGCCAAGAATCAGGAATGCTCGTGCATCGCCTGCGGTGATCGCTATGCGCGGAAAGATTTGAACGACGATTACGTTTGCGCGGATTGCGCGGAAGCGGAAAGCCCCGCGGAAGATGCCACCGATGCCGGCGAACGCAAAACGGGCGGCGAACAGCGACAGTTTCGCGCGAAATCTGCTGACAAAGAATTTTGCATTTCTCACTCCGAACTCCGCCGCAAGGTGGATGAGGCGTTGAACGGCGATACTCGCTTCAAATCCAAGCGCGCCAATGGCGATGTATTTTCGGATTACTACCTGCACGACGTTCATCAGATTTCCGATGACGCCACTTCCTTTCAAGCCGTCGTCAGCAGTCCCGCCTGGCGCGATGGCAGCAAACTCTACGCGGTGGATTTTTCCTACGACGGCGCAGCCGTGACGCTTGGCGAGCGCACGCATGTGGAAGCCAAGACCACTTTAGAAGCCGTTGAGCGTTCCATTCCGTTTGATGCAAAACAATTCCGCTCCGTTCCCGAGGCGGAAAGTCAAGTTGACTCCGAAACCTTGCAGAGAAGTGCTCCGGCACAACAACCAAATTTAACCCAAACCATTATGCCTAAAACCGCCGCTGAACTCGCCGCTGAAAACCCGGATGCTGTTGCCCAGATCCGCAGCGAAGCCGAAAAGTCCACTCGTTCCATCGTGTTGAACGAGATCAATACCAAAGCCCAAAAGGTTGAGGAAGCCAACAAGGAAGTCCGTGCTCGTGCCAACGACATGGTGAAAACTCACGGCATGAAGTGGGTCGGCAAGCCGGGCGATGTTCAGGTGGTCGCCGATGTCATTCGCAAGATTGAATCGGAAATCTGCGCGATGGATGATTCTCACGACGCCGTGGAACGCCGGACGGAATTCTCCCGCCGCGCGATGGCTGCGATTGAAGGTGCGCGCGCGCCGCTCAACCAAGTGGATGCGGCCACGTTGCCGTTTGAAGTTGCGGGCCGTTGCAGTCTCCGCCGCCTTTACAATGCCGCCGCTGAAGAAGCGGGTCGCGGCAATCGCACCTCCGCTTTCAAACCGAAAGATGGCGCGGAAGCCGAAGCTGATGCCGAACTCCGCAAAAATGCGCGCAACTTCCCCGGTGGCGATGCCATCGAAATGGCGGGTGTGCAGTTGCCGGTCAATATGCCGGCGCGGCAGTTGAATCTCTCGGATCGCCAGTTGCGCCGCATGACTCGTGATGCCCTCGCGGGTGATTTCGGTTCCGCTGGTGCGCTCATCGCGCCAGATTTCCGCTTCCCGACCATCGAATTGCTCCGCAACAAGATGGCGCTGGGTCGCGCGGGCATCACCATCCTCGGTGGTGCGGTCGGCAACATCGTTCTCCCCCGCCAAACGGGTGCCACCACGTCGCAATCCGTTGCGGAAGGTGCCATCCTCGCGGCTTACGACCAGACCTTTGACCAGGTGAAACTCACGCCGCATCGCATCGGCTCCAAGCAAAATTACAGCCGCTTGACCTTGCTGCAATCCGGCGATGATTTTGAAGCGTTGGTCATCAACGATCACATGGCGCAAAACGCGCTCCGCGCCGATTATTTGGTGCTCAACGGTTCCGGCGGCAACGACGAGCCGGTGGGTATCTTGAATCAGCCTGGTATCGGTGCCGTGGTGTTCGCTGGCTCGGCCGCGAATGCTTACAAGAATATCATCGCGCTGGAAACAGCGATCAAGAAGGCGAACATTGACGAACCGCCGACTTACATCACCACCTCCACCGCCCGCGGCACGCTCCGCATCACGCCGGCCACCCTCACGGGCAGCACGGTGGTGAGCGGTCAGACGCAAGCGCTCTGGGTCGGTGAACAATTGGTGGGTCGCGATGTTGTGGACAGCCAACAGGTTCCCGGCGACATCCTCCTCGCCCTCGTCGGAAGGCACGTAGTCATGGCCCAGTGGGGCGGTTGGCAGTGCGTATTAGATTCGCTAACATTAGCGGACTCGGATAAAATTAAGCTCTCTATGAATACTTATATTGATAGTGCGCTTCGTCATCCGCAGGCGGTCGCCCGCAGCGTGGACAGCCTGGCGGTGCTCGCCTAAGCCATCATCGCCCGCCGGAATTAAAACTCCGGCGGGCAGCTTTCAAAACCTGAAACCTAAAATTTACTGATTCCCAAAAATATGAAGCTCAAAAATTTGTTCGTTCTCGTCGCCACCGTGTTCGGTTTGGCGATCTCCGCCAACGCGCAGCTCGGCTTTGATGCCTTTGCGGGCACGCGCACGCTGGTTGTTTCCGCCGCGCCAAATCTGGCGGCCGCCAGCTTTGTCACCAACACGATTGATAAAGTTCGCCTCGGCGGCACGGGTGCCCTGACGTTCCTGACCGCCACCAACACCGGCGCGACGGGCGGCACGCTCACCGCCACGTTGTATGGTTCCACGGATAAAACCAATTTCGTGGCCATCAGCAACTATGCGTTGCTCACGGCACCATCCACCGAAACCATCACCAACTACTTCTACGGCGGCACTAACCTGACGACTGCGAATAGCGTGTTCCTTGGCGGCACGGTGGTCACTCCGACCGCTTACACGGCGGGATGGGCCACGCCTTACATCGCCCCGGCGCAATTCACCAACTCCGGTGCCATCACGCTCAACGGTTCCAGTGCCTCGGCGGTGCAGGTCGGTCTGCGCCTCGTGGATTACCCGCGCTACCTGCATGTGGTGTATAACGGCGGCGGCACGGTCACAAACTTCACGGTGCAAGCCATCTTGACCGCTGGCAACTCATTCTAACCTCCGCCTAGTCGCTCGCCCGCCGGTGCCGCAAGGTGCCGGCGGGTTTTTCTTATTTAACCGCAAAGAACGCAGAGATCACAAAGATGGAAAATTTCCGCTTGCCGATTTTCAGTGTTTCCGCTTTTCCTTTGTGCTCTTTGTGTTCTCTGCGGTTAAACCCGTTTGACTAGGGTTAATTTACGCATAACCGCACGAAACCAAATAAACACACATGAAACTTGTCGCCGCTCAGGATTTTTTTAACACCAAAGCCTTTGATATTTCCGTCCCGGAAAAGGATGTGAACTTTCAACACGCCGCGCTGATCCACAAAGGTCTGCGCTTCACCATCGGCAAAAGCGATGTCTATGAAGAACTCTCCAACACCGAGAAAGAGCACGTCGGCCTGCTTTTGAGCCGCAAGCTCGCCGTGCTGGATGTGGCCGAAAACAAGCCCATCATCGTCAAGATTGACGAGGCCGCTGCGAAGGAAGCGGAAATCCGCAAGCAAAGCCTCAAGAAAGTGCCGAGCCTGTTGGACGTGATCGAAACGCTCGGCAAACAGAACGCCGAACTCCTGGCCGCCGTGGCGAACAACGCCAACAAGAAATAATTTGTCCGTTCATCTGTTGGGTTCATCCACCCGCCGGTGCCGCAAGGTGCCGGCGGGTTTTTCTTATTTAACCGCAGAGAACGCAAGGATCACAAAGATGGGAATTTCCGTTCTGCATTTCTCCGTGTCTCCGTGCCTCGGTGGTTAATTCAATCACTGTTTTGGAATCACCAGTGTGCCATACATCGGCGTGAAAAACTCATCCAGCACTCGCCACCACAATTTGCGCGCCCGCCATTGGCGCAGATGAATTCGCTTCATCCGTTTTCGGGAAAGTGGTTTTCTCATGTCTTTGTGTTCTCTGCGTTTTCTGCGGTTTAAAAACGGGACTAGTTAAAACAGGGGGTCTTTTTTCTTCACCTTGCCGGCGGCGGCAGCCGCGCGCATCCGCAATTTCATCTTCTCATTATGCCGCTTGCGGCATTTCGGGCCTTGCGAGTAGGGCTTGCCGAGCTTGGCGTTCCAATCGCGCTTCTCCTGCCCGCACGGGCACAGCCCTGCCGCCATGTTGCGCCGATATTGGCCGCGATAAAAGATTGCCTGGCGCGTGACGCCTTCTTTCCGCGCCAACTCGGATAAGCCGGTGGCTTTGGTGGATTTAAAGACTCGCTTTTTCATGGGATTGATTGAACCGCACTATTTAACCGCAGAGAACACAGAGAACACAAAGATTAAACACGGGGGTTATTTTTTCCCGAGATCGGTGAACATATTTTCAAAATACTGGTGAAGCGAATGGTCTTTATCCACTTTTGCAAACCACCCATCGCCCACCTTTACGGCTTGCGGCGTGTGCAGATGCGGCGCGCTGATTTTTAACAGCGGCGCAAAAGCGATCATGTATTCAGTGAACCCGTTTAAATCAGGGGATTCTTCAACCCGCTGGCGCACTTCAATGCCCGAATCTCGCATTTTCAACCCGAGGCTGATAATCTGCTGATGCTCGCGGCAAATATCGCCCCGCTTTTGGACGGCGGTGGCGCACAGGCGGCAATGCGGTGATTTGGTTTTCTTTTTGCTCATAAATTTCTCTGTGTTCTCTGCGTTCTCTGCGGTTAAACGCGGGGCATCTTCAGTTTGATTTTGTGCGGGGTGTCAAAAGCGTTCAGCACTTCCAAAAACGCTTGCCGCTTGCCGCGCGTGTCAGGATGATCCCCAAACCGATAGCTATTGCATTCCTGCAACCACCGCCGCCGGACAAATTCCCGAACTTGTTTGGCTGATTTCATATTGTGCTCTCTGCGTTCTTTGCGGTTAATAGCTCACCAACCATTCCCGGCAGGGATTCGGCTGGCGGATCTTGCCCGCGTCGGTCAGGCCCATACCTTCCACGCGGATGATGCTGCCCGCGCGCACCTGGTCACACTTGCCGCCGCGCAATGCCACCGCCCCGCGCGCCTCGCCCGTGGCCGCATCCGCGATGAACACGCTTTGCCCCGCGCTCCGGCCCGTGACCTTGCAAACGAAAATTTCCGCAGCCTTGATGACTTGCATCTCGCCATACGGCGCGGACCAATCCTGCCAGCAAACGCCCTCGCCGCCGCGCGCCATGACCGCTTCCGCGCTTTCCGTGACGGTTTCCGCCAAGATGACGGGAACAAACCCGTTGACCGCCTGCGGACGGATATTTGATGGCGGCAAAATCTGATTTAAAATATCCACCCGCCAAGCGGTGTTAAAATGCCGAACCGATTGCCCGTCGTGACTCACGACATCAAACGCCGCGTAAAACGCGCCGTGCTGGGCAATCAATGCCCGATCTTCCGCCGTTAAAAACGCCCCGGACTTGGCCGTGACCCGTTCCGCCAACACCGTGCAGCCCGCCAGCTCGATCACCGAGAATTCCCCATCGTATTTCCGCGTTCGCCGCCCGCCCACCGGGAACGATTGCACGATGGTTTTGCGGGGGTGGGGGATAGTTGCTGGTTCAAAGTTGATAGTTGATAGTTGCATAATTTTGTTTTGATTTTTGAGGAGATTAAAACGCCCCCTCATTTAGCGTTGGCAATCTTTTCAATTTGCGCGGCCATTTCTCGAATGAAATAGCTGCTAGAATCTTCAGATTGCTGCTCCTCATAGACGCTGTAAATTTTTTCCACCTCACAGCCAAAAACTTCAGCCGCCCAGCCATACGCATCGCCATCACACCCATCGTCGCACATTTCAACCTCCGCCATCACACCGTCGCCGCGGCGATGATTTACGAATCCTGCCGCCGCCAACAATGCTTCGGCGGAAGCGAGGTCGTCGTAGGCAGATTGGTCAATGATGCCACGGCTGCTAATCGGCTGGCCGTCTGAATTTTTGAAGCTGACCACCGGCGATGTTAGCCGCGGAAGTGCTTTAACAAGAGCGCAGCGCAGGCCCATTGGCTTGTCGCTAATTGGGGCGACCAGCACAGCGTATCCGGGCGGCACGGCGGGGAGTTGATCCGGTGCGTCCGCCGCTATCTCGTTCAGAGCCTTGGCGGTCGCGTGATTATTCCAGCCGCCGCCGTTTAGGATGACCCAGCCAACATTTGATTCGTTTGTGATTTTCATAGTAGTATTTTTCGGTTTGATTTTTGAGGGTATTAAAACGCAAAGAGCGCAGAGAACGCAAAGGAAAAAGTTTCATGAATTTAAACAGCGGGCGGTTATTTACTGCCTTTGTATTCTTCCAAGAACCAATCAAACAGCTTGGCATCCTTGAATGCTTGGCTGATG
>Ga0228698_1000586_pt1 | contig 25312 bp, 34 predicted proteins | sample McNCre117_Aug_MG_FD_178015 | JGI IMG/M metagenome (GOLD analysis project Ga0228698, IMG submission 178015) | Freshwater microbial communities from McNutts Creek, Athens, Georgia, United States - 1-17_Aug_MG | ecosystem: Environmental > Aquatic > Freshwater > Creek | place: USA: Georgia...
GCCCGACGCACAAATTTGTGTCAGTTTTGGGCAGGGGGGCATCATTTCGTTGCCAGCCTAGATTGCTTTCGACTGATAGATTGGCAGAAGGGCCAGCCAATGACCGCATCAAAATCCGGGCGAAAACCTGCGCCGCCTGAAAAAGTGGTTCTTCCCCCGATGGATCCGCCTGCCAGACTCAAGGTGGAACGGGAACGGGAGGTTTACCGGGAGCTTTGGGAACTTTGCAGTAAGGCCCCCAAGTTCAGCGTCTGCGAGACCGAGTTGCTGATCCACCTGGCCCGCAAGATCGCCCGGGCGGACCGCCTGGCTGAGCTGATCGAAGGGAACCAGGAAATTATGGTTTCTGCTGGCAACGGAGGCGGGGCGGTCGTTCACCCGGCCTGGCGGGCGCTCCAGTCCCTGGAGGACTCGATCCAGTCGTCCCTGGCTCAACTGCTGCTGACCAGCCGGTCCAGATCATCCGCCCGGGTGGCATCCGCCGAGAAGCCGGTCCAGTCTCCTTTGCCTGCGGACCCTGCCGCGAAGAAGGCCAAGCCAAACGCCAAGGACCGGCGCCGGTCCCGCGTCCTGCAAATGTTCGAGCTCCGTAACAATGGCAAAACTGAAACCGCTTAACGGGGCCAAGCTCTACGGGAAGATGGGCTGGGAGAAGGCCCAGAACTCATGCCTGTGGATCGAGGAATGTCTTGGATACAAGCCCTACGACTGGCAGCGCGAGTCGATCCTTTACCCGATTTTCGGGACGCTGGACAGGTCAGGCCTGCGCCGTTATTCCACGGCCTACATCGAGATCCCAAAAAAGAACGGTAAATCCCTGATCGGGGCCTGGATCGCTTTGCTCATGCTGTGCGGGGATGGCGAACAGGACGCCCATGTCGTCAGCGCGGCGGCGGATAAGGACCAGGCCAAGATCGTTTTTGGGGCGGCCAAGAAAATGGTCGAGCGATCTGAGATTCTTTCGAGCCTGTGTATACCGTATCGCGACAAGATTCTTGGCCCTCATGGCGGGGTCTACGAAGCGATCAGCGCTGAAGCCTTCACCAAACACGGGCCGTCCTACAGCGGGATCATCTTTGACGAGGTCCACGCCCAGCCACACCGCGAACTCTGGGACACGATCACACCGGGCATCATGGCCAGGGATCAGGGCCTGGTCTTTGCGATCACGACAGCGGGCCACGACAAGACAAGCTTGTGCTGGGAGCTTCACGAACGGGCCGCGCGGGCTATGCTTCGCCCCGATTTGGATCCAACCTTTTACGGGAAAATCTGGGCCTGCGATACCGTCAATCTTGCCTGGGATTCCGAAGAAGCTTTCGCATCCTGCAATCCTTCCTACGGCAAAGCGATTCGCAAGAAGGCCTGGGAAAGCCTGATCGCCAAGGCCCGACTCAACCCGCTCAATGAGGCCTCGTACCGCCAGCTCCATCTCAACGAGTGGGCCAACGCGGCCACCAAATGGATCTCGACAGAGGTATGGGCGCTATGCGCGTAGAGCGGCCCCTGGTCGGTCGTGGGCTGGTCGCTTACGGTGGCATGGACCTTTCGTCCCACCTCGACCTGACTGGCTTTGCCGCCGCGATCCCCTTTGAAAAAAAAATCCATCTGGATGTCTACGCCTGGATCCCCGAAGACGCCTTCGAGGTCCGCGAGACGGCCAACCGGGACCGGTTCCGACTGTGGCGGGATCTCGGCTGGCTCACGGTCCACCCTGGCCCGGTGATCGATTACGAGCTGCTGCTGGCGGACCTCAAGCAGATCAAGACCCAGTACAAACTTAAAGCAGTCGCCTTCGATCCATGGGGCCTCGAATCGCCCGCCCAGGCGCTGACCAAATCCGGGTTCAAGATCGTTGATTTTCGGCAGGGGGAAAAAACCATATCTCCCGCCGTCAAGGACTTCGAGGCGGTCGTCTACTCAGGCAAGCTCAAGCATTACAACAACCCAATCCTGAGTTGGTGCATGGAAAATGTGCGCATGGAAAAAGGACCCGCCGGCGGGTTCAAGCCATCCAAGCGACACAGCACCGGCAAGATCGACCCCTTGATGGCCTCGATCATGGCGGTCGCCATGGCCGAGCAGGGCAAACACGGCCCCAAAACCTCCGTCTATTCCAACCGGGAAATGCTGATGGGATAAATCGCACAGATCTGGCTGGCATTGTCTGTGTCAACTATGGCCAGCAATCGCTTTCTTCGTGCCGTTTCCGTCCCGATCTCCGCCCTTGTCGGAGCTGGTCAGGCTGTCGCGTCCTGGGTCAACACCGCCGCGAAACGGTCCGCGACCTACTTGATGAGCGATACCACCGTCGATTGGCGGCGGGTGTTTGGATTGCCTCCACGCAAAGGCACCCGCAGGTTTCGCCGTTACATCACACCCAACGAGGCCCTGACCGTCCCCGCTTACGCGCAAGCGTTACGGGTCCTTTCGCGCAGCTTTGCCCAGTGCCGCATCCGGTTTTACAAAGAAGGCCTGGGCGGTCCAACTGAAGCCAAATGGCATCCGATCTGGCGAATGCTCCAGCGTCCTTCGCTTGACCTCGACCGGCATCAGTTCTGGTCAACGATGATTTTCCACTACCGGCACCGCGGCAATGCCTTTGCCTCGATCAAGCGACTGCCAGACGGGAATTTCAATCTGACGATCATGTTCCCCGATTGGGTGGAATGTGACAACGACAAGACGACCGGCGATCCAATTTTTGTGTACAAGGAACCTGGCAAGGATCCCAGGCCTTACTGGGCCCGCGATGTCATTCATCTGATGGGGGATACCTGCGACGGAAGGCGCGGGATCGATCCGATCCGGCAACACCAGCGCAGCTTCGATCTGATTATCTCCACTGAGGATTACGCCTGCGATTATTTCGAAAAGGGATTCTCCGCTGCCGGGTTCATGAGTCATCCCGGCCCCCTGGATGATGATGCCCGCGAAAATGTCCAGAAGTCGATCCGCAAATTTCGCGGGCTGGATGGCGATGATCAATTCGGCGTCCTGGTTGGCGAAGATGGGGCGACATTCACCCAAATCACCAGCGATCCGGAAAAGGCCCAGCTTGTTGCCTCCCGCGATGCCGGGATCCTCGAAGTCTCCCGGATCACGGGGGTTCCTCCGTCGTTTCTCATGGTGCCCGGTTCGAGCTATTCGACAGCCGAACAAGAGGGAATGAGGCTCCTTTCGGTCGCTGTCGGTCCAATCCTTGATCAACTGGTTGAGCAGATCCACTGCAAGCTGATGACCCCCGATGAGCTTGGCGCCTTCTGCGCCGTCGCCGATCTCGATCCGCTGCTTAAAACCGATGCCCTGACCTGGGCCAGGATCTGCGCACTTGAATGCAACTGGGGCGCGCTGATCCCCAACGAATGGCGCCGCATGAAGTGGCGTAAAGATGTCCCGGGTGGCAACAAGGCCATGCGCCCGATGAACATGTCAACCCTGGGAATCGACACCAACGCCGGATCGGCCCCGCCCAGCAGCTCCGCCGTCGTCAACCTCGACCCCAACGCGGCGCCGGGTGAAACGCCCATTGACCAGGTCGCCAATGATCCCAACCCGCCAACACCGGCCCCTGGCAATACCGGAGCGGCTGCGGATGTCGCGGCAACTGGACTAAACGGCGCTCAGATCGATTCTCTGATTGGGATCGTGACCAGCGTCATCCAGGGGTTGCTTCCACTGTCGGCTGGCGTGGCGATCCTCAAGGCGGCTTTCCCGCTGCTTGACGATGTCCAGATCAAGTCCATCTTTGGCGATGTCAAACCTGGATCGCAAAACCCGGCGCAGCCCAACCCAACCAAACCAGGAGCCTGACAAATGCCCGCCGCTTTGCTTCCGCTGCCACCCAAGGAAAAGCGCTCCACCGGCATCATCGGGAATGGATCCAATCCGACTTACGGCGATCCTTCCGCGGTCCCCGCTTTGCGGGATGGCCGGACCGTGTTTGGCTACGCTGCGGTCTTTGGCAAGCGTTCCCAGGATCTCGGCGGTTTTGTCGAAGAACTCGAAGCCGGCTGTTTCACGCAGACCCTTCTCGATGGCCTGGAAAAACACGCCCTCTGGGACCATATCTCCCGGTACATTCTCGGGTCTCTGGTTTCCAATAGCACCCTGACATTGAGACAGGACGCCAAAGGCCTCTATTTCGAGGCGGTCACCCCCAATGTCTACTACGCCGAAGCGGTCCGGACGCTGATCTCCGAAAAGTACATGCGCGGCTGCTCATTTTCGTTTCGCTGCTATGCGGGCGGGGCGGAGTGGTCCGAACTCCCCGATGGGACGGTCCTGCGCAAAATCAAGGCCTGCCAGCTATTTGAGGTCAGCGTTCTGGGCAATCCGGCCTACCTGGATACCGAAAGCGATCTTCGCACGGCCAAGGCCGAATTCGACTCCTTTAAACGAGATAAATCTGCGCCGTGGCTGGCAATGGAACAAAGGTTCCGGCTGCTCCAACTCTCGGCATGATGCAAGACCCCTTCGCCACAAGGCAAGGGAAAACCAGGGCCAAATGGTGCGCCCGCTTTTTTCGGAGGACTCATGTCTCTCAAGGATCTCGTATTTTCGCCTCCGGATTTTGCCGCGAGCGCTTTCGCTGGTGGTCCGGAGTTTCGCAGCGCCAACGGTGGGGGAACGCCCCCGGGCGGCCAGGGCAACGGCCAGGGCGGGCAGAATGCTCCCCAGGTTCCCAATTTCAAAAATCGTGGCGAAGAGCTGGTCTGGTTGCGCTCGCAAAAGCTCAACCTGCTCAATGAGGCCAGGGCGATGGGTGATCGCCTGAAAGCCGAAAAGCGAACCTGGACTCCCGAAGAAGAGTCCCGGGTTACCGCGATTGAAACCCAGATGCAGGATTTCAATAACCGCATCACCGCTTGTGAAACCGCCATTCAAGGCGATGCCAGCGCAGATGCTGGAAGTAACAGCCTGCCCCAGGGTGGCAAGCAATCCCGGTCTTATGAGGATTTCATCGCTGGCCTGGAAAAGTCCTTTGTCGGACACAATCCCGCCCAGCAGCGGTCCGCCAATGGCGGCCAGGGGCAGGGCAATCACCAGCAGCCACCCATGCAGAACGCCCAGGGACAGGGCGGTAATAATCATCGGGCCAGTCAGCCGATTCCCGCCGGCGCAGCCTCGATCAACTACATGCACACCTACGGCAACAAAACCGATCTGGAATTGCGCCGCAACGCGATGCAGGGCTGGGCTGGCGCCGAACGCCGGAACATGTTCACCAAAGATCAGCAGCGCCAGCACGATGAAGCTGCCGAAGTTCTGGGGATCGATCTGCGCGGGAAAACCTTCGAGATCCCGATCAGCCAGGAGCAATTCGACAACTACCGTCAAAAGGAAAACCGGGTGATGACCGTCGCGTCGTCCACCCTGGGTTCCAAGGCGGTTCCAACAACCCTGATTGACAAGGTGGTCGAGCGCCTGGTCGCTATTGCCCCGATTCGCACCGTTGCGGATCAGTTCACGACCGAAACCGGTCAGCTGATGCCTTTCCCGACGATTGACGATTCGGCCAATAAAGGTCGGGTTCGGGCAAGCGAAACCATGGCTGGCAGCAAAACCGATGTCGCCATCGGGCAACGGTCCTATGACTGTTTCGAGTTTGCCTCGGATATCGTCCTGGTCTCCAATCGGCTGATTCGTGACTCGATCTTCGCCCTGGAAAATCGACTCGGCCAACTGTTACCACGGCGCATTGCCCGCAACCAGGCGGACAAGTTCACCAACGGTTCCGGTACCGGCGAGCCCGAAGGAGTCGTCACCAGCGCGACCGCTGGGGCAACCGCCCTGGCTCAGGCCGCCCTGGTCCGTCGGGATTTGATCAAGCTGCAAAACAGCCTCGATCAGGAATACCAGCAAAATGCCATGTGGCAATTTCCCCTGTGCGTCCTGGAAGCGCTCCAGCTCATGGAAACTACTACGGGCGAACCGCTTTTCCACAAGATCAGCGAAGGCAATCCGCCTTTGCTCTTGGGCAAACCCTGGATGTTGAACCAGTCGATGGTTTCCGCCCTGTCCACTGGGGTTGTCGCGGTTCTTTACGGCGATTTCCGCCTGGGCTATTCGATCCGCGATGTCGGGTCTTTAGTACTCTCGCGCTCCGAAGAATACGCCTGGGACTCTGAGCAGGTGGCCTTCAAGGCGATTCTGTCCTCCGATGGCCGGGTGGTTGACCCTTACGCCATCCAGAAATTGACGATGGCATAATCCGACCCGCCATGGTCTCTGATTCAAGGCAGGCATCCCCCGGCTTGTAACCAGGGAACTCGATTGCCTGCCTTGTTTTTGTTTCGGTTCCATTACCAATGAGTCCAAACGATGAAAGCGATTCTGAAAACGAGCCTGATGACTACCGCGGCTGGATTCCCTTCTGGATCCACGATCGACACCGATGCGCCCGGATGCCCATTGAACGAAGTCGAGCTCAGGCGTTACATCGACAACGGGCTGGCCACGCCCGTCAGCGGCGAACCCGAAGTCCCCGAAAAGCGGGCCAATGACCGCAAGGAAAAAAGGTAACAAGCAACTATGGACCCTTACGCCCCCTATTACCCTTACGGGTATCCGAATCCAACGGACGAGCCCGAGTTTGTCTTTGACGAGACTTACGCGGCGCCGGGGGCGGCGGTCCTTTCCATCACGCAGATCAAAACCCTCTGCCGGATCGAATTGACGGATGACGACCCGTCCGATCCAGCCGTTATCGCGCGGGATGCCAGCCTGCTGGATTACGAAAAAAGCGCGCGCGATTACTGCGAAAAACTGAGCGGTTTTGTTTTCTCGCCGACGACTTTTCGGATCCTTTGCCCAAGGCCTTCGGTCGATGGCCGGATCTACCTGCGCAAGGCCCCGGTCACGGCGATCACCAGCGTCAAGTTCTACGGCACCGATGGCAATCAGCGCACCTTGACGGTCAATACCGACTACCAGCCCTGGATGGTCGGCAACGATCCTTTCATCGCCCCGCCATCGGGGGGATCTTTCTTTTCCAATCTTCAGATCAGTCCGCCCCGGCAAGACGCGATCGAGATCATTTTCACGGCGGGGTTCGCCTCGAATCGATTGCCCCAGCGGTTTTTGGACGGGATCCGGACTTACATCTCCTGGCGCAACGACAACCCCGGCGATGTCGTCACCGTCCCCGAAGCGGTCAACAGTTTTTGCCGGACTTCCCGGATCCGGAGGCGCGGGCCCAATGGCTAAGGAAGCGCAATACGCCAAGAAGTACATTGAGCGCTGGGCCTTGCAGGAGGTCACCGGGACCACCATCGTCAAGGGTCAACAGGTCCAGACCTGGGCGACCTACCGCAGCGTCTGGGCCGCCTCGACCGAGGTCACTTCCGCCGAGATCGGTCTGGCCATGGGACTCCATGAAAAGTGTTCCCACCTGGTCGAAATGCGATTCTATGACCGGATCACTTCCCAGCACCGCCTCACCCGCAAGGGCCGGATCCTCAATATCCTGGGTGTCACCAACCCCGATGGCCGCCGCATTGAAACCAGGCTGGCCTGCCTGGAAATCAAGCCGAAAGCGTAGGCCGACTTTATGGCCAAAAAGCAAGTTCCCCAGGCCAACTTCCAAGTCACCAAGTCCGGCGATGCGTTCGAGGTTTCAATCCCGATCATCGATATCGTTTTGGAGCGAGTGATCACGGATCTGGGGATCACCAAAGGTTTCGCGATCTACAAAAAGGCGATCCTGGCGGCTGGCCGGGTCGGGTTACGCTATCTGCGGGCCGAGCTCAAGAAGCATTATGGCAGGTTAAATAAGTCTCAAAAACGGTTCCAGTCATTTGAATACGGCGAGACTGGAGCGCTGACGGCAGCGCAACGGGTTTATTTTCGCACGGCCAAAAGCGGGCTTTATTCTTATGCCGTGATCGGCACGGACGCAGATCTTCAAGTTCCAGCCAGGCGCGGCAAGCAGACGATCTACGCCAAGCCCTCTTCTTATATCCACCTGGTCAACCAGGGTTTTATCGCCGTGGGCCGGGTCGCCGGCCAGCGTGGGCGCAAGACCAATCAGGATGTCGTCTGGGCACTGCGCACCATCGCCCGTCACCAGAAGATCGAAAACGCCTCAAAACTGGGAATGAGGCGCCTCCTCGAAGAAAAAACCGACCGTCTCTTTTTTCAGCAGACCGGGGCAAAACGCTTTGCTCTGCGCTCTGCCTACATCGCCCGCTACCAGTCGGCCAAAAAGACCACCGTCGAGGGTCGCTTCTATCTGCAAAAAGCGGCCCGGTCCAGCCGGGACGATTCGGTCGCCGCGGCGATGACGACCATGCAGACCGAATTTGAAAAGGCACTCAAGGAAATGGAACAAAGGAACCCCGTCCCATGAGCATCGAATTTGGCACCGCTGTCCGAGGATTTTTGATCGCGGACACCGCCGTCGCAGCCGCCCTGCCTGGCGGAATCTGGCTCAATGTCGTTCCTCCCGATGTCGCCCTGGATGACCCCGCCGCGATCTACACGGTCCAGCGATCCGACCGGCCCACCTCCTGCTCTGGGGCGCTCAATCATCGGGATGTGACGCTTTCGCTCGAATTTGTGGGGGTCAATCCGACCCAGGCCCAGGCGGCTCATGGGGCAATTGAAGACCGGATCATGGCCCACTGGAACGAAGCCATCACGCAGGACGGGACCAAAGTCTCCCAATTGGAGCTGGGGGAGTTCCTCGAACAGACGGAGGACCTGAGCGACGGCAGCGGGACGACGCTGACCCGTTTCAAAACGACCATTTCGGGGGCCCTGATACTCAGCTAGCCCCCATCCGGGGGTGCCATGTCCGCAATCAATGTCACAAGAACGAGAGCGACGACGGCCACCATCACCCCGTCGACCGGCTCCGCCATCACCCCGGCCCACCCCAAATCGATCAAGGGCTTGACCTGGGAACGGGAGGTGATCGAGTTCACTTCCATGACCCTCGACCAGATGCGACGCATCTGCGGTGAGAAAAAGTTTGAACTTCTGGTGATTACGGTCCTTTATTTCAAATCCGAATTCACCGCGCTTCAGACGGTTTTCAACAATAACTACACCTGCTCGACCGCCTTGGTGATGCCCAAGGACATCGCCAACACGACCTCGACCAACAAGACCGTCACGATCACCGGTCAGATCGCCAAGATCATGGAATCCGATGTCACCGACGCGGGCAACGCCGAACCGCAAACACTCGAAATCACCATCGCCACCGATGAGGTCACCGTCAGCTAATCGCCAGACATCGCGGGAGGGAGGTAGGCATCTCGCCCCGGCTCATAACCGGACTGAAACCGGATCAATACCGGTTCCCGCAAATCTTCCTTTTTCTCTTTTCCTGAGGTCCAGACCATGAAGTTTAAAGTCTTACGCGATTTCGTCACCGGCAATGCCGAGCTGGTCAAAGATCAGATCCTCGATTCCAAAGACCCCGCTTGCCCCATCCCCGTCAAGCTCCTGGCCAAGCTAGGGGAAAATCTCTGCTCGATCGGCCACCTCGAAAAGGTCGAAGACGGGACACCCGCGCCCGTTTAATCCCAAGCCAGGGGCCAAAGGGCCGACACCCATCCTGGACTATGGGTCATACCGCCGAGATCGTCCCTTTGGTCCCTTATGTTTTCGTTTTGTCCAGTCAGGATCCTGCAACATGCCGCTGCCATTTCGCCGTAAATTGGGCCGTTCCACGATCAAGCTCGACCCCATTTCCGGGATCGAGGGCGATGTCCATGTCACCCCATGGACCGTCAAAGAGTTCGAAGATCTGGGCGCCGAGCTCGACCGGGTGAAGACCGACGAAAACGGCTTCGATTCGATCAAGAAGTTGGTCATAACTCGCCTGGTCAATCCGGATGGATCGCCATCGGACGCGACCGTCGCCGACCTGGATGAGCTCGAAGCGCCGACCCTGACCGAGCTGTTCCACCAGATCCTGACCCGGTGTGGCTTCGCCAAGCGCGAGGACATCGCAAAAAACTAGATGACCCCAGGGAGCGGATCAAGCTTCATTTGGTCGCTCACCTGGGATTTAAGACGGTCGGCGAGCTCGAGCGAGATCTACCGCAGGAAGAATTTGAAAAGTGGGTCATCCTGCGCGACCGCGAGCCATGGGGCGTCTATCGCCTCGACTTCCTTTTTGGCCTGCTGCGCCATACGCTCATCGGGCAATGGTCCACCAAGGAAAACCCGCCGCCTCCGCTCAAGGATCTTATTCCCCGATGGGACATCGATCCGCCCAAAACCCGCGAACAACTCGAAGCCGAAGCCGATGAAGAGTGGGCACGCTCCAGCGCCAACTTCATCGACCTGGTGAGCTGACCTGCTCACACCGGACAATGCCCCCGTCTCTGTCCCTTAGATCCATTCCGTTCCTTTTGAGGCTTCAATCCCTTGGGAAAGACAGTCGCCTTTCCGGTCGTCGGTATTGGCCTCGACGCCAACCCGCTGAAACGCGGTCTGGCGGATGCCAAGGCCTCCGTCGCCCAGACGGTCGCCGGGATCAAGATGTCTGCAGCCGAGCTGGCCAAGGCCAAGTTCGTGACGGCATTCGCCGACCGCCTCAAGCCCGGCGACTACAACCTCAAAAACACCGTCAAGGACCTGGCCGCCCACTACGGCAAGGAGATTCAAACCCGATTCGCCGAAGTCAAAACCAAGTTCTCCGAGTCCCAGACCGGCAAGGACTTGATCAACGACTTCGGCGCCTTCTGGGCCCAGATCACCGCCGTTGCCAATCGGGTGAGATCGTCCGCCATCGGTCGAGGCCTGGAAGGTTTTGCAACGGGTTCGGTGAAAGGCGTTGGAGTCTTCGCCCGTGGTTCCGGTTTGAGTGCCCTGGTCGGCGGGGCTGGAGCGGCCCTGGTTCCCTCTCTGAAAGTTGCCGCTGGCGGTCTTTGGTCTGGTGCAAAATACGGTGTCGGTATCGCTGGTACGGGCATCTCCAAGTTGGCGAATATCCCCGAAACGTTATCCAAAGCCGCGCTCCCGCTCAACCAGACCCTGGAACTAGCCGGTAAGGCCCAACGGCTTCTCGGCGCCCCGATTCGGTCCATGATGAACTGGGAGGCGAATAACAACCAGGCTGTCTGGGAAGGCGGGAAATCAGCGCTTAATGACAAGGGGTGGAGTGGAACCCTTCAGCGCTTCGAAGTTGGCGTCGAGTCGATGTTCTCCAATATCCTCAACGCTCTCGATAAGACCTTCAATTTTAAAGGATGGATCGAGGCGGCCCGTGGTGCCATGGACGGAGTCAGCCGAATCATCGAAAGCGTCTTTGGGTCCCTCGACCAGGCTAGCTCCGGCAGCGACAACATGGAAGAAATGTTCATGGCGGGGCAGGATGTTGCCATCGATCTGAGTCAACAGATGGTGGAGTTTCTTTCCCAGATTTACAACAGTTCGCTGGATGCTTACGAGCAGTTGATCTACATTTACAACGCGCTTATGCACCCATTCTCCGATTCGGCGTTTTACAAATCGCTTCACCAGGGGCTAAGTGATGCGGGCCTACGGGACCGCCAAGGAAACAAGATTGGCCGAATTGATATCGATAAAGATGTTGGCGGATTCTTTAAAGGGATTCGTGAAAATCTGAACTATGACCGGATGCTTAACGAAATGTTTGGCATCAAGAACATGGAGTTGGAACCCAGCAAAAAAGCCCAGGCCGAAGCCCGCAAATCTCTCGAAGACATGGCGGCAGGATTCCGCAACGGATCTGATCAGATTGCCCAGGCGCAAACGACTTACGCCCAAAGCCTGGATCAGATCCGCATACTTGAAAACCAAGGAGGAGCGGCGGTTCGCGGCCAGGCCAACGCGGCCAGAGATGCTGCGGATCGAGCGAGGGCCCAAAGCGTACTTGGCGCAATTCAGCCTTTTATCGCGATGCAGGCCCAGGCCCGCGAATCCAAGGCGCTTGAAGGCAACTCGGACGACTTAATCTCGGCGATCTACCGGGCTCAAAACCTGCCGGAACAGGACTTCAAGCAGCAGCAGCTCGACGCCATGAAGGCCTATGGCGAACAACAGAAGCTGACCAATCAAAAACTGGATTCGATGATCAGTGTCTTGAAGATGCCTCAGGCTCAGGGCTTTGCCATTGGGGGAATCCCAGGTTAAACCATGCCCATTTACACCTATTCGATTGACGGCCCCAAGGATCGCACGGATAACTTCGACGGCGCAGGTCGCGTCCAGACCCATAGTTACACGCTGGTCACGGACGATCCGACCATGGATGAGTTTTTGGCGTCGGCCAAATTCTCCGATGTCAAAGGAATCGTTAAGGGCACGGCCCATCCCTCTTGCTCTTACGCCTACTGCAAGGGGGTGAGCTGCGACGAGGAAACCAAGAGCAAAATTCCCAACAAGCTTTTCAAGATCAAGGTCAATTACGCCACCAACCCGGACACGGGCGGCGGCGGCGGTGGCAGTTTCGCGCCTGTCAGCGGGCCGGCTGCCAACCAGGTGGCCCAGCAGCAGCAGGGGATACCGCCGACAGAGCGAATCGACAATCCCCTTTTGCGCCCCTGGGACTTCAGCTCCGACTGCTCGACCTATGAGGTGGCGACCTACTGCGACCGCAACGGCCTGGTCTATTGCAACACGCTGGGGGATATGCTTCTACCTCCCAAAAAGATCAAGGCGCCAGTCGTCAAATACACACTGGGTAAAAACTTCATTCTCCCGATGGAAAATCTTTACAGGGCAGTCGGAGCGGTCAACACCTCTGCGGTAACTCTGCCAGGATCGACCATCACCTGGGGGGTCGAAACCTTGAAATTTGACCATTTACAGATCAGCCGAATTTTTGAAAATGCCATCTCTTACTACCGCCATAACTTCAACATTCTGAGTGGTCCCTATTGGACCTGGGACTTCAGCGAATACCTTGGTTGGATTTACGAGGTCCCCAATGTCGGCAAGCGGGCCAAGGTCGGGACAGGACCATCGGCCAAGGTGATTCCAATTACCGATGATTCGGGCTGCCTGGTCAGCGACTACCGGTTCCTTGACGCAGACGGATACGAGATCGATTTCCCGGACGGGTCGCTTCTGCACTGGCTGCGCTTCCATCCGGAAAACCTGTTCAACATGGCTGGGATGTTCTCCTGATGTCTGGCGTTCTTTTTGATTTTGATGCCGCGCGCCGGATCTCCCGGACCGTCCGTGAATTCGAGCAAGGCCGCAATCGCGAGACCTCCCTGGAAAACGGAGGGCTCAACGCATCCAACCAGGCCTGGGTTAAAACGCCGGCGAGCCTTCCTGGTGGTTACGACGGCACGGAGGCGCTGACCGGAACGATCGTTTATGTCCTGGAAGATGGGACCGTCTACGACACGACCACCGAATGCTACATCAAGGACCCAAACGCCGGACCGCTCGAAGAGGACAAGGTCTATCGGGGGACTTTCAACGGGGCCTTTGAGCAAAGCGGGACGACCCTGGGTCTGCACCTGGTCCAGTCCCAACCGTCCACCTCGACCCCAACTCTCGAATATGTCCTGCCCTGGAAATGGGTCGATGTCACTTTTGATGCTGCTTATTACGGATCAACCTACACTCAAAAAGGATTGCTTTTCACCAGACTGGAAAGTCAGCTTCATCCGAAGTCAGGCACCATTCCAGATCTGGGAAACATGGCGTCACCTGGTGAAGATTATTGGCTTGATCCCAGCCGGCTCAATGCGCCTGATGCGGACATCACCCCTTACTTCATTGATGGAAGTCCACACGATCCATTGCCGGTTTACTCCACCAGCAATACGGCTTTCCTTTCTACTTCATCAACTGACTACTATGAAGGGGCCACGGCTGCATCTTTCTACTTGTCATCAATGGGACTTGCTCTTCCCAAAATTCTCGGCAAATTCGTCTCCAGCCAGTACACCACTGTCGCCAAATACGGTGGTGGTACCATGCCCATCAAAACCAATGTCGATATCAACTCCACTTCTTACCATTCCAGCTATCCGGTCAAACACCTGGTCAGCCCATTTTTAGCAACGGTAAAATACAAGTCGATGTCTGGTGCGATCTGGGGGGTAACCTCGACTCCTTATTCCTGGAAAACCTCAGGTGGAACTACCAAAGATCTCTACTTCTGGTTCCCGGACATCATCGGTCTCCTTGCGAACTCTGGAGCTGATCAGCAAGTCCTAGTGACACCGATTGCCAATACTAAGATGGATGCCACTTTTACGAACTACCAGTTATCGGCCAAAACAAACGGCGATGTTATCTACCTGATCACCAACAAGTTCTAACACGGATCCAGCCATGACACTCGAAGCCCAGATCGCCCAGACCTTTTCCGCCAAAATGACCGGTGCCGCTGGGGTCAACACGCTCACGACGGGGATCGGGTCCATTCCTGTCATGTCCCAGAGCTACACCAACGGTATGGGCGCTGGCCAGATCAATAAATGCTGGTTCAAGACCAAGGACCTGACGGCGGGATCCTCCGACACCTGGGACCTGACATCGGGGCTGACCGATCACGAAGGCAACGCGGTCGTCTTCACGGGGATCAAGGAGCTGATCGTCGCTGTTATTACCCCCGATGGCACCAAGAAAGTCGTCGTCGGCAACGCCGCCAGCAACTCCTTTCAGGGCAAATTGTCTGCTGGTTCGACCGAAGATTGTTTTTATTACGCCCGATGGCCCAAGCCCGACGCCAGCGGCTACGCCGTGGACAGTACTCACAAGAACCTGAAAATCAACAACCCGGGCGCCAGCACGGTCACCTACTTCATACTCGCCCTTGGCATCGGATAATCAGAGATCGGATAACACGCTCCCGATGGGTCCAGTCTCAGGTGGAGAGATTCCAACTCTTTCTATCTGAAATTCCACCCGGGGGTGAGTTATGTCTGCTGCTGACCGTTTTGCTGGGGTGAATACCATCGCCGCGCGTGGCCCTTCTACCTTTGCGGAAAACGTCACCCCTTCGGATACCGTCGATCTGACCTACGTCTCTACCAGGATCTGGGTCGGCGTGACGGGTCATGTCCGCTGGACCCCGCTCGATGTCGCTGATGGTTCCTACGTTCTCACCAAAAACCTTCCCGTTGGCTTCCACGACATCCGGGCCAAGCGAATCTGGGCCACGGGCACCACAGCCACCGACATCGTTTCTTACGCGTAATCTCGAAATGTTTTAGCGATCCCAGGAGGATTTCTCATGCTCGCGTCGGTCACGACCAGCGCCCAGACTTTGTATGCCGCGACCTCTGGTTTGACTGGCAATTATCCCAACCGTCGCGGGATCACCCTGATCGCTCCGTCCACCAATACCGGGAATGTCCATTTTGGAAATTCCAGCGGTGTGACTTCCAGCGGCGCCACGACTGCCGGTTTATTCCTGGCTCCTGGACAATCGGTGACGATTCATCCTTCGTTCGCGGCTGACGCGAAAAACCTTTATGTGATTTCCTCAACGGGTACACAAAACCTGATTTGGGACACTGACCAGAATCCTTCCTAAGGTGCAAGAAAAATGGACATAAAAGGCGGCGCATCCGGGTCGGGTTCCGTCACTTCGGTTTCCATCGTCTCGGCGAACGGTTTCGCTGGGTCGGTGGCGACTTCCACTTCCACCCCAGCCATCACCCTTTCGACTTCCATCACAGGATTGCTGAAGGGCAATGGGACCGCGATCAGCGCGGCAGCGGCTGGTACCGATTATCAAGCGGTGATTGGCAACACCACGGCGTTGACTGTTAACTCTCTGACCATTGACGGCAATATCTCGTCTGCGGCATGGACCACGAATGGTATCCGGATTAAGGGGATTTCGACCACCATCACGGATACAACCAGCTCCGGAACGGTGGCAACTGCTTACACGAATAGATGGGGTGGATCAACGATAGCGGCAAGCTCTGCGGTTACCTACACCGATTACTTTAATACCTTCATCAAATCCCCGGTTGCTGGGTCGAATGTGACCTTTACGAATGCTTGGTCCCTTGGCCTTGAAGGCCCGATGAAAGCCCCATCGATCACCTTGGCAACGGGAACCATTACCACCAGCCAGCCGGTTATTAATGCTACGCAAACCTGGAACGCTTCCGGGGTCACTTTTACCGGACTGTTTTTAAATGTCACTAATACCGCCAGCGCAAGCGATTCATTATTGATGGATTTGCAAATTGGCGGATCTTCGAAATTTAAGGTTGATAAGGCCGGCGTAGCTTATGGTATTGGCATTTATGATGTTACTGGAGTGGTAGGAATAGATAATAGCCTTACCGCTACATTGAGATTATGCGTATCTGGTTTGTTTTATGGTACTTTAACCTCTTCCGCTTTTAATGTCGGATCTGGATTGTCTATTGGCTGGTCGTCAACCAGTGCAGGAACTGGTTCCCAGGATTTAAGTTTGTTTCGTGACGCGGCTGATACCTTGGCCCAGCGGCGCGGAACCAACGCGCAAACCGCACGGATTTACGGAACCTATACCGATTCCAGCAATTACCGACGATTGACTACCACAGTTACAACTGGCGGACTGGCCACCTTAAAAGTCGAAGGGGCGGGAACGGGTGCAAGTCCAGCGGGTCTTAATTTGGGCAGCGCGTCCACCGATAAGGTTGCTTTTTTCGGGGTAACTCCTGTTGTCCAGCCAGCGACGGGTGGAAGCTCTGCGACGATTGTAAACGGATCTGGTACCGCTGGAAAACAGGATGACACCTATGACGGCTACACGCTGGCCCAGGTGGTTAAGGCATTGCGGAACCTTGGAATTTTGACATAAGGATTGAATCATGGCAAAAGGTATTCTTGGGATCGAGGCTCTTCCAACGGTTACATCGACGAAACCATTTATCGTTCCGGCAACGGCGGAGGTCGATTACCCCAACCCGCGCCACGATGCTATTGCGATTGTGCCGCAGTTTGACCAACCTCCTGTCTTTGATGACAAGGGAGGCTTCCTTCGAATCAAACTCCGGGTCAATGATCAGATTTCCATGGGCCGATGGAACGGCAATTCGTTCGAGTTGGCCCCAGGTCCAAAGCGGCTTTACGACGAACAAGACTTCCTCACGCCAGAACGACTGGCCAAATATCCCGGCCTCGAAGATGCGGTTCATTTATTGATGCAAGTGATTGAGGCCGAAGCCATCGCGGCTGGCGTCATCTGATGTTCACCTGGGTTCCTCTTCTTCTTGGTTTTCTCTATCAGTTTTCGCGAGGTCGCAACATGCAGAAACAATTGGTCATCCTGGTGGATATCGGCAAATGGCTTGGGGCGATTTCGCTTTTGATCGTCCTGGGTTGCTGGGCCGAACGGACTCCCGTTGTGGCACCCCAGCCAGCCAAGCCCGAAGCAGAAAAGCCCGCGCGCAAGCGGATCTTCCCCATCCTCAAAGGAGAGCTGGACGATCTGCAAACGGATGCCCCTGGGGCCAGGATTCATCTTGGCGATACGCATCCTCCCGATGGCTCCAAAATCCAGATCGATTTTCCTCTTGAGCGCGATATGAGGAATATCGGATCCCGGGTCGATGGCGCGGGCATGTGCGTTATGACTTCGGCGGAGCGTGCCGCCGACTGGTCAGGCCTGGAGGAATTGAAAGGGATCCGTGACTGGGCGGCCAAGCGGCCAGGCGGATGCTATCCGGAAAAGTTTGATGCTCAGGTAAAGCAGTATTGCAAAGAGAAAAAAATCAATGTTCCCAATTATATTTTTTATCTTGGCCGGGACGCATCGATTTTGGAAATCGCTTTAAAGTCTGGCCGTATGCCAGCGGTCAGTTACAGCGGACATGATGGGGTTCAATATCGCGGACCAATTGCTCATGTTGTCAACCCGGTTCATTACCGAGATGGATGGGTTGGTATCTACGACAACAACTACGATGCGACTAAACGCATCTGGTTACCAGAGAACGAATTTTTAAACCGATGGGCGGATGGTAGGAATTTGGGTTGGGTCATTGTTTGGCTCGATCCTCCTCCACCTCCCGTAGTTGCCGAGTAAGGAGGAAAGTCCAATGTTTCTTTTGTTAGCTGTACTTTTGGCGATCGGTGATTTTACCTGGGGAACGACCAACGACCCCAACCAAAAAAGCCTTTGGCAGGATGGAAAACAAATCGGTGTTTGGAAGATCGCGGAAAAAGAGTATCTGACCCTGACCGCGCGCGGTTGGGTTCATGCCACTTGCCCGGTCGATGATCCCCAGGATCCTCCCCCCGATTTTGTCGGCCCTCCGGAGCGACCCAAGGAGTCAACGGTCCCCAGTCCGGGAGAAATCAACTACGGACTAGACCGGTCCAAGTGTCCCACGGAAGGAGAGTATTTTTCCTACTCTGGGACACCGATCGACAAAGCCAAGGCCCTGGCTGTCCTGGGGGCCATGGACGGCCAGACGGCCCAATCCAAAGTGGACCCGGATCAGCTTACCGACGATCACCAGTCCGCGCGTCTGACCGTCGTAGGCAAGGGCGCGGATAAACTCCTGGCCACCATCCAGGCCGATTCCCGTTGGGCCGAACTGGGCAAAGGTGTCCTGGCCGCCGACTACAAACCGGACGCCTGGCAACTCCGTGGCAAGGGCTACAAAGCCACGAGTCCAGACAAACCGACGATCTACCTGACCGACTCTGAAGGGAAGATCCTCTACCAGGGCGAAGATCCCGAAGGGCTCTTTGACGGACTCAGGCGCAAGCGCGACCCCTGGACCTTCAAATGGAACTCGACCTGGTTTGGCGTCAATCCGTTTACCTGGATGTTTGGCGCGGGCTGGTCCAACCTTCAGATTCCGATTGAGTTTGTCCTTCTCGTGATCGGCGCCATCGTGGTGGGGATCCTGGCCCTGAGGAAGAAGCCAGGCCCACCAGGTCAACCGACAAGGGGGGCGTAATGTTTGTCAACCTTATCTATGGGCCGCTGACCGAACCATGGTGGAGATTTTCCACTCAGGTTGGAGCGGCGTTTGGCGAAGCGATAGTGGCCCTAACCGGTGGGCCGGTAACTGGATTTCTGGTCGGAATCCTTTTGGCGTGGTCCTTGTTTATGTTGCCTGCTGCGGTTGGAATTTATTTTTTGCTGATTTGGTTACCTTCCAAATTACTCGAACTTCGAAAGAAGAGGTGATCCGTGAACTTGTCTTTAATCCATCTGATCTTCTGGGCGTTCCTCGCCTGGGCCGGCTGGTGGGCCCGTGGCCGATACGGTGCCCAGGTCGGTCAATTCGTCGCGCCCATTACCAATGACCCTGAGGAACAGGAAGTCCTCAAGATCTTCCGCGAAAGCAAAAAGCGGGACGAAGACGCCGCCGCCGCCAAACGCACAGAAGAATTCCGCGCCAAGCTGGCTGGCAAATTCCAACCGCCCAACCCAGGTCAATAACCCATGGATGTCATCAAGAGCTTTGGCAAAAAGGAAAACGGCCAGGAACTTTGGGTTTTCCATTGTCCTGGCTGTGGTTACGGTCACCCATATGAGGTCCCAAGATGGACCTGGAACGGGTCAACCACCAAACCCACCTTTACGCCATCGCTCCTGGTGAGCCCAAACAGCGAACCAAACCGTTGTCATTTGTTCGTTACCGATGGCAAGATCCAATTCCTTGGAGATTGCCATCATGACCTCAAGGGTAAAACCGTGGACATGATTCCGATTGATGAGTGGTACAAGTAATCTTCCGTTCGTTGCAGGTCGGAAGAAGGGAAAGCCTCTGGCAAGACGCCGGAGGCTTTTTCCATTGGACCTGGCTGAAACCTAATCTGGCTCCGGCTCCGGAGGATCAACCACATCCCGAAACTCCAGCGGCCCAGGCCCACGCAAACACCACTTGACCAGGACAACCAGCCCAATCAAAACCACCAGGGCCAAAGCAGGGGCAACGCGAGGGAGGGAAGGGGGCATGGGTTAGGCTGCCTATTACAAATCAATTCGAAACATTCTACAATACATCCCAGGAAATGAGAGGTGCCCATCATGCGAATTTTCCTTTATGTTATCGGCGTTTTGTTTCTCGGGTTTACTCTGGTTTGTGGCGGGTGTTTTGTCGGCGGGGGATTGGTTTGCAATAGCACAATGAATGCTTTGGTAGAAGCAAAAAAAAGAGTTGATAAAAGAGCGGACGAGCTGGTAAAAGAAAGACAAATCAAGGAAGAAGAAGAAAAGAAAAACGCCGAAGAAGACAAAAAAGAAAAGCCATTACTTCCCGATGAGCCTATTGGGAATCAAGCCAAGCCCCTAATCGAGCCAAAACAAAACCAGCCTGAGCCAATAAAGAAAGCCCAGGTAAAGCCAGCTCTGGCACCTGATCCTGAGATCGAGAAACGCAAAGAGGAAGAAGATCGACGAAAAGAATACAAAAAATCTCTGGAAAATTATGAGGAACAGCTCCAGGAACTTGCCACACTGGAAAAGCGTTACAAGGAAACAGGGGCCAAGGCATTGAAAGCGGAAACCGTCGAAGAAGAAGCCTCTTGGAAAAAGTCCAGTCAGGAGGCTTACTCTAAATACAAATCTTTAAAAACCGAACTGGACGCAAAAAAGAAAGCCCTGGACAAGGAAAAGAAGAAGTTTGGGTTTTAACCAAAGCCAACCGTCCGTTATGGGCAACGACGGAAGGGAGCCGGCCTTCGAAAGAGGGTCGGCTTTTTCGTTGACACTTTGACACCCAATATCGACAAAGTCAAAGAATTTTGTAAATTATTCAAAGACTTTCATGATGTTGATAAGGCTTTGTAAACAAATACTTTACGACTTTCAGTGAGCCAAAGAATCCAAAAAGTTTCAGTATGATGTTGGCAGAAAGGGATGGTATTCCTCAAAAACCATTGGTACCCTGGGAAAATAAGCTCATTCGCAAGGTTTAAATACTTTCTAATTCTATTAATTTCGTATAGCCGCCAAGTGTCAACTGACACTTGGAAGGAGTTCTTACCCCTATGGACCAGCCCAAAATCTCTTGGCACCCGGCATCAAAAAGGGCTTACATTACTTACCAGAAAAAAAGGTACTATCTGGGCCGGTGGGAGGATAAAACGGCACCGATCCCCAAAGAAGTTAAGCTGAAATACCATTCCGTAGTTGGTCAATTGTGGCATATGGGAAAGACTGAAGAAGTCCGACCAGCCGAATACTCCATCGGGGAAATGTGCGCGGAATACCTAAATGCGATAAAAGAAAAATTGCATCCGGCCAGCTATGCCGCCGTAGGCCTGGCGTCCCAAAAACTTTGTTTGCTTTTTGGAACGGCGGATGCCAACACTTTCACGGCAGGAAAATTGAGGAAAGTCCAAGAGTATTACATCGAACAAAAGTTGAGCCGCGGGTACATCAATTCCCAAATGGGTTGGATTCTTCGGATTTTTCGATGGGCCGTCTCGTTTGACAAAATCCCGCCAACTGTTTTGGTTTCGATCAAAACGGTACCTGGTATTTCAACAGGCACGAAAGGGGTTCGTGAGGCGCCTGGGGTCAATATGGTTACGCTGGATACGGTTAAGAAAACCTTGCCCCATCTCTTTGAGCCAATTCGCTCCATGGTCAAGATTCAATTAATGACCGGAGCTCGGCCTGGTGAAGTCCGCGCCATGACCTGGGGCGCTATTGATCGGTCCGATAAATCCATGTGGATCTATTCTCCCAAAGAACACAAGACGGCCCGCCTGGGTAAGGTCCGAACCATTCCCCTTGGACCAGAAGCCCAAGCGGTCCTGATGCGTTTTCCCAAATTGGATCCTGACGCCCCGATTTTCGATCCCGCTCTGGCCACAAGAGGAGAGGCAAAAGGCCCACCTAAGAAATACAACCGATTGAGTTATCCTTACGCGATTCGCCGAGTTTGCGAAAAACATGAGATCCCGGTTTGGAACCCGCGCCAGCTGCGGAAACTGGCCGCGCAAAGGGTCGATGATATCCTGGGAATCGAGCACGCCAGCGCCCTGCTTGGCCATGGTGGAAGCGATATAACCAGAAGAGTTTACGCCAAATCACAACTGGAAAAAGCTAAGAAGGCTACGCTCAAAATTGAAAAAATTTCCTAATCCCTGAAATCTTCCATTGGCTTCCGGGTTTCACTCATAGATAGTGAACAGATACCTGAACAAACCCGGGGGCCCCACCGTGGTCAAGATGATAAACTGGCTGAATATTTTTCGCGGATTTGTTAAAAATCCACAGACATTGTTTGACAGTATTTTTCTTTGTTGGCCACTTGTTCCAATAAACTAAACAATATATTTTCCGTCTGGTGGGAAATCGATACCTTGTTCTTGGCAGTATTGATATAAAGCGTATTTCAAAATAGCTGTTTTGTCCCGCCTCTCCTTCTGAACCAAAAGATCAAAAGCCTTCTTCTCTTCATCTGTCAGGGTTAGCACTACCCGATGAGGAGCGGTTCTTCTTGGCTTTTCGATTTTCTTCTTTGCCATGGCTGGCCCCATTTGTTCGAGCTTGTCGGCACTTGTCCCCAAGTGTGTCCACAAGTAATTTAGAAAACTTTCAATTTTTTTCGAATTTGGGCTTGTGCAAGTGTTGCAACAGGTTTTAAATGTACCCATCGCCGCACACAAGTGAGGCAAGGAGCTGAGATGAGAGCCGTGATTGATCCAGAAGTAAAGCCATCTGATGAAACCTTTGTGGCTGTTTGGACAAACGGAAGCCTTGAAGGCTGGACAGTCCAAAAAGTCGCAAGCCGGTTAAACCTACGCCCGATGGACGCATACCATCATGCAAGAAAGTTGGCCGCCTCAGGAGTAAAACTTCCACTTTTGTGCGGACAGACCCAAAGACCTGCCGGTCAAATCCGCAAACTCAATGCGATCATCTCCAAGACTCTGAAAGGCAAAGGCGAAAAATCATGACCTACGAACAGGCGGGCGACAGTAATTACAGCCATCGCTTTAAATCCAGCTTTGGACAGTGCCAATGCCTCTGGTGTGGCAGCCGACCCGATGGACAATGGTGCCCTGTTTCCAAGGAAACGCGCGAGGCCTTGTTTTCTTACGCAGCAAGAAATGGGACCAAGTGGAGAAGCAAGCTTATAAAGGCCTGGCAATCAGGAGAGGACATTGGCCAAGAGCTTCAGTTTTTAAGGAATGTTGTCGGCCCATCTGGTCTTTATCGAATTCCTGGCCGGTTAATTAAGTTGGGGGCGTGAGTCATGACCTACGAGCAAGCGGTCACCAAGTTGGAAGAGCTGGCCTTGGAAGGTTCGGATCAGTTGATCCCGGCAACCCAGGCTCTGCCTCATGTTGACCGTCAAAAAATATGGAGGCTTGTCCACTCCGGCCAACTGCCAGCAGTCCGCCTGGGCGAGTTCAAAACCACCAAGGAAATCGCCGTCCACTTCTTCCGGATCCATATCCGGGTGACCAGGCCGGCCAAGGAAACCGTGGTCAAGGAAAACCGCAAACAGCAAATTGACGAAGCGATTAAGCAAGTCATGAACAGCACCAAAAGGAAGTCGAAAGTCTAGTTTTTTTTGCCATGTTTTTGAAAGGGCAGAACGATGGGACGGATGAAGGACAAGTGGATTGATGAAAACCCCATGCAGCTCACGCCGGGGGACTGCGTTGGCGAAGCCAGATATGACGCCCGCGAGGAACTGAGCTCCCGGCGGGTGGAGTTGATGCGCAAGGCGCGGGAGCTGCCAAGCTGGGAGCACTTTGCCCAGAAGCTTAAGGAGTATCCCTACACCGGCAAGGACGGGAAGCTGAATCTGGATGCTTGCTTTGGTCTCCTGTGCTCCTTTTGCGAGACCTGCAATGTCCTGGCCTATCCTTTTTACCGGCTGGTGTATGACCTCAACGGTGAGATTGAAAGGCTGGATGGTCACTTGGCTGAACGGGACGCGAAGATCGAGGCCATGGCGCGAGACCTGACCATCACAACCAAGGCCAAAGCCAAGTTTTCGACAGCGATCACCAAGCGCCCTGGTCGGCCAAAAGCCAATCGGGGTTAGAATCCTGAGTTTTTCTTCCCCCGATGTTTCTGGAGGTGTTTGAAATGGGATGGATTACGCGGGCTCTGGTTTATCGGCGCGACCGGGCAGACCTGGAAAGCAGGCTGGCCAATGCCAAGGCCGATGCGGATTACTGGCGCAATGAGTACGGCAACAAGCAAGCCGAGCTGGTTGAAACCAAGGACCAATTCGAACTGGAAAGGAACCTGGACGCGGCGACCATAAAGGATCTTCAGGAGAACTTGGCCAAAGCTAATGAAAAAGCGGCCAGCTTGGAATCACGATTAACTTCAGCAAAGGCTGTGATCGAGGAAGAGACCGACAAGCGGCTGAAGGCCAGGGAAGAAATGAAAACAGCCCGAAAATTCCTCCAGGAATTTGCCGAGAAAATCGGCCCATTTACCCAAAGTTGGATTTGATTAAATTCCAAATCACGAAAGGAATCCCAATGCTAGTGCTCTCAAGGAAGGTGGGCGAAGTAATCCTGGTCGGTGATCAGATCAGGATCACCATCGTGGAAATCGACCGGGGAAAAGTCCGGGTGGGCATCGAGGCCCCCAGGGAAATTCCCATAGACCGCGAAGAAATTCGCGCGAAGAAGGCGGCTTAAAAAATTTTTGACTCTCAATAAGCGATTTTACCGATTCGAAAAGTTGAAAAAGGACGACCCATGGACAGCAATTTCACCTATGTGCTGAGAACTTGCAACGAGGACATGACATCCGGAAACGGCTTTATCCAGCCTCCGTTCTTTGTCTGGCCAGAGTCCGGGCCAGTCGAGGCGCCTGACTGGGATCCGGACCCGGTAAGGTCATGCGGCGGTGGGCTCCATGGCCTGGAGTACGGCCAGGGTGATTTGAAGTTTTGCTCCATATACCGGGATATGGAAACCGCTAAATGGATGGTGGTCAAAGTGGACAAATCAGCGGGCTTTGTACCAAGCAAAGACAAAGTCCGGTTTCGCCGTGGTGAGGTGATCTACGCTGGCGATCGACCCGGCGCACTGAAAAAGTTTCGAGAGGTGGGCTTTACTGGCGCGCTTCCCTGGGATTTGGTTTTGGTCGGAGACAAAGGGACCGCGACCGCTGGCTGGAATGGGACCGCGACCGCTGGCTGGAAAGGGACCGCGACCGCTGGCTGGAATGGGACCGCGACCGCTGGCTGGAATGGGACCGCGACCGCTGGCAATTATGGGACCGCGACCGCTGGCAATTATGGGACCGCGACCGCTGGCAATCATGGGACCGCGACCGCTGGCAATGATGGGACCGCGACCGCTGGCGATTATGGGACCGCGACCGCTGGCGATTATGGGACCGCGACCGCTGGCAATTATGGGACCGCGACCGCTGGTAAAAAAGGAATTATTTCCCTCCGATGGTATGACC
>Ga0228698_1000587_pt1 | contig 25295 bp, 22 predicted proteins | sample McNCre117_Aug_MG_FD_178015 | JGI IMG/M metagenome (GOLD analysis project Ga0228698, IMG submission 178015) | Freshwater microbial communities from McNutts Creek, Athens, Georgia, United States - 1-17_Aug_MG | ecosystem: Environmental > Aquatic > Freshwater > Creek | place: USA: Georgia...
TTGTGCGGCCTGTGCGGCAGCGGCAGCGGCGTTGTGGCCTGCCACCAGCACGTGCACATCACCACCGCACTGGGCGGCAGCGCTCACCACGTTGAGCGTAGCGGCCTTGATGGAGTTGTTGTCGTGTTCGGCAATAACGAGGGAGGTCATGGTGTTCGTTCCTTGTCGTTGGGTACTTAAATGACTTTCGCCACGTTCTTCAGCTTGTCGACCAGCGTGGCCACATCGGGCACCTTGATACCTGCGCTGCGCACCGGCGGCTCCGACACTTTGAGCGTCTTGATGCGCGGGTTCACATCCACACCCAGGTCTTCGGGCTTGACGACTTCCAGCGGCTTCTTCTTGGCCTTCATGATGTTGGGCAAGGTCACGTAGCGCGGCTCGTTCAGGCGCAGGTCGGTGGTGATGATGGCGGGCAAGGTCAGGCTCAAAGACTCGGAGCCACCGTCCACCTCGCGGCTCACTGTGAGCTTGCCGTCGGCCACTTCGACCTTGCTGGCAAATGTGGCTTGGGGCCAGTCGCCCAGGGCTGCGAGCATCTGGCCGGTCTGGTTGCAGTCGTCGTCAATGGCTTGCTTGCCCACGATCACCAGGCCGGGTTGCTCTTTGTCGACCAGGGCCTTCAACAGCTTGGCCACGGCCAGAGGCTGCAAGTCAGCGGCGGTTTCCACCAGAATGGCGCGGTCCGCACCAATGGCCATGGCCGTGCGCAGGGTTTCCTGGCACTGCGTGACGCCACAGGAGACGGCGATGATTTCCGTGACCACGCCCTTTTCCTTGAGGCGCACGGCTTCTTCCACGGCGATCTCGTCAAAGGGGTTCATGCTCATCTTGACGTTGGCAATATCAACGCCGGAACCGTCCGACTTCACACGGACTTTGACGTTGTAGTCCACCACGCGCTTGACTGCGACCAGTGCTTTCATGTTGGGTACTCCCTCGTTGTTCAGAATGCGGCAATGCCGGTGATGGCGCGACCCAGGATCAGCGCGTGCACATCGTGCGTGCCTTCGTAGGTGTTGACCACTTCCAGATTCACCATGTGGCGAGCAATACCGAACTCGTCACTGATGCCATTGCCACCCAGCATGTCGCGCGCTGTTCGGGCAATGTCCAGTGCTTTGCCGCAGCTGTTGCGCTTCATGATGGAAGTGATTTCCACGCAGGCCGTGCCCGCATCTTTCATGCGGCCGAGTTGCAGGCAGCCTTGCAGCCCGAGCGAAATTTCGGTGAGCATATCGGCCAGTTTTTTCTGAACCAGTTGATTGGCTGCAAGCGGCTTACCGAATTGTTTGCGGTCCAGCACGTACTGGCGGGCCCGGCTATAGCAGTCTTCGGCGGCACCCAGGGCGCCCCACGCAATGCCGTAGCGCGCGCTGTTCAGGCATGTGAACGGGCCCTTTAAACCCCGGACATCGGGGAATGCGTTTTCTTCCGGGCAGAACACTTCGTCCATCACGATCTCGCCGGTAATGCTGGCACGCAACCCGACCTTGCCGTGAATGGCCGGAGCACTCAGGCCTTTCCAGCCTTTCTCCAGCACAAAGCCGCGAATAGCGCCTTCATCGTCTTTGGCCCAGACCACAAACACATCGGCAATCGGGCTGTTGGTGATCCACATCTTGGCGCCACTCAGTGAGTAGCCACCGGCCACCTTTTTGGCACGGGTGACCATGCTGCCGGGGTCGGACCCGTGGTTGGGCTCGGTCAGGCCGAAGCATCCAATCCATTCGCCTGTGGCCAGCTTGGGCAAGTACTTCTGTTTCTGCGCTTGCGTACCAAACTCGCTAATGGGCACCATTACCAGCGACGACTGCACGCTCATCATCGAGCGGTAGCCGGAGTCAATCGCCTCCACTTCGCGTGCCACCAGGCCATAGCACACGTAATTGAGTCCGGCGCCACCGTACTGCTCCGCAATCGTAGAGCCCAGCAGGCCCAGTGCGCCCATCTCGCGGAATATGGATACGTCAGTCGATTCGTTGCGAAAGGCCTGCACCACCCGGGGGGCCAGTTGCTCCTGGCAATAGCTGCGGGCGGCGGCTTGCACCGCGCGTTCGTCTTCGGTTAATTGCTGCTCCAGCAGCAGCGGGTCATTCCATTGGAAACGGTGGGTGGTTTTGGACATGGTGGTTCGTTGGTAATAAAAGGGGAGGGTAGGGCCTGTCGCTGCGACAGGCGGTGAATCTAGGCGGCGTCGCGCAGCAAGTTCTTGGCAATCACCAATTGCTGAATCTGGGTGGTGCCCTCAAAGATGCGGAACAAACGCACATCACGGTAAAAGCGCTCCACTCCGTATTCCGCCAGATAGCCCGCGCCTCCAAATATTTGCACCGCACGATCGGCTACACGGCAGCACATTTCGGAGGCAAACATCTTGGCGCAGGAGGCTTCGGTGCTGACATTCAGGCCCTCATCGCGCCTGCGGGCGGCATCGATCACCATACAACGCGCCGCGTAAATTTCAGCCTGGCTATCGGCCAGCATGGCCTGGATCAACTGGAATTCGCCAATGGCTTTGCCAAACTGTTTGCGTTCCTTGGCGTAACGCACCGCATCCCGCAAGATGCGTTCGGCAGCGCCCACACTGGCGGCTGCGATGTTGATGCGGCCTTTGTCGAGCACCTTCATCGCTGTCTTGAATCCGATGCCCTCGACACCGCCGATCAGGTTGGCAGCAGGCACGCGCACGTTGTCAAAAATCACATCACAGGTGTGGGCACCACGCTGGCCCATCTTCTTGTCTATGTTGCCAAGGGACAAGCCCGGCGTGCCCTTTTCCACGATGAAGGCCGAGATGCCGTCCGCGCCTTTGCGCGATGCATCGCTGCGCGCCATCACGGTAAAGATGCCCGCCTCGGGTGCATTGGTGATGTAGCGCTTGGTGCCGTTGATCACATAGAAGTCACCGTCCTTTGCGGCGCTGGTCCGCAGACTGCCCGCATCCGAGCCGCTGTCGGGCTCGGTCAGGGCAAATGAGCCGATGATTTCTCCGGTGGCTATTTTGGGCAGATAGAAGTCTTTCTGCGCCTGCGTTCCGTCAATCACGATACCTTGCGCACCGATGCCATTGTTGGTGGCAAACAGCGAGCGGAAGGCGGGCGAGGTTTGCGCCACCGCAAAGCCCGCCAGCACTTCTTCTTCCATGGTTAGCCCCATGCCTCCATAGGCCTCGGGGATGGACATACCAAAGAGCCCCAGTTCTTTCATGTCGGCGACGACGTCGTCGGGAATCTGGTCGGTCTCAGCCACATGGGCCTCCATCGGAACCAGGCGCTCGTTGACAAAGCGCGCAATGCTGTCAAGCAGCAGTTGAATCGTTTCCGGGTCTCTGATCATGGGTTTGTCCTTGTGCGTCTGCCGGGGTCTTACTTGGCGTATTTGCGGAAGTCGGGCTTGCGCTTTTCGCGGAATGCGTTGCCCCCTTCGGCGGATTCTTCGGTCTGGTAGTACATCTTCAGTGCGTGCATGGCGAGGCCACCCATCCCGCGGATCATCTCGGTGTCCACGTTGAACGACTTCTTTGCCAGAGCCAGTGCGGTGGGGCTCTTTTCCAGAATCTCATCGCACCATTTCTTGACCTCTGCATCGAGCTGATCGGCGGGTACCACGGCATTTACCAGGCCCATGGCCAGCGCTTCCTGTGCGGTGTAACGGCGGCACAGGTACCAGATTTCGCGCGCCTTCTTTTCACCGACCACGCGGGCTAGCAAGGCTGTTCCGAAGCCCGGGTCTACCGAACCGACTTTGGGGCCAACCTGACCGAGCTGTGCAGTCTCGGACGCGATGGCCAGATCGCACACCGTTACCAGGACATTGCCGCCACCGATAGCAAAGCCGTTCACGCGTGCAATCACCGGCTTGTTGCAATCTCGGATGGCGCTTTGCATTTCTTCCACCGGCAGACCGATGACGCCACGGCCGCCGTAGCCACCGTCTTGCGTGCCTTGGTCACCGCCGGTGCAAAAAGCCTTTTCGCCCGCGCCGGTCAATACCACCACGCCCACGCTGCGGTCGAAGTCGGCGTCCTTGAAAGCGTCAATGATTTCTTCGCAGGTGTTGGCGGTAAAGGCGTTGTAGGACTTGGGGCGGTTGATGGTGATGGTGGCGATGCCGTCGGCCTTGGTGTAAAGGATGTCGGTGTAGTTCATGAAAACTCCAAAAGTAAAGAATGTGAGTGCACTAAAAGGGGAGGAAATATTTCGGCGGGGAGACGTCCCCGAGTCCGCTTTTCCTCAGAGTTCGTTTTCCATTAGCCAACCATGGTCAAACCGCCAGAGACGGAGATGACTTGACCGGTGATGAAGGCGGCATCGTCGCTTGCCAGGAATGCAATGGCGCCGGGCAAGTCAGCAGGCTGGCCCAGACGGCCGAAGGGAATGGCACGTGCCAGACCCTGGCGCAGCTTGTCGGCTTGCTCGCCTTCGCCGGCAAAGTCGGCGAACAAAGCGGTGTCGGTCGGGCCGGGGCAGACCACGTTCACATTGATCTGCTTGCGGGCGAGTTCGCGGGCGATGGTCTTGGAGAAAGCGATCATGCCGCCCTTGCACAAGGCGTACACCGCTTCGCCAGTGGAGCCCACACGCGCTGCGTCAGACGCGACGTTGACCACACGGCCGCTGCCGCGCGCTGACATGCCTGCCAGGACGGCGTGGTGCATGTGGAGCGAGCCATAGAGGTTGATCGCCACGATCTGTTCCCACAAGGCTTTGTCGGTTTTGAGGAAGTTGCCGGCACGGTCCCAGCCTGCGTTGTTTACCAGCACGTCGATGGGTCCCAGTGCGGCCTCGATGCTCGCCACGCCGGCCACGACCTGGTCCTGCCTGGTGAGGTCCAGCGCAAAGGCCTGGGCGGTTCCTCCCGCGGCCACGATGTCGGCCACCACTGCATCGGCTGCAGCCTGGTTGATATCGACCACAGCCACTTTCGAGCCTTCTTCGCCAAAGCGCTTGCAGGTTGCGGCACCAATGCCGCCTGCACCGCCGGTGACCAGAACCACTTTGTCTTTCAATCCACGCATTGCATTTCTCCTGTTAAAAATCAAAATTCAAAAATCAATCGGGGCAGGCACGGTGCTTCCATTACCATCGCCCCACCTTTCAATCCATCTGTCCCTTCACGCCATGCCCGACCTCCGCAGTGAAAAAGATCACGCAGTGAACGAGATCAACAACCGCTTGTTCTTTCGCCTGTTTCAGGTTGCGAACACCTTGCACACCAAGGGCACGCAGGCGATCGAAGAGTTCGGCGTCACCACGCAGCAGTGGTCGGTCCTGGGTGCCTTGTCGCGTCCGCAGGCGGTGAATGGCATGTCGATCAACGACCTGTCGCGCTTCCTGCTGGTCAGCCGCCAAAATCTGACCGGCCTGCTCTCGCGGCTGGAGCGCGACGGCATGATCGAACGGGCCACCAGTGAGGACGACCGCCGTTCGCGCAAGGTCAAGCTCAGCGCGCAGGGGCAGGCGCTGTGGCAAAAGCTTCAGGACCCGATTCACACCTTTTATGACAAGGCGCTGAAGGACCTGTCGTTTGATGACCGGCTGGCGTTTATTCATTACTTCACCAAGCTGCAGACCAATATGTCGAAACTCTGAGGCGACAGGGCTTCAGGTCAGACGCATGCCCGACTTTTCGCGGGCAATGATCATCTTCATGATGTTGGCCGTGCCGTCGCCAATTTGCAGGCCCAGCACATCGCGGTAGCGCTGCGCAAAGGCGTAGTCGCTGGCATAGCCTCCGTGGCCGTGCGTGAGCAGGCACTGGTGGATGATTTCGCAGGCCAGTTTGGGGCCCCACCATTTGCACATGGCCGCTTCGGCGGAATGCGGGCGGCCGTTGTCCTTCAACCAGAGCGTGCGCAGGCAATGCCAGCGCAGTGACTCCAGGTAAGTCTCGCTCTCAGCCAGCGGAAAACTCACGCCCTGGCGTTCGATGATGGGAAGGCCAAACGTCTCGCGACCCTTGGCGTAATCCCAGGCTTCGTCAAGCGAGGCGCGGGCCACGCCCAGGCACTGCAGACCAATGAGTGCGCGGCTGTAATCGAAGCCTTGCATCACCTGGATGAAGCCCTTGCCCTCTGTGCCCAGCATGTGGTCGGCGGGCACGCGCACGTTGTCAAAGAAGATGGAGCCACGGCCCACGGCGCGGGTGCCTACATCGTCAAATGCAGTGCGGGTCAGACCCGGCAAATCCATGGGAACCAGAAAGGCGCTGATGCCCTTTGCGCCGTCAGCGTCTGTGCCGGTGCGGGCAAAAACCACCGCCACATCGCTTTGGTCGGCCAACGAGATAGAGGTCTTCTCACCGTTGATCACAAAGTGGTCACCATCGCGCACCGCCTTGAGTTTCAGGCGGGCGGCGTCCGATCCGGCGCTCGGTTCGGTCAGGGCGATGGCCACCAGTTTGTCGCCAGCCAGGATGGGCTTTAGCCAACGCTCCTTCAGGTATTCCTGCGCGTGGGTGGAAATGATCTGGCCGCACAGCGAGGTGAGCAGGTTGATGTACGACATGTTGAAGTCGCCATAGGCAATTTGTTCCAGCAACAGGCCGCTGGTAACGCAGTCCACGCCCATGCCGCCATACGCTTCCGGCAGTTCAGGACCCAGAAAGCCCATGTCGCCCATGGCCTTGACCATGGTGCGATCCACGCGGCCACTTTTGTCGCCTGCCTTGTAGCCCGGCGCCAGCTTTTGCACCGCAAAGCGGCGGGCACTGTCGACCAGAGCCTGCTGGTCGTCGCTGAGTTGAAAGTCCATCCGTACGCTCCTTTTGTGATGCCGTGAAGTTTAGAAGTTGTTCGTCAGTTAAGTCAATATCTTTACATAAAAGGAAAATTTGCATGAATCCATGAGGCCAGGTGCTCTCCCGAGTGAAAACGCGCTTTTTCGCCAAATCAAGAGAGAAAAAACCTAGGGAAAACACTTATGAAATTTATGTTGAAACGCTGTTTTTGCCTATTGCAAAAAAGCATTTACGACAATACATTGTCGCAACAGAGGAACTTGCACCTTTTGATGCAACCTTGAAAACTGTGGAGACTCGCATGCAATTCGACCCCGTACTGATCGCCCCGCGCCTCAAATCCATGACCGAAGCCGGCTTTTGGCGCAACCAGACCATCAACCACTTTCTGGAGCAAGCGCTGCGCGCATGCCCCGAAAAAACCGCCGTGGTGGGCTATCGCAGTGACCGCTCTGCGCCGGACCGTTTGAGCTACCGCGAACTCGAAGCGCGCGTGGTGCGCATTGCGCGCAACTTCACCCGCATGGGGGTGGGGGCGTCCGATGTGGTGAGCTTTCAGTTGCCCAACTGGTGGGAGTTCATTGCGGTGTCGCTGGCATGCGCCCGCGTAGGGGCAGTGGCCAATCCGATCATGCCGATCTTTCGCCAGCGCGAACTCAAGTTCATGCTGGACTTTGGTGACTCCAAGCTGTTCATCGTGCCCAAGACCTACAAAGCCTTTGACTACGAGGCCATGGCCCGCGACCTGCTGCCTACGCTCGAAGCCACGCCGCACCTCGTGGTGGTGAATGGCAGTGGTGAGGATGCATTCGAGACTGCGCTCCTGGGCGATTGCAGCGCCACGCTGCCCGCAACCACGTTGGGCCCCAATGATGTGTCATTGTTGATGTACACATCGGGCACTACCGGCGAGCCCAAGGGTGTGACGCACACGTCCAACACCTTGTTCTCCAATCTGCACGGCTTCATTGGCGCGTACCACCTCGGACACGGCGACGTGATTCTGGGCGCCTCACCCATGGCCCACCTCACGGGGTTTGGTTATCTGGCCATGATTCCGCTCATCCTGAATGCCACCACCGTGTTGCAAGACATATGGGATGGCAAGCAGGCGCTGGAGCTGATCCGTGACGAAAACATCAGCTTCAGCATGGCATCCAGCCCCTTTGTGGGGGACTTGTGCGCTGCGGCCGAAGCCGGAGGCCCGGTGTCAGCGCGCTTTGCCAACTTCTGTTGTGCGGGTGCGCCGATTCCACCGGTATTGATTGAGCGGGCCTTCCGCATTCTGGGCTTGCGTGTCAGTTCGGCTTGGGGCATGACGGAATGCGGTGCGGTCACGATCACGGAACCAGAGCGCACCAACGAAAAGTCGGGCAGCACCGATGGCCGGCCACTGCAGGGCATTGAAGTCAAAGTGGTGGATGCCGCAGGCCAGAAATTGGCTACGGGGGAGACCGGCGCACTGCTGGTGCGTGGCAACTCACTGTTTGCCGGTTACCTCAAGCGTGCGCACCTGAATGCGACTGACGCCGAAGGCTGGTTTGAAACCGGCGACCGCGCTTTCATCGACGCCGAGGGCTATGTCCGCATCAACGGGCGCAGCAAGGACATCATCATTCGCGGCGGAGAAAACATTCCGGTGATGGAGGTGGAAAACCTGCTCTACAAACACCCGGCGGTAGCGCTGGTGGCGATTGTGGGGTACCCCGATGCGCGCCTGGGCGAGCGCGCCTGTGCCTTTGTGACGGTGCGTCCCGGCCATACCTTCACGCTGGAAGAGATGAGCCGTTATCTGTCAGAAAACCAGGTCACCAAGCAGTACCACCCCGAGCGTCTGGAACTCATGGAGGACCTGCCCAAAACCCCCAGCGGCAAGTTGCAAAAGTTCAAGCTGCGCGAATCAGCCAAAGTGTTCGGAGACAAGGCATGAATCAGCCAGTCGTGCTGAGCGAGGTGCGCGCCCGCGTGGGCATCATCACGTTGAACCGGCCCGATGCGATGAACGCACTCAATGACGCGGTGATGGACGGTTTGCGCGATGCGCTCAATGCATTTGAGGCGGACCCGAACATCGGTTGCGTAGTACTGACAGGCTCCGAGAAAGTGTTTGCGGCAGGCGCAGACATTGTGGCCATGCAGAACATGGACTATGCAGACGCCTTGGGCGGCGACTTCATCACCCGCAACTGGGAACGTCTGCGCACTTTCCGCAAGCCCGTGATCGCTGCGGTCGCCGGCTTTGCGTTAGGTGGCGGGTGTGAGCTGGCAATGATGTGCGACATGGTTTTTGCAGCGGAGACCGCGCGCTTTGGACAACCCGAAATAAAGATTGGAACCATTCCCGGTGCCGGTGGCACACAACGTTTGCCGCGGGCTGTGGGTAAAGCACTGGCGATGGACTTGTGTCTGACGGGTCGCCTGATGGATGCGCACGAAGCCCTGCGGGCGGGCTTGGTGTCGCGCGTATTGCCAGCCGATGAACTGCTGGACACCGCGATCCGCACGGCCGAAAAAGTCGCTGCATTTTCATTGCCAGCACTGATGGTGATGAAAGAAAGCGTGAACCGCGCCTACGAATCCAGCTTGAGTGAAGGCATCTTGTTCGAGCGAAGAGCGCTGCACGCGACCTTTGCACTGGCCGACCAGAAAGAAGGCATGCGTGCCTTTGTGGAGAAACGCGAACCTCGGTTTACCCACCGATAACGGTGCTGCGCAGGGTGCGAAAGCCTAGGGAAAACACGGACATGGGTATGCATGAATTGTCCGGTTCTTGGCCCGAAACGTTGCGGCATCTGTCGGGTGGGCGACACAAAATTCGCCACCTTCAAAGCAGCCCAGCCCTTTGAACGGACTTTAACTTTTACAGGACTTCATGACGACTGCAGACCGCCATATTGCACTGGTGACCGGAGCCGCCAACGGAATCGGGTGGGCCACGGCGCAGGCGTTGGCACGCGATGGCGCCCTGGTGGTGCTGATCGACCTGCGTGCCGAGGTGGTGCAAGCGCGCGCTGCCGAGTTGGGGGCTGTCCACCTGGGCCTGGCTTGCGACATTACCGTTGAAGACGATGTGGCCCGAACGGTGCAAACCGCCGTGGCCCGATTTGGACGGGTGGACGTGCTGGTGAACAACGCCGGCATTGGTGACCAGTCCGGCGCCACCACCGACCAGAATGTAGCCGCTTTTGACCGCGTGCTGGCTGTGCATTTGCGTGGCACCTTTTTGATGAGCCAGGCCGTGGGTCGCGCGATGCTGCAACAAGCCGTACGGCCCGGACAACAGCGCGGTGCAATAGTCAACCTGGCCTCGATCGCCAGCAGCATTGGACTGCCCACCCGCAACGCCTACTGTGCCGCCAAAGCCGGAGTAGTGGGAATGACGCGTGCCATGGCCAGCGAATGGGGCCGCGCGGGTATTCGCGTGAACGCCGTGGCGCCGGGCTATGTCAATACGCCGCTGGTAGCCGACCTGGTGCGCAAAGGCATGGTCGATGGCCCGGCGATTGCCCATCGCACACCACTGGGCCGCATGGCCGAGCCTGCGGAAATTGCCGAGGCAATCGGCTTTCTGGTGTCCCGGCGTGCCAGTTACATCACGGGCGCCGTTCTCCCGGTGGATGGCGGCTGGACCGGCTTTGGTGCAACCGAATCCACGCTGACTTCTTTGGAAATGGCCTGACCTATTTATGAAAACCGGAGACTTCACTTGCTAACGATCAACCTTTTCAACGGGCTGACCTATGGCGCATTACTCATCGTGATGTGTTCGGGTCTGGCCCTCATATATGGGCTGCGCCGTGTCGTGAATTTCGCCCACGGATCGCTCTATATGCTGGGTGCCTACATCGGCTATTCCATTGCGGGCGCCAGCAACTTCTGGGTTGCACTCATTGGTGCGCCGCTGGTCATGGCCATGCTGGGCGTGCTGCTGGACCGCTATGGCTTTCGCTTGCTGCAGGACCGTGATCCGTTGACCGTGGTGCTGGTCACTTTTGGTTTGCTGCTGGTGATAGAAGACTTTGTGCAGACCGTATGGGGCAAGAGCAACTTGTCGGTGCAGGCGCCGGTTGCCCTGAATTTCTCTGTGGACCTTTTCGGTACATCCGTACCCGCCTACCGCATTGCCGTGATCGTTGTGTGCCTCACCGTGGCCTTGGGTCTGAGCCAGTGGTTGCGTCATTTGAAGATCGGTCTGTTTGTGCGGGCGTCCATTGCCGACCCCAACACCACTGCCATGCAAGGGCAAAGATAGATCCAAAGCATTGAGCGGCGTCACTATCGACTCCATATTCGGATGGTTGCAAATGTGTGCTGCCGATGCGCATCTTCTCGGAGTGGGGAATTCGCACCATTGCACAACCTGTATTGCATTACCGCGTGGGCAATGGCGCACCGGACAACGGATTTGTGCAGGTCTTTGTGCGCATAGGACCGTGCCGTGATGCGGCTTTGCGCCAAACCATTGCAAAGCTATTTTTTGATGCGCTTTTGCTGAGCATGGGTCAAATTATTTGAAACCCGAAGGCTCGGCTGCCAACTGGAGGTGATGGAGTTCGACGCAAAGTTGACCTATATCGAAAACAACCTCGCAGAAGAAAGTCGCTTGTCCTGCGCGATCTTGTTTTTGCAGGCACTGACCCTTCGCCCACAAAATGCTCCAGCTGACCTGGTCGCAGAAAGGTCTAGAATTTTTTCCTTTGAAGTGCAATAGACCGTACCAACAGACCCATGACTAAAAAGACGTCTCCCAGTCCCGCTCCACGTCGCCCCACCATGACGGATGTAGCCAAGACCGCTGGCGTTTCGCAGTCCACCGTGTCGATGGTGCTGAACAACATCGAAGGTGCTCGTCTGGCGGCCACTACCCGCGCACGCGTCCTATCGGTGGCCATGGAACTGGGTTACCGCCTTAGTCGGCGCGACCCGGTTCTCTTGTCTGCACCAAACCAGGGGAGTGGGGGGCGCAAGCTTGTGGTCTATCTGGTGGACGAACTGTCCACCAGCGTGCACCCCGTTCAGAGTGTGGACGGTGCGCGTGACGCGGCCTGGCAACACGATTGCGTGCTGTGCGTGGCAGTGACCCGCGGCAACCCGGCACAGGAGGCTGCGGCCATCGAAGCCTTCAAGAGTCATCCGCAACTGTTGGGCGTAATTTATTCGACCATCTTCACCCGTGAAGTGCAAGTGCCCGAAAGTCTGAAAGGCATCCCCACGGTATTGCTCAATTGCCACAGCGCAGGATTTGGCGGGCAGTCCATCGTGCCCAGCGAAGTCGCAGGGGGCCACGCGGCCACCGAGTATTTGCTCGGCAAGGGCCATACCCGCATTGCTTACATCAACGGGGAACCATGGATGGAAGCGGCAAAAGACCGGCTCAAAGGTTACCGTCGTGCGTTGGCCACCCACGATATCGTTTTCGATACCGCTCTGGTGCGAGATGGTGACTGGAACATGAGCTCCGGCTATGCCGCTACCCGTGAGCTCATGCGCCAGGAGCGCCCCCCAACCGCTATTTTTTGTGCCAATGATCTGATGGCTATGGGGGCGCTTGACGCACTGCACGAAATGGGTCTGCAGGTTCCTGGTGACGTGGCCGTTATGGGTTATGACGACCAGGAGATGGCCCAACACACCCGCCCGGCATTGTCTACCACCTTGTTGCCCAACTACGAGTTGGGGCGCAGCGCACTCGAGGCTTTGTTGGATGCCTCAAGCGCCATCCACACGGACAAGCCTTCTGTCCGCCCGCGGGTCATGAAGATTGAATGTCCGGTGGTGAGCCGCGACTCCGCCTAAAAATCCCTCGACCTGTCACCGTTCGGCCGCAATGCCGTGGGCACCCGAACCGCCGACCGGGGGTATTAAGGGTATTTGCTAATATTATTCGCAAATATTATTAGTAGCATCCCAGCCATGAAAGGGTGCGCCATCTGTTTGCCCGCTTTTGATGCAGCCCTGACGCCAACCGGAACAACACAAATGGCCAATATTTCGCTCAAATCTGTGTGCAAAGCCTATGGCGACTATGCACCGGTGATTCGCAATGTCGATCTGGATATCGCCCAGGGGGAGTTTTGTGTGTTCGTGGGACCATCGGGCTGCGGCAAATCCACTTTGCTGCGCACCATCGCAGGTCTGGAAGACATCACTTCCGGGGATTTGATGATCGGTGGCCAGCGCATGAACGACGTAGCTCCCGCGCAGCGCGGCGTGGCAATGGTGTTCCAGTCGTACGCATTGTTCCCCCACATGACGGTCTACGAAAACATGGCGTTTGGCCTGCAGCTCGCCAAGACCCCCAAGGCCGAAATCGACAAGAAAGTGCGCGCCGCCTCTGACATTCTGCAGCTCGGCCCCTACCTGGGCCGCTTGCCCAAAGCACTGTCGGGTGGCCAGCGTCAGCGTGTGGCCATCGGTCGTGCCATCGTGCGCGAACCCGGTGTGTTCTTGTTTGACGAGCCCTTGTCCAATCTCGATGCGGCGTTGCGCGTGCAAACCCGTTTCGAAATCGCCAAGATCCACCGCGACTTCGGGCGTGCCAGCACGGTGTACGTGACCCACGACCAGGTGGAAGCGATGACGCTGGCCGACCGCATTTTGCTGCTCAACACCGGTCCTGCCGTGACAAAGGACGGTAGCGTGGCGCAGTGCGGCACACCGATGGAGCTTTACCACCGTCCACGCAATCTGTTTGTGGCGGGCTTTATTGGCTCCCCAAAAATGAATTTTTTGCCGGGTACGCTGGTAGATGGCAATGAGACGGTCGCGCGGGTGCAAATGTTCAGCGGTGAGGTCATCCAGGCCGCGGTGGATGCCCGTGCATTGCGTGCCGGCCAAGCGGTCACCGTGGGCATCCGGCCTGAACACGTGCGTTTGGGTACGGACCATCAATACATCGTGCGCGAGGTGCAGTGGCAGGAGCGACTGGGAGAGTCCACATATTTCTACCTCCAAGGGGCGACCGCTGCAGAGCCTTTGGTTGCCAAGGCCCAGGGGATGGCACGGGCTGAACAAGGAAGTCGCGTCGCCATGGCAATGCCTGAAAAACATTGCCATGTCTTTGACGACCAGGGCTTGGCGTTGACGCGCACTGTGCGCGAAACCGACATTCCCGTGGCACTGACTGCGTGATTTTTTAAACCCCACCGCAAGACACTCCATGGAACTAGGCGTTTGTTATTACCCAGAGCATTGGCCCCGCACGCAATGGGCGACGGATGCGCAACGCATGCGCGAAATGCACATACGTTGGGTGCGCATCGCGGAGTTCGCCTGGAGTCGCATCGAGCCGTCGCCCGGTGTTTTTGAATGGGAATGGCTTGATCTAGCCATCGATACGCTGCACGCCCAGGGGCTAAAAGTGGTCCTTTGCACGCCCACAGCCACGCCGCCCAAATGGCTGGTAGATCAAATGCCGGATATGTTGGCGGTCGATGCCAACGGGCACCCGCGCGGATTTGGTTCGCGCCGCCACTATTGCTTTTCACACACGGGGTACCAAGCCCAGAGCCAGCGCATTACCCGGGCCGTGGCCGAACGCTATGGCAAACATCCGGCGGTGGCCGCCTGGCAAACCGACAACGAGTACGGTTGCCACAACACCGCCATCTCCTATAGCAGCGCCGCAGCCAGCGGCTTTCGCTCCTGGCTGGCCGCACGTTATGGCAACGTGGATGCGCTGAACCGAGCATGGGGCACCGTGTTCTGGAGTCAGGAAATTCGCAGTTTTGATGAAGTGGAGCTGCCCAACCTGACAGTCACGGAAGCCAACCCCTCACACCGGCTCGATTTTCAGCGTTACAGCTCCTGGGCGGTGGCACAGTTCCAAAAAAACCAATACCAGTTGCTCAAAGACCTGTCACCGGGGCGTCCGGTCAGCCACAACTACATGGGTTTTTACACCGAGTTCAACCACCATGAAGTGTCAGAGCATCTGGACATTGCCACCTGGGATAGCTACCCGCTGGGCTTCACGCAAGATTTCTTTCTAAGCCCGCAAGAGAAGGTGCAATACGCGCGCACCGGCCACCCGGATGTGCCGGCTTTTCACCATGACCTGTACCGCGGCATGTGCGCCAGTGTGCGCGCCGATGCTCCGGCCCATGGCCGCTGGTGGGTCATGGAGCAACAACCCGGTCCCGTGAACTGGGCGCAGTGGAACCTTGCCCCCCATGACGGCATGGTGCGGCTTTGGACGTGGCAAGCCTTTGCACACGGCGCAGAGGTGGTGAGCTATTTCCGTTGGCGCCAAGCGCCGTTCGCACAAGAGCAAATGCACACAGGTCTGAATCGGCCCGATTCCAGCCTGGACCAAGGTGGTGTTGAAGCCGCACAAGTTGGGAAAGAGTTAGCTGGCCTGAGTAGCACACTGCGCTCCAACGAACTCAGCGTGCGCAACCGTGTTGCGCTTGTGTTTGACTACGACGGTTTGTGGATGGGCCAGATCCAGCCGCAGGGCAAAGACCATAACGGACTGGCCCTCGCGTTTCGCCTGTACAGCGCGCTGCGCCAGCTCGGGCTTGATGTCGACATCGTAGGCCCGCGCGCACCGTTGTCGGCTTACCAGCTGATCGTGTTGCCGCTCTCTACCCATGTGGCGCCCTTTTTGTTGGCGGAGCTGGAGAACTGTACGGCACAGCTGGTGTTCGCCCCTCGCACGGGCAGTAAAACCACCGACATGCACATTCCCCCCCAGCTTGCCCCCGGGCCGCTGCAAAGTTTGCTGGGCCTGCGGGTGAACCGTGTCGCATCCCTGCCGCCGGGCTTTGAAGAACACGGCCACTTGCTAGCGCAAGCAACCACGGTCACCGGATGGTTCGAAGACCTGGCACTGCATGGGGCACAAACGCTTGCCACCTTGGCCGATGGTCGCCCGCTGGTGACTTTGAACGGCCGCGCCTGTTATGTGGCCGGTGGACTGGACGATGCCGCATGGCAACGCTTGCTGGAAAGTCGGGCATTGGCCGCTGGCCTGGCGCCCCAACGCTTGCCAGCCGATTTGCGGGTGAGCCGCCTCGGTGATTTCACTCTGGCTTTCAATTTTTCCGATACCGCCATTGCCTGGTCACCGCCCGGTAGCGCATCGGAGCCCCTGTTGGGCGAACCTCGCGTGGTGGCACGCGGGCTCTCCATCTGGCACCTCCCCTGAGGCGTCTTTTTTGCTTCGTTTTCGCCGTTCTTCACTTTACAACCAAGGAGACATCACTTGAAATTCAAACTGAAAACCCTGGCGCTTGGCGCTGCACTGAGCCTCAGTGCGCTGGCGGCCAACGCCGGTGTCATTACCCTCAACACCGACGCGTCAGACCCCGCTCCCAAGGCAGCCTTTGCCGCGTTGGTGAAAAGCTTTGAAGCTGCCCATCCTGGCGTCACTGTCAAGATCAACACATTCGATCACGAGGGATACAAAACCTCCATCCGCAATTTCCTTACCGCCGATGCTCCTGACGTGGTGAACTGGTACGCCGGCAACCGCATGGCTCCGTTTGTCGATGCGGGCCTGTTCGAAGATGTGTCTGACGTATGGAAAGCCAACGGACTGGAAAAGTCCTTGGCCTCTGCCGCACCTTCGATGACGCAAAACGGCAAGCAGTGGGGCATCCCCTACACCTACTACCAATGGGGCGTGTATTACCGCAAGGATATCTTTGACAAGCTCGGCATTGCTGAACCAAAGACATGGGAGCAACTGGTCGCTGCCAGCAAGAAGCTGAAAGAGAACAAGATCACCCCTTTCGCCATCGGCACCAAGGCCACATGGACCACCGGCGGCTGGTTCGACTACATGAACCTGCGCGTCAATGGCTACCAATTTCACATGGACCTGACTGCTGGCAAAGTGCCATACACCGACAAGCGTGTGCAGGCGGTGTTCGACAAATGGGATGACCTGGTTAAGCCTGGCTACTACTTGGAAAACCACGCCTCCTACCAGTGGCAAGAAGCCCTGCCAGCGTTTGTCAAAGGTGAAGCCGCGATGTACCTGATGGGCAACTTCGCTGTAGCCCCCATGCGCGAAGCGGGTTTGAAGGACGCGCAGATCGGTTTCATGCAGTTCCCGGAAATCACCAAGGGTGTGCCTATGGCAGAAGATGCACCCACCGACACGGTGCACATCCCAGCCAAAGCTAAAAACAAAGAAGACGCTCGCAAGTTTCTGGCCTACATCGCCAGCGCAAAGGCACAGAGCGAGATCAACAAGACCTTGGGGCAGTTGCCTGTGAACAACCAGTCGACCAGCCCGGATGACAAGTTCTTGAAGGCTGGCTTCTCGATGCTGTCCAACGCCAAGGGCCTGGCCCAGTTCTATGACCGCGACGCTTCGGCCGAAATGGCCAAGGCCGGCATGGATGGATTCCAGGAATACATGCTTAAACCTGACCGTCGGGATGCCATCCTGAATCGTCTGGAGTCCGTGCGCATGCGCACACAAAAGTAAGCCTCTCCTTGACCGCCCCGGGGACATTGGAGCCCAAGCTCTGACGATCCGGGGCCATTTATTGCGCACACCGCCATGCCACACCCCGTACCTTCTTCCAATTCTTGGTGGAACCGCCACCAAAAATCGATCGCTCCCTGGTTGTTTCTGACGCCAGCGCTGGTGATGTTTGGTGTGTACGTGATCGCGCCCATTTTTGAATCCATGCTTATCAGTCTTTACGACTGGGATGGTCTTGGCGAGCCGAAATTCATCGGTCTACAAAACTACTTCAATCTGTGGGGAGACCCGGATTTCTGGAAGTCACTTCAAAACAATCTGATTTGGATCTTTGGATTCATGCTGGCCGTTCCCGCAGGTTTGTTCCTGGCCTTGTTTCTCAATCAGACGGTGTTTGGTATCCGTCTGGTGAAGTCTCTTTTTTTCTTTCCGTTTGTGATTTCACAAGTGGTGTTGGGCCTGGTGTTTTCCTGGTTCTACGATCCTTCCAACGGCTTGCTGGCGCTGGGTTTTACCAGCGTGGGGCTGGAGCCACTGGCCATTCTGTCTGACGACACCATCGTGACCTACGGAATCGTGATTGCCGGCCTGTACCCGCAGATTGCCTACTGCATGATTTTGTACCTCACCGGTCTGAACAGCGTGCGCCCCGACCTGATCGAAGCCGCGCGCCTCGAAGGCGCGAAGGGCTGGACGATGCTATGGCATGTGGTCTTGCCCCAGTTGCGCCCTGCAACCTTCATCGCCGTCGTCGTGACCATCATTGGTTCCTTGCGCAGCTTTGACATGATTTCCATCATGACCCAAGGCGGTCCCTACGGGTCTTCGCGCGTGTTGGCGTACTACATGTACGAAGTAGCGCTTTCTGAATACGGCTATCGCATGGGATATGGCACAGCCATAGCCACCGTGCTGTTCTTCATCATGCTGATCTACATCGGTTTTGTGTTGCGTCGCATCTACCGCCAAGAGAAGGAGACCTGAATGTTTCCCACCCCCATTGAAAAGGCATCTGCGCCAACCAGGCTGCTCTACAAAGTGTTGCTGCCCATCAGTCTGGTGGTGTGGCTGCTGCCTATCATTGCCGTGATGCTCACCTCGCTGCGCGGTCAGGCAGACCTCGCAGCAGGCAACTACTGGGGCGTGCCTTCGCAATGGATGTTGATTAAGAACTACACCGCAGTTTTCCAGAATACGCCCATGGTGCAGTTTGTGGTCAACAGCTTCTACGTCACCATTCCTACCGTCATCGGCACCGTGGTGCTCTCCACCCTGGCGGGCTTTGCACTGGGCACCTACCGCTTCAAGGCCAACATGCTGGTGTTCTTGCTATTTGTAGGTGGCAATTTTGTGCCTTTCCAGATCCTCATGGTGCCGGTGCGCGAACTCACGCTGAAGATGGGCATGTATGACTCCACCATGGGACTGGTGCTCTTCCATGTGGCGTTCCAGACTGGTTTCGCCACCTTCTTTTTGCGCAACTTCATTAGAGATCTCCCGTATGAGCTGATCGAAGCCGCGCGCATCGAGGGTGCCAGCGAATGGCAGATTTTCCACCGCGTGGTGTTGCCGTTGGTACGTCCTGCTGTGGCCGCTGTGGCGGTGTTGATCTTTACCTTCATCTGGAACGATTACTTCTGGGCCACGGTATTGATTCAGGGCGACCATGCCATGCCGGTCACTGGTGGCTTGAAGTCCCTCAACGGCCAATGGGTGGCGCAGTGGCAACTGGTTTCAGCGGGGTCCATTCTGGCGGCCATGCCACCCGTTCTCATCTTCTTCATGCTCCAAAAGCAGTTCATCGCCGGTCTGACCATCGGTGCAACCAAAGGCTAGTGGATTCTTTATGACCCATTGGTTTTTACACGGCCGCAACTGCAGCCTGTTGCTGGAAGCGCCTGATCCCCAGGATCTGCACCAGGTGCCCTTGGTGCGTTATTGGGGGGCACGTCTGCCGGAAATTGCGGTGCCGGGTTTCCCTTGGCGTGAGGGGCGTGGCATCCCTCCTTCTTCATTCGACCGAATCCCTGCGCACAGTGTGTTTCCAAGTCTGGGATTTGGGGATAGCGGTGGGCCGGCGCTACGTGCCCACCGGCAGGGCCGTGACTTTGGCTTTTCCTCGGACCGCTTCGCCGTCACGTCCAACCTGACCGTCAATGCTTTGGTGATCCGTATCGACGATGACAGCAGCCGCGTCGGCGTCACAGTCACGCTCCAGCTGGACGCCAACGATGTGCTGCACATCACCACCAGCCTACTCAACGAAGGCGATACACCACTGCAGGTTGATGCGCTGGCCAGTGCCAACCTCTATCTGCCATGCGGCATGGAGTTGGTGCACAGTTTTTTTGGCCAGTGGTCCCACGAATTCCAGTGGCAAACCGAGTCGCTGTCGCAGACACATTGGCACCAGGAAAGTGTGGCGGGGCGCACCTCGCACCAGCGTTTCCCCGGCGCTGTGGTGACCACCCGCCAGACAGACCATCACCAGGGCGCGTGTTATGGCGCCCATCTTGCATGGTCCGGCAACCACCAGCAAACCATCGTGTCACTCGATGACGGCATACACCAATGGCGTCTGGGTGTGCACCTGGCACCCGGCGAGCTGGCGTTGGCACCCGGAGCCCAGTGGACAGCCCCTGCGGTGATGGCCAGTTTCAGCACGGAAGGCCGCAACGGGCTGATGCAAAACTTCCACGCTGCCATGCGCGCCACGCTGCGGTGGCCCGCGGGCCAATTCACGCCACGCCCCGTGCACCTCAACACCTGGGAGGCGGTGTACTTCGACCACAAACTCGAAGACCTGAAAGACTTTGCTACCCAGGCGGCGAGCCTCGGCGTGGAGCGTTTCATCCTCGACGACGGATGGTTCCATGGCCGCCACGACGACCGCACCTCGTTGGGCGATTGGTGGCCCGACGCCGGCAAATATCCCGATGGCCTCGCGCCTTTGGCGCAGCACGTAACGGGGTTGGGCATGGAGTTTGGTCTTTGGGTCGAGCCCGAAATGGTCAACCCCGACTCCGATCTGTACCGGGCGCATCCCGAATGGGCTTTTGCGGCGCCGGGCAAACGACAACAGACTTGGCGCAACCAGTTGGTGCTCAATACCGTATTGCCCCAAGTGCAGGACTACCTGTTCGACAAACTGGATAAGTTGCTCGGCACGCTGCCCATCCGCTACCTGAAATGGGACATGAACCGTGACCTGACCCAGGCGGTGGGTGCCGACGGCCGTGCAGGTTATATGGGGTTTGTCCAAGGCCTCTATGCACTTCTCGCACGTGTGCGTGCGGCCCATCCCAACGTTGAAATTGAAAGCTGTGCTTCCGGCGGAGGTCGCATGGATGCCGGTGTGCTTGCGCATACCCACCGTTTCTGGACCAGTGACAACACCGACGCGCTGTCTCGGGTAGACATTCAACGTGGCGCACTGGCATTCTTCCCCCCCGAGGTGCTGGGCGCGCACATTGGCCCCACTCCGTACCACACCACCGGGCGCACCCAATTGCTGGACTTCCGCGCCGGCGTGGCATTGCCGTTGCATCTGGGCATTGAGCTCGACGTGCGTAACCTCGATGCCGCCCAACGTGGGCAACTTTTGCGGTGGGTGGATCTCTACAAATCCCTGCGCCAGCGGTTGCACCAAGGCCGAGTTTGGCTTGGTGAATGCGGCGACCACATTGTCTGGCAGGCCCACGGCGAAGCGGACAACCTGATCGTCTTCGTTACCCGCACGGCGCCCACCTCAGCCCGCCAAAGCCCCCCCTTGTTGTTACCCATGCTGGACCGCAACACCCACTGCGTGATGCGCCGCCTCGACCCGGCGGGTGAAGCCGCGGCCAACGCCGGTGTCGATTCACCTTTGCACCAACGCCTGCGCCAAGGCCACCCCGTTGAAGTGCATGGCGCCTGGTTGGCACTATCGGGACTGCCGCTGCCGCGCATGGCGGGCGAGTCGGTTCTCATTTTCGAGGTCAAGAAAGCATGATCCCCACCACCTTCGATGCCAATGAGCACCCTCATCGCCGCTACAACCCACTCAAAGACGAGTGGGTCTTGGTTTCGCCCCACCGAGCCAAACGGCCGTGGCAAGGGGCGCAAGAGGTCGGTCACTCTGCTTCGTTGCCACCGTACGATCCCAGTTGTTACCTCTGCGCAGGCAACACGCGAGTCAACGGCACCGTCAACCCCAACTACACCGGCACCTTCGTTTTTGAGAATGACTTTGCTGCCATGCTGGCCGACACACCGGACGCCAACGCCCCCCCCGACGCTCTGTTTCAATGCCAGGGCGTTCGGGGTGTCAGCCGGGTGATCTGCTTCTCTCCCGACCACAGCAAGACCCTACCTGAACTCAGCACCGATGCACTGGCCGGTGTTGTCCAAACCTGGTGTGAACAGTCCCAGGAGCTTGGCCGCAGATTCCCTTGGGTACAGGTGTTTGAAAACAAGGGACAAGCCATGGGCTGCTCCAATCCGCACCCACACGGCCAGATCTGGGCTTGCTCTTTCTTGCCCAACGAAGCGACCAGGGAGGACGCATCACTGCGGACCTACCGCAACACCCATGGCAGCAACATGCTGCTCGACTACGCCCGGCGTGAAGCGGCCTTGGGCGAGCGCACCGTCATCCAGACCAAGAACTGGTTGGCCGTGGTTCCGTATTGGGCTTCCTGGCCCTTTGAAACTCTTTTATTGCCCCTGTTTCCGGTACAGCGTCTGGAAGATCTCTTGCCCGAGCAACGCGCCGACCTCGCTTGGGCATTGCAATCCCTGACCGCACGGTACGACAACCTGTTTGAAACCAGCTTCCCGTACTCCATGGGCTGGCACGGTGCACCATACGTCAGTGGGGACACTTCCCACTGGCACTTGCATGCCCATTTCTATCCCCCGCTTTTGCGCTCTGCTTCGGTGCGCAAATTCATGGTGGGCTTCGAGATGTTGGCCGAGGCGCAACGCGACCTTACCCCCGAACAAGCCGCCGAACGCCTGCGCGCCCAAAGCCCCCAACACTACAAGCGCGCCGCTCTATGACCCTGCCTTTGAACCGCGCGCCCCGCTTGCTGCTAACCGGTGGCGCGGGCTACATTGGCTCCCACACAGCAGTGACCTTGCTCGAAGCCGGTTGCGCTGTCACCGTGATAGACAACCTCAGTAATAGCAGCGCCAAAAGCCTTGCCGTCGTAGAGAAACTGACCGGACGCAAGATCACGTTTCACCAGTTGGACATACGCGACACCGCACTGGTTGAGGCGGTCTTGCGCGATGAACACATTGATGCCGTGGTGCACCTTGCCGGACTCAAAGCAGTGGGGGAGTCGTGCGAGCAACCGTTGCGCTACTACGACTGCAATGTCCTGGGCAGCCTTCGCCTGCTGCAAGCCATGGAAGCGGCAAACGTGCGCCAACTGGTATTCAGCTCCAGTGCCACGGTCTACGGAAACCCCCAGTTCCTGCCCTATACGGAAGCCCATCCCGCACATCCCACCAGTCCTTACGGCCAGACCAAGCGCCAGATTGAAATCATGCTGCAAGACCTGAGCAACAGCCAGGCGGGTTGGCACTTCAGCGTGCTGCGCTACTTCAATCCTGTGGGCGCACACCCAAGTGGAGAACTCGGTGAAGACCCGCGCGGGACCCCCAACAACCTCATGCCCTACCTTGCACAGGTGGCAGTTGGAAAACGCGCCTACCTCACCATTCACGGTGACGACTACGACACCATCGACGGCACCGGCGTGCGTGACTACCTCCATGTGAGCGATCTCGCCGACGGTCATTGGGCTGCGTTGCAACACCTTCTGGTCAGAGCATCTCCCGAATGCAGCAGTTGCGACTACTTCAACCTCGGCTCTGGTACAGGCCACAGTGTGAAAGACATGCTGCATGCTTTCGAACGCTCTTGTGGAATAACGCTGCCGGTGCGGGTTGGCCCGCGACGCCCTGGAGATTTGCCGGCGTTCTGGGCCGATGCCAGCCGTGCCAGAAACGAATTGCACTGGCAGCCAGCACGCGATCTCGACACCATGTGCCGCAGCACATGGCAATGGCAACAAGCCCACCCCAACGGATTCAACGATTGATCGACATGCAAGCTCAACTTCTGGCGCAGTTCCAGTCCCATTTTGGCGTGCCCGCATCCCATGAAGCGCAAGCACCGGGGCGTGTGAACCTCATCGGCGAACACACTGATTACAACGACGGCTTTGTGCTGCCATGCGCCATCGACTTTTCTACCGCGGTGGCCTTGCGCGCCCGCACCGACCGCCAAATCACCATACTTGCCGTCAACGCAGACAACGCGACCGACAGCTTCAACCTCGACGCGCCCATTGCCCACGACCCCCACAAGCCCTGGACCAACTACGTTCGCGGCGTGTTCAGCGTGCTTCAGCACGCTGGCGTGCCCTTGCAAGGGCTAGACCTGGCCATAGTCGGCAATATTCCCCAGGGCACAGGATTGTCTTCTTCGGCCTCACTTGAGGTGGCTGTGATTGCGGCGGTGTGCGCCTTGCATGGCAGCGAAACCAGTCCGGAGCAATGGGCCCACTGGGCGCAGCAGTCGGAGAACCAGTTTGTAGGCACCCAATGCGGCATCATGGACATGTGGATATCTGCCACGGCCCAAGCCGACTGTGCGAGTTTGCTCGACTGCCGCCACCTCACCAGCCAGCACTGCCACATGCCCGAGCGCCTGCAACTGGTCATCGTCAACTCCAAAGTAGAGCGCGGCCTGGTGGGCAGCGAATACAACCTGCGCCGCCAGCAATGTGAGCAAGCCGCCCAACACTTTGGCCAGTTGTCTTTGCGTGATGTCAGTCTGGCCGAGCTACTTGGCGCAGAAGCGAATATGGATCAGGTCGTGTTTGCCCGGGCCCGCCACATCCTGACCGAGAACCAGCGTACCCAGCGCATGGCCCAAGCCCTCAAGGCAGATGATGTGGCAGCCATTTCGCACCTCATGGCAGAGTCCCATGCGTCCATGCGAGACGACTTCGCCATTACGGTGCCCGCCATTGACCACATCGTCGAGATCATCCATGGCGTCATCGGCCAGCAAGGTGGCGTGCGCATGACCGGCGGAGGTTTTGGGGGCTGCGTTGTGGCCTTGATGCCCCATGACCTGGTTCCGGCCTGCCAGAAAGCGCTCGCAGACCATTACCGGGCACCCAGCGGAGCGCAAGCCGAGGTCTATCTGCCAGCCATCGGCGTCGGCGCAAGCGCTCGCGAAATTGGGCAGAGCAACGCGCCTATTTAGCTTGCTGTGGCAGCCTGATCCTGTCTGGCTCCAAAGACCGGTGGATGTCAGCTGACGGGCGGCCATATCCAAGTCAGCCATGTCGCTTTTGGGTCGGTTGTTGCCCGTCGGAATGGCACTAGAAGTTCCTTTCGGAGACCTTGGATGGGTGCTGTCGGCCATGGCCTTGCGATTGCTCCACGCGGCTGTGCCGGCGGTGGCCAAGACCCTGGCGAGCGAAGTAGTGGTGCCCCTGGCTGTACCCGGATAGCGCATTCCAAGAAAATTTGCCCGATGCACCGATATTGCCCTTGATCCAAAACAATGGGCTGAACCGCAGGTTGTGAGGCAATCTACACTACGCTTTCTATGCGGATGGCGTTTGTGTTTTCCGCTTTGCGGTTGGCTAGTTCAATATACTTCACGGCGGGTTCAATATGCATTGCCAGTTCATACCGCGAGGTCGGGCCCTTTTCATTGCGGAAATCGGCGAAATGAATGCAAACCATGGGTTGCTAGCCTAAGGTGATGGCACAAAGGACTAGCACGTGGCCCTGAATCTGCGAAACCTCCGGCTGCGCCACAAGCTTTCACTGTTGATTGCAGTGATCGTCTCCATTGCCCTGTTGGCGATGGGAATCGGCTCCGAATTGCTTTTGCGCCAAAGCTTTATTGACCACACGCGCATCCAGTTGTTCCATGCCTTTCAGCGGCTAGAAGGCAACCTCGAAACCATTGAAACGGATCTGAAGGTCAGCGGGCAACTCGCCAGCCAGGAAGATCCCTTGATCGCCTCCATCCAGTTAATCAACCAATACCAGGACAAAGCCCGCTACAACGCCGTGCTGCTGGACGAAGAAAAGAAGCTGCTGG
>Ga0228698_1000588_pt1 | contig 25243 bp, 18 predicted proteins | sample McNCre117_Aug_MG_FD_178015 | JGI IMG/M metagenome (GOLD analysis project Ga0228698, IMG submission 178015) | Freshwater microbial communities from McNutts Creek, Athens, Georgia, United States - 1-17_Aug_MG | ecosystem: Environmental > Aquatic > Freshwater > Creek | place: USA: Georgia...
GCACCATCTTTGTGATGGCGCGGCTGGCGCAAAGTTCGGAGTTCACCATTCTGCGCACCAGTGGCCTGGGGCCGTGGCGCGCGCTCAGCGCCTTGCTGCTGTTGGGCATGGCGTTTGTGTTGTTTACTTTTGCCGTGGGCGACTATGTGGCCCCTCTGGCGGACCGCACGGCCCAGCTGCTCAAGGCCGGCTTCCAAGGCAAGGTCACCGTGGGAAAAACCGGGGCTTGGCTTAAAGAGAAGCAAGCCTATGGCAATTACGCGGTCAACGTGGGTGCGCTGGCGGGCGACGGCACCATGAAAGACGTGCGCATCTTCGAGTTTGACAATCAAGGGCATCTGGTCTCGATGACCCAGGGGCAGACTGCGGTTTTTGGCGAACATGAAGACTGGCTCCTGAGCCAGGTGGACCGAACCGAGTTCACCGCCGGAGAGTCCAAAACCGGCCATGTGGGCCGCGTGCATGCAGAGAGCTTTCGCTGGCCCAGCAGTGTGACGGCCGAAATGGTGGCCGCCGCGGTGCTGCGTCCGGAGCGCATGGGCACCATTGACCTGTTCCAGTACATACGCCACCTGAGCTCCAATAACCAATCCGCGCAAAAGTACGAAATCCAGTTCTGGAAAAAAGTGTTCTACCCCTTGAGCTGTTTGGTGATGGTGGTGCTGGCGCTGCCGTTTGCTTACTTCCACTTCCGTTCCGGCAGCATCGCCAGCTATGTGTTTGGTGGCGTCATGGCCGGTATCAGCTTCGTGCTACTGAATAACGTGCTGAGTGACCTGGGCACCCTGCAAGGCTGGCAACCGTGGTTTACCGCCGCCGTGCCCGGTTTGATTTACTCCATGCTGTCACTCACAGCGTTTACCTGGCTGGTATTGAGACGATGACAACCCATTCAAACCGCGCTGTCGTGCTCTTTGCCCACGGCTCGCGCGATCCCTTGTGGCACAAGCCAATAGAGGCGGTGGCGCACACACTGTCGGGTAGCCATCCTGAAATGGTGGTCCGTTGCGCCTACCTGGAACTCAGCACGCCTGATCTGGCCACCGTTTGTGCGGAGTTGGCGGGCCTGGGCTGCGGCCACATTGCGGTGGTGCCGATGTTTCTGGGAGTCGGCAGGCACGCACGGGAGGATTTGCCGGTTCTGGTGGCGCAACTCCGGGAAACCTACCCCGCCACGGTGTTTGAACTCAAGCCCGCTGTGGGTGAAGACCCGCGGCTGATTCAGTTGCTCGCCCATATTGCGGCAGAGTAGCCGCAGGCCGGTTCAATTGGCTGCGCCGTCATCCCGCGTGTCAGACACTTTGGTACGAATGCTCACCTCTGCCGTGCTGCCTGGGGCCATGGCACCCAAGTCCCAGCGAACAAAGCGGTAAGCCGCGTAAGGCACGGGTTGCAGCAACGTTGCGCCGGTTGCCGAGACGGTTTTCTTCATCAGCGGCTCGGACGCAAACTGCGAATCCTTTTACGCCACGGTGTGGGGAATGTTGCCCTTGGACTTGGCGCTGTCCTTCACGTACTCCACGCTCTCCGGCACCGGCAGACTTGCCACCACCGACAGCGGCACAGTGCCCCGGTTGGTATAGATGGCGCGGTACTCCAGCACATCACCGGGCACCACAATGGTTCCATCTACCAACTTGGTCTCGCCATTGGCCTCTTTAACCACCTTGAATTGCTTGAGCGTGATCACGATGGGAGATGGGCCTTTGGCCGTCGGTTCCGCTGCGTGTGCCAGATGATCCAGCGGCATCGTCAGTAGAACGCTGGCAGCAAATACGCTGACAACCGAAGCCGCAAGGCGGTCCAACAGCCCACAAGAATTGCTATGAAAAGTATGGTTTTTTTGTTTCATGTTTTGCTTATTTTTTGAATTGATAAATATTGCAAACCGCAAAGCCAAATTTACACCACAAACTGACTTTCGCCCCCTGTTTGCACCGGCCCCAGCACGGCGAAGCCACGTATCACCGAAGCAAGATCGCCCCTTTATGCCACCCATGCGGGGATAATGAATGCGAACATCATTCCTTTTGGGTATGAGCATTTCCGCGGGAACCATCCATGAACCTTCACCAATTCCGTTTTGTGCAAGAAGCCGCGCGCCGCAACCTCAATCTGACGGAAGCGGCCAAAGCCCTGCACACCTCGCAACCCGGCGTGTCCAAGGCCATCATCGAGTTGGAAGAGGAACTGGGCATCGAGATTTTCGCGCGCCATGGCAAACGCCTCAAACGTATTACTGAGCCAGGCCAGCACGTGCTGCGCAGCATTGAACTGATCATGGGCGAGGTGGGCAACCTCAAGCGGATTGGCGAGCAATACAGCACGCAAGACAGCGGCACACTCTCCATCGCCACCACCCACACTCAAGCCCGCTACGTGCTGCCCGAAAAAGTGGCCGCATTGCGCCTGGCCTACCCCAAGGTCAACATCAGCCTGCACCAAGGCGCGCCCGACCAGGTAGCGCGCATGCTGATTGACGATGTGGCAGAGATTGGCATCGCCACCGAGTCGTTGCAGTCATACACCGAGTTGGTCACGCTGCCCTGCTACGAGTGGCAGCACGTGCTGGTCATCCCCACCGACCACCCGCTGGCCCGGCAAGAACATATCACCTTGCAAGACGTGGCCAAGGAGCCGCTGATCACCTACCACCCGTCTTTCACCGGCCGCACCAAGATCGACACCGCCTTTGCCCATGCGCACCTGGAGCCGCGCATTGCACTGGAAGCCATCGACTCCGACGTGATCAAAACCTACGTGCGCCTAGGGATGGGCATTGGCATCGCGGCTGAAATGTCGGTGCAAGACATTCTGGACGACTGTGCCAACAACGGCGGCAAGGGCGGCCTGATTGCACGCCCGGCCAGCCACCTGTTTGGCCACAACATCACCCGTGTGGCCTTCAAGCGCAGCGCCTACCTGCGCAACTTCGTCTATACCTTCGCCGAGCTGCTAAGCAACCGCCTCAGCCGCGACCTCATTGCCAAGGCCATGACCGGCCATGTGAACGACTATGAACTCTGACGCCACCATCCGCACCCCGGCTGTCACAAGCCGCCTGCCCAACGTGGGCACCACCATCTTCACCGTCATGTCGGCCCTGGCTGCCGAGCACAAGGCCGTCAACCTGGGCCAGGGCTTTCCGGACTTTGCCTGCGACCCCACATTGGTGGACGCGGTCACACATGCGATGCAAGCAGGCCATAACCAGTACCCGCCCATGACCGGCGTGCCGGTGCTGCGCCAGGCCATCGCGGCCAAGATCGAAGCCCTGCACCAGCACCGCTACAACGCGGACTCTGAGATCACCATCACCGCCGGTGCCACCCAGGCCATCATCACCGCCATCTTGGCCGTGGTGCACCCGGGCGATGAAGTCATCGTGCTTGAGCCCTGCTACGACAGCTACGTGCCCAACATCGAGTTGGCCGGTGGCGTGGTGGTGCGCGTGCCGCTCACGCCCGGCACGTTCCGCCCCGACTTTGACAAGATCGCAGCAGCCATCACCCCGCGCACCCGCGCCCTCATCATCAACAGCCCGCACAACCCCAGCGCCACCATCTGGTCGGATGTGGACATGTTGAAACTGCAAGACTTGCTGACGCCCACCGACGTGCTGTTGATTAGCGATGAGGTGTATGAACACATGGTGTTCGACGGCCAACAGCACCAAAGCGTAGCCCGCTTCCCCGCACTGGCCGCGCGTGCTTTCATCGTCAGCAGCTTTGGCAAGACCTACCACGTCACTGGCTGGAAAGTAGGCTACGTGGCCGCACCCACAAGCCTGACTGCCGAGTTCCGCAAGGTGCACCAGTTCAACGTGTTCACCGTCAACACGCCCGTGCAATACGGCTTGGCCCAATACATGGCCGACCCAGCACCTTATGAGAACCTAACCGCCTTCTACCAACGCAAGCGAGACCTCTTCCGCCAAGGTTTGGCCCAGACCCGGTTCAAAGTGCTGCACACCCAAGGCAGCTACTTCCAGTGCGTAGACATCTCGGCGGTGAGCGACCTGGGCGAAGCCGACTTCTGTAAATGGCTCACGCAGGAGATCGGCGTAGCTGCCATCCCGCTCTCGGCCTTCTACGGCAACGGCTTTGACCAACGCGTGGTGCGGTTTTGCTTTGCCAAAAAGGATGAAACGCTGTTTGCGGCGTTGGAGCGGCTCAAGAAGTTGTAGCCATCAGCCCAACTGCGCCCACGCCTTGTCCAGCCGCTTGACGCTCACCGGCTGCGGCGTGCGCAGCTCTTGCGCGAAGAAGCTCACGCGCAACTCCTCCAGCAGCCAGCGGAATTCCAGCATGCGTTCATCCACCACACCTTTGCGCTCGGCCACCAGGCGCCAGTAGCGTTGTTCCTGCGGGCGCAGCTCGGCTAGGCGGGCGGAGTCACGGGCGGGGTCGGCGCGGTATTTTTCCAGACGCAGGGTGATGGCCTTGAGGTAGCGGGCGTAGTGCTGCAGACGCTCCCACGGTGCGGCGTGCAAAAAGCGTTTGGGCATGAGCCGCTGCAGTTGCTGGGCGGCATCGGCTGTGGCGTCTGGTGCGTTCTTGGTGTCTTTGATCTTGCGGGCAGCGGTGGCGTATTCGAGCAGGATGACACCGGCCAGACGCGCTACTTCGGTGCTGATCAGCGTGAGGCGGCCGCGGCCTTCGTCCACACGCTTTTTGAAAGCAAACTCATCGGTGGGCAGCGGGTCTTGCAGGAAAGCGCGGTCCAAGGCCAGCGCGATGATCTGCTCACGCAACTCTTCCAGCGTGCCGCCGCCACTGTCCTTGCCGTCCGTCTTGCCCACTTGCATATAGGCCACCGCCATTTTTTGCAGGTCGGGGATGTTTTTTTCCAGGTACTTGAGCGCGTCCTTGATCTGCAGCGCAAACAGACGGCGCAGGCCGGCGCGGTGTTTGGCCGCAGCGGTTTCGGGCTCATCAAACACTTCGATGGTGACGGCATCGCTACCGTCAATCAGCGCGGGGAATCCGATCAGCGTTTGGCCGCCCTTGCGGATTTCCAGCAGTTCAGGCAGCTCGCCAAACGTCCAGGCGGAGTGGCGTTTCTCGGTGGCCAGCGCCGCACCTTCGCCCTTGCCGGCACTCCCGCCACCTGCGGGGGCTGCACCACGTTGCGCGCTGGTACCAGCCGCCGCGCCAGAAACATGACCGCCGGAGGGCGCAGCGCCAAGGCGCGCCGCTGGGTTTGTACCGGCACCTTGCCCCGCCCCAGATGTGTTGCTTCCACCTGAAGCGGCGTTAGCGGGCGCAGCCCCAACGCCCTGCCCCAACTTGAGGTTCGCCAAGGCCTGGAACGCCCCACGTGCCTGCTTGCCCCACTCGGCCTTGAGCGCCCCCAGATTACGCCCATGGCCCAGCACCCGGCCATGTTCGTCCACCACGCGGAAGTTCATGAAGAAATGCGGGGTGAGCATGTCCACCTTGATGTCGGCTTTCACCACATCCACCGCAGTGGCATCGCGCACCAACTTGAGCAAGGCGTCCACCAAGCCCCCTGCACCAAAGCGCTCGGGCGCGTTCAGCACATCCGCAAACTTGGTGGCCGTTTCCGGCAGCGGAACCAACCGCGAACGTGGGCGCTGGTGCAAGGTCTTGATCAGCGCCTGAATCTTCTCGCGCAACATGCCGGGCACCAGCCACTCGCAGCGCTCCTCGTTCACCTGGTTGAGCACGAACAGCGGCACGGTCACAGTCAAGCCATCGTGCGCGTCACCGGGCTCGTGCAGGTAGGTGGCGGCGCAATCCACACCACCTAGCCGAATGGTTTTGGGGAATGAAGCCGTGGTGATGCCCGCCGCCTCATGGCGCATCAGCTCCTCGCGCGTCAGGCGCAACAACGTGCTCTCACGCCGCCCGCCCGCGTGCTGCGGGTTGTATTGCGGCTTCTTGCTTTCCTCGCGGTACCAGGCCTCAAAGCTGTAGCCACTGCACACATCGGCAGGCAGTTGCTGGTCGTAGAAGGCGTAGATGAGTTCCTCGTCCACCAGCACGTCTTGCCTACGCGACTTGTGCTCCAGGTCTTCCACCTGCTTGATGAGCTTCTGGTTGGCGGCCAAAAACGGCAGCGGCGTTTCCCACTGGTTGTTGACCAGCCCTTCGCGGATAAAAATCTCGCGCGCCCCCACCAAGTCCACCCGCCCGTAATTCACCCGCCGCCCGCTGTACACCACGATGCCGTACAACGTGGCCCGCTCCAGTGCAATCACCTCGGCAGCCTTCTTCTCCCAATGCGGGTCCAGCAACTGCTTCTTGAGCAGATGCCTGCCCACCTGCTCAATCCACTGCGGCTCAATAGCCGCCACCCCGCGCCCAAACAGCCGCGTGGTCTCAACCAACTCAGCCGCCACAATCCAGCGCCCCGGCTTCTTTACCAAGTGCGCGCCCGGATGCGGAAAAAACTTGATGCTGCGCGCGCCCAGGTATTCACCCGATGCGCCATCCGTTTCCAGCTTGCAGCCCACATTACCCAGCAAGCCCGAGAGCATGGACAAGTGCAACTGCTCGTACGACGCAGGCGCCGTATTCAAACGCCACTTGTGTTCCGCCACCACCGTATGCAACTGCGAGTGGATGTCCTTCCACTCCCGCACGCGGCGAATGTTGACGAAGTTCTGGCGCAGCAACTGCTCGTATTGGCGGTTACTGAGCTTATGGGATGCAGCGGGGAGCGCAGGCCGGGGTGGGGTCGAAGCCGACATCAAGCGCAGCGCGGAGGCGTCGGCCCCACCCCGGCCTGTGCTCCCTGCTGCGTCCCTGCCCGCATGCCCGGCTGCATCACTGCCCCCTCCCCGTGCATCGTGAATCCACTTCCACAACTTCAGGTACCCACTGAACTCACTCTTCTCATCATCAAACTTCTTGTGCGCCGTATCCGCCTGCTGCTGCGCCTCCATCGGCCGATCGCGCACGTCCTGCACACTCAAAGCCGAGGCAATCACCAACACCTCATCCAAGGCCCCGCGCGTGCGCGCCTCCAAAATCATGCGCCCCACCCGCGGGTCTAACGGCAAACGCGACAACTCCTGCCCCATCGGCGTGATCTCATTGGCGTCGTCCACCGCACCCAACTCATTGAGCAACTGGTAGCCATCGGCAATGGCGCGGCCCGAAGGCCGGTCGATAAACGGAAAGTCTTCCACCACGCCCAGGTGCAGCGACTTCATCCGCAAAATCACCCCGGCCAAAGAGCTGCGCAAAATTTCCGGATCGGTAAACCGCTCGCGCCCCGCAAAGTCTTTCTCGTCATACAGGCGTATGCAAATACCGTTGGCCACACGCCCGCAGCGCCCCGCACGCTGGTTGGCAGCGGCCTGGCTGATGGGCTCCACCAGCAACTGCTCCACCTTGCTGCGAAAGCTGTAGCGCTTGACCCGCGCCGTGCCTGCGTCAATCACATAGCGAATGCCGGGCACGGTGAGCGAGGTCTCGGCCACATTGGTAGCCAGCACAATGCGCCGCCCGCTGTGGCTGTCAAAAATGCGGTCTTGTTCGGCTTGGCTCAGGCGCGCAAAGAGTGGCAGTACCTCGGCATTGCGAAACACCGGCTGGTGGCTCAAGTGCTTGCGCACATGGTCGGCGGCCTCGCGGATTTCGCGCTCACCGGGGAGAAACACCAAGATGTCTCCCGCGTTGTGGGCATCCCGCCAAAGTTCGTCTACCGCATCTGCAATGGCTGAGTTCAGGTCGTATTCGCGTGACTCTTCAAAGGGCCGGTAGCGCTGCTCCACCGGGAAGGTGCGGCCCGACACCATGATGATGGGCGCGGGTCCGGCCTTGCTTTCGAAATGCTTGGCAAAGCGGTCGGCATCGATGGTGGCCGAGGTCACCACAATCTTCAGGTCCGGCCTGCGCGGCAATATCTCGCGCAGATAGCCCAGCAAAAAGTCGATGTTCAGGCTGCGCTCGTGCGCCTCGTCAATGATGATGGTGTCGTAGGCGTTGAGCAGCGGGTCCGTCTGCGTCTCGGCCAGCAAGATGCCGTCGGTCATCAGCTTGACCGACGCGTCTTTGCTCAAGCGGTCCTGAAAGCGCACCTTGTAGCCCACCACATCGCCCAGCGGCGTCTTCAACTCTTCCGCAATGCGCTTGGCCACCGAGCTGGCGGCAATACGGCGTGGCTGGGTGTGGCCGATGAGCCTGCCGTGCTGGCCCGCCGGGTAGTTGAGCTTGCCGCGCCCCATGGCCAGAGCGATCTTGGGGAGCTGCGTGGTTTTGCCGGAACCGGTTTCGCCGCATACGATGATGACCTGGTGCCGCTGCAGGGCGGCCATGATCTCGTCGCGTTTGCCGGATACGGGGAGGGATTCGGGGAAGTCGATGTGCAAAGGGGTAGCCATTGGGGCGCAATTATCGGGCTTGTGCTTTGCCGCACTGATGCGCTTGGCCTGCGCGCACATGGCGGCACAATCGGAAAATGATCTATTCGCAAACGCGCCAATACCGCAGCCAACGCTACCGCTGGGCCTGCCTGCCCACACTGTTGTGTGCGTCTGCCCTGCACGCCGCCCCACTCCTGCATTGCGAGATGACCTACGCCGGCAGCACCCAAGTCCTAGAAACGCAGCCCGTGGCAGCCCCCTACCCCGTGCGTGCGGTGGACGTGGGCGGGCGCTTCTGGTTCAAGGCGGTGATGGTGGGAACGCCGGCTGCGGCGGAATACATCAAGCTCTATGCCTACCTGGACACGCGGGCGCAGCCCGTGCTGGTGCAGCAAGTCACTTACCTGCCGCCGTTTGTGAAGAACAGCTCGCTCACCGGCAAGCAGTTTGTGTACGCCGGGCCGGTGGAGCGGGAGCTGCAATACGAGTGCGCGCTCAAGGAGACTGCACCATGAAGCCCATCCAACGCACCAAGGCACTGCTGGCAAGCGCCCTGTGGCTTGCGGCCAGCTTGATTGCAGCCGTACCAGCGCAGGCGCAGCAAGCCCCCGTGAGCCTGGTGTTTGCGGGCGACATCGTGCTGAACGACACCGCTGGCGCCTTGATTGCAAAAGGCCAGGACCCTTTTGCCGCTTTCAGCAACTATTTCAAAAGCGCTGACATCCGCTTGGGCAACCTGGAATGCGTGGTCGCCACCACCGGCAGCGCGGGCGATAAAAACTACACCTTCCGCGCACACCCGCGCACCCTACCCGTACTGAAGCGCCACTTTGACGCCATGGCCTTGGCCAACAACCATTCCGGAGACTATGGGAGAGAAGCCTTTGCCGAAATGCTGGGTCTGCTCAAGGGCGCAGGCTTGGGCTACTTTGGTGGCGGGCGCAACCTGCAGGAAGCCCACACGCCGCTGATCATCGAGCGAAAGGGCTTGCGCATCGCGCTTCTTGGCTACAACGAATTCATGCCACGCAGCTTCGAGGCCGATGCCGACGCGCCCGGCAGCGCCTGGAGTGAAGACGAGCAGGTGGTGGCCGACATCCGCGCGGCCCGCAGCGTGCAGCGTGCCGATCTGGTGATCCCGGTGATGCACTGGGGTTGGGAAAACGAGCCCGTGGCCAATGCCCGCCAGCACCAACTGGCCCGCCTGATGGTGGATGCCGGTGCCGACGCGGTGATTGGCGGCCACCCGCATGTCACGCAAGACATAGAGCACTACCGCGGCAAGCCCATCGTCTACAGCGTGGGCAACTTCGTGATGAAGGAAACCGACAACGACAACCAGCGCGTGGGCTGGCTGCTGCGCCTGCAGCTCGATGCCCAAGGCGTGCGGGCCTTTGACACCCGAGTGTCCCGCATCGACATGGAAGGCATCCCCACCCCCGACACCACCACACCCAGCCCCTGCTGGCAACGCGGTGACAACGCTGTGCGCCAGTGCCGCAACGCGGACTGATAAGCGGCACCTGAAAACGCATCCGCTACATTTGCGTCCTGGTACTTCACAGCCCCCAACGCCCCGCTAGCCCCATTGCCCCCATGACCTCTGTCTTCAACTTCACCTTTGTGCCCTGGTTCCGCTCGGTGGCGCCCTACATCCACAAGTTCCGCAACCAGACGTTTGTGGTGGGCATTGCTGGGGAAGCCATTGCAGCGGGCAAACTGCCGCATCTGGCACAAGACCTGGCCATGATCCAGAGCATGGGCGTGAAGATTGTGCTGGTGCACGGCTTCAGGCCGCAGGTGGCCGAGCAGCTCAAAGCCAAGGGGCATGAGGCCCAGTATTCGCACGGCATCCGCATCACCGACAGCGTGGCCCTCGACTGCGCGCAAGAGGCCGCCGGGCAGCTGCGTTACGAGATCGAGGCCGCGTTCAGCCAGGGCTTGCCCAACACGCCCATGGCCGACTCCACCGTGCGAGTGATCTCCGGCAACTTCCTCACCGCGCGGCCGGTGGGCATTGTGGATGGCGTGGATTTTCAACACAGCGGGCTGGTGCGCAAGGTGGACATTGCCGGCATTACCAAGACGCTGGACATGGGCGCCATGGTGCTGCTGTCGCCTTTTGGTTTTTCACCCACGGGCGACGCGTTCAACCTCGCCATGGAAGAAGTGGCTACGTCCGTGGCCATCGCATTGCAGGCCGACAAGCTGATCTTTTTGACCGAGGTGCCCGGCATCCGCATGAACCCGAGCCAACCCGCCAGCGAAGACAACCCCATCGACACCGAACTGCCACTGGCCGCGGCCGAACGACTGCTCAAGGCACTGCCCGCAGCCAACCAGCCCACGGACGTGGCCTTTTATCTGCAGCACTGTGTCAAGGCCTGCAAGAGCGGCGTGGAGCGCAGCCACATCATTCCGTATTCGGTGGACGGGGCCATCCTGCTGGAGGTGTATGTGCACGACGGCATCGGCACCATGGTGGTGGACGAAAAGCTGGAAGAGTTGCGCGAAGCCACTCCAGACGATGTGGGCGGCATCCTGCAACTGATTGAGCCCTTTGAGAAAGACGGCACCCTGGTCAAACGCAGCCGCACCGAGATCGAGCGTGACGTGGGCAACTACACCATCATCGAACACGACGGCGTGATCTTCGCCTGCGCCGCGCTGTATCCCTACCCTGAAAACAAGACGGCCGAAATGGCCGCACTCACGGTATCACCCGATGTACAGGGTCAGGGTGACGGCGAACGCGTGTTGAAACGTGTGGAACAGCGTGCCAAGGCGGCAGGCCTGTCCAGCATTTTTGTGCTGACCACACGCACCATGCATTGGTTTATCAAGCGTGGCTTTGTGCAGGTGGACCCGGACTGGTTGCCCGAAGCCCGTAAGCGCAAATACAACTGGGACCGCAAGAGCCAGGTGTTGGTTAAGAAGCTGTAGTAAGGAAGAACTACTTCACCTGCAACTCCGACAAGCGCAAGAGCAGTTTGGGTGCCAGTGTGCTTTGCTACGTACAAGGAGGAGCCCACGTAGTGGGCGGGGGACACGGAGCAAAGTGCACTGGCACCCAGACTGCGGCCCCGCAGAGAAAACGCCCCTAGCCTTATTGGCTTTAGCGCCGCGCTTGTCGGACCAACAGGGTAAGAGCAACTAGCGCAGCAAAGCTGAACCAAACAAACGACCAGTTGGCAATCGAGCCGCCCAAAAACGTCCAGTCAATCGCAGAGCAATCACCGCTGCCCTTGAAGATCATGGGCAAAGCGCGCTTGAGCGGGAAGTTCTCGATCATTCCGTAAAAGTCACGACCGCAAGACACCACCTCAGGCGGGTACCACTGCAAAAAACTCTGGCGCGCAGCCACAAACGCACCCGCCACGCTGGACACCAGCAACATGGCAGCCGAGAACAACAGCAGCGCACGCTTGGCCGTGGCAGCACCCAGCACCGCAAAGAACACCACCAGAAAATCGCAGTAGCGCTGCACGATGCACATGGGGCACGGCGTGAGGCCCACCACGTGCTGCAAATACATACCAAAAGACAGCATGGCCACGCAGATCAAGGCGATGGCGGCCATGACCCGGCGCGGGGCGTAATCAAAGTTTTCCAGGAGAAAGGTAAACATGCAATTGAGGGGGTTAAAAACAATGGGCGCATTGTCCCCCAATGCGGCAAACCCCTAGGGCCGCTCAGTCGTAACGGGTGGTAAAGATCAGGTCCACCGCATTGGTAGTGCCCGACTCACCCCGCAGCGTGAAGCGACGCGACAGGTCGTAAAAAACGTACAGCGTGCCCAGCGTGCCCGCCAGGCTGCGCTCGTAGGCCACGTAAAAGTCGCGTGACAGGCGTTTGCCAAACTTCACCGTGGCCTCGGTGCCTGCGGTGCCGTCCAGGTTGGTGGTGGCGGTTTGGCCCAGGGACACTTCATCCAACCCCACGGCGTTGATCAGGTTATCGCTGCGAGACGACTTGTTGCCCGCAAACAGCGCCAGCGCGGCCTGTTGCAGTATGGCGGTCTCGCCGCCGCCATTGGCGCTGGAGCGGCCCAGCACCAGCCAGGAGAGCTTTTCCATCTCGGTCAACTCCGGCTCGGCAAACAGCCGCACCACCGGCAACTGCGCCGTGCCACTCACCTGCACGCCCACCACCTGCTGCAAATTGGGCCGCACCGCGCGGATGTCCAACGCCGGGTTGTCATACGCGCCGCCAAAGCGCAGCGTGCCTTCTTCAATGGTGAGGCGCTGGCCGTAGGCGCGGTAGCTGCCGTTCACGGTGCGCAGTTCGCCCGTCAGGCGCGGCGTCAGTTCGCGGCTCTGGCTCTTGAGCGTGAGCAGGCCCTCGAGCCGGGTGTTGATGCCGTGGCCCTGCAGCTGGAAGTTGGGGCCGGGGTCCAGCGTCACCACCAAATCGGGCTGCACCGCACTTGCAAAGCGGCTACTGGGGTCATTGGCTGGGGTGGTGGGCTTGGCTACAGACTTGCTGCGCTTGACCACCACATCCGTCCCCAGGCGCGGCGCGGTGTCTTCTGGCAGCACGATCAAGGCTTGGTCGGCCGCCAGTGCCCCGCGCAGTGTCAGCTTGGCATCCTGCAAAGTGGCATTGAGCTTGCCGGAAACCACCAGGCGCTGGTCCGGCCGCGCGGTCACGCGGAAGGCCTGGGCGCGTGCATCCAGGGCCATGCGCAAGCGCTGGGCCAAGGGTGTGCCGGGGGCTGCGGGCAGCCAGTCCACTGCCCCGCTGGCCACCACCTGCCCGCCACTGGCGCCGCCTGCACCCAGCAGCTTGAATTCCGCCACCTCCATGTGCTGCCCGTCTAGTCGCACGCGCAGCACGCCTTGGCTGAGGTCAATGCCGTCCACCACGGAGCGGATGGCCATGTCGTGTGCTTCCAGCTTGCCAGTCCACTGCGGGCTGGTGCGCGTGCCGACCAGCACCGCATCTGCGTCCAGCGTGCCGTTGATGCGCCAGCCCACCGGCGCCAACATGGACCACGCGCCCACGCGCGGCAGGCTGGCTTTGAGCGTGCCTTGCAGTGGCGCATCGCCAGGCCACAGGGTTCCGGTGCGCGCCAATTGCGTGCGCAGGTCGGCCCGTACCGTGCCGCCCGCCTCGCTGTCCCACACCAGCTCCGCCTGCACAGCGTCACGGGCAATCTGGACCGCCACATGGGCATCGCGCAGGCCTGCGGGCAAGGAGCTGCCGTTGGCGTCCGCCGAGAGCAGTTGCAAATCGCCGCTGCTGCGCTGCACGCGCATCTGCAGCTGCAAGCCGTCGCCGCCGCTGGCATCCCATTGCCCACCAAATTGCAGGTCACCGCGCAGGCCCAGGTTGGCCAAGCGGGTTTGGCCCAGCACCTCCAGCCAAGCCAGCGGCACGCCTTGGAGACTGCCCTTGCTAGTCCAGCGTGCGGCAGCCGCAGCGCCACTACCTTGTTGCGCCCATTGCGCAGACTCCCATTGCAGCTGCGCCGCACCCGGCGCCGGGCCACGCATGCGTAGCGTGCCCGCAGATGCGCCCAGGGTTTGTGCCAGCGCGCTGCGCTGCCAGTCCAGCTCCAACGGCTGCTGCAACTGCAGGTTCCAGGGTGTAGGCTGCAGGCCGTCGCTCACATTGGCCTGCAGGCTGCTCACACGCGCATGCCACTGCGTTGCAGCGGTTTGGGTGAGTTGGGCTTGCGCTTGCAGCGTGGTCTGTGTGGACGCCACCTGCAGCTTGCTGCGCAGTTGCAGCGCCAGCGTCCGCAGGGTGCCGCTGGCGTCCAGGTGGGTGTCACTGAGGTGCAAGGCTTGTATGTCCAGGCGCTGGCTTTGCACCGTGGCGTTGAGGCGCAGGTCGGCACCTTGGTTTTGCCAGCCTCCGGCCCACTGTGCCGTCAGCTCGGCATCGCCTTGCGCGTCCAGGTCTTTTAGCGCGTCACCTACACCGGGCAGCTTGCTCAGCCAATCCAGCAAGGCCCGCGCGTCATGCACTTTCCAGGCGCTGCTGCCCTGCCCTTGTGCGGGCTCCAGCCTGCCATTAACGCTGCCCTGCGCACCCGGGAGAGTGGCGCTGAGTTGGGCGCGGGTGGCGTAGCTGCGGGTGTCTATCTGCAGCGGGCCGCTGATTTGCGCATCTGGGGTTTGCAGCAGCAAGCTTTCCAGCGTGAGCAGCGGCGAGCTCCACAGCCCCTTGGCCTGCAAGCGGGTGCCTGCCAAAGCGGCTTGTGCCTTGCCAGCGGTTTGCAACTGCGCGTCAAACGCAATGCCTTGCGCGGTCTGCTGCGCCGACACTTCTCCGTTCAGCGGCGGTGCGGCCCAGCGCGCATCCAAACGCGCCGGGTCCAGGCCTCGCAGGCTGCCGCGGGCAGACCACGCGGCAGACGTGGTGCCCGCATCGCCCTGCGCCGTCACGCTGCCACCGGCCACCGCCGCCTGCAGTGACTGCAGCAGCCACTGGCCCTGGCGGTAGAGCACGTTGGCCGTGGCGTTTTTCAGGGGCAGGCGGTTTTGGTTCAAGGTACCTTCCAGCGCGTTTTGCACCTGTACCTCGGCCTTCCAGCCCGCGTTGTCGGGCAGCACCTGGGCCTGGCCAGACAGGCTGGTTTGTGGCGCTTGGGGCCACAAGCTGGCCAGGTCCAGCGCCGTCCATTGGCCTTGCGCCGACGCCACGGGCTGCACTGCCGCCGGACGCAAACTGGCCTGCAGATGCGCCTGCATGGCACCCAGCAAACGGGCTTTGCCCGCGCCTTGCGGTTGCAGGTCCAGCACCAGTTCCAGCGCGGCGTCTTTGCCGTACAAGGTGCCGCCCACGGTGGCGCTGGCGTCCAGCACCAGGGCCTGCTGCTGGATGCGCACGGGCGCCTGCACCACGCCGCTGGCGCGCAGGCGCAAGGCTCCGGGTGCGTTGGCCTGCAGTTGCCCGTCGAGCTGGTAGCTGCCGGATGCCATGCGCACCGAGGCCTGTTCCACAACATGCTGTGCGCCATCAAAGCGGTAGTGGCCTTTCACGGCCTCCAGCCGCAAGGCCGGTGGCCCGGCCCACTCCAGCACATCAACCGCCACCAGCGCATCCACCCGCAAGGGCAGACCAATGGGGCTCAAGGGTTCGGTATTCGAGGGCGTGCGGTCGTCTATATGCAGCACCGCGGCACGGGCCATGGTGAGCCGCAATTCGCCACCCAGTGCTGCGCGCCAGTCCCAGGCCAACTCCAGGTTGTGTGCCTCAATGGAAAGCTGTCCGCGTTTCCACACCACATGGCCGATGCGCCCACCGTCGCGCACGGAGCCCTGCACTTCGCTGGCCTGCAGGCTTTGCCCGGCAGGCAAGAGTGGCGCCACAAGCTGCAAGGCCTGGGCAAGTGAGCCCTCGGAGCTAGCCCACAGCGCTACGCCAATGAACACCGCCAGCACAGCCGCTGTGGCGGCGGACAGCGCCAGGCTCAGGCTGCCGCCCACGGTGTGAAACAGAATGCGCAGCCACCTCATCAGAAGACAAAGCCCACGTTCAGGTGCAGCCGCAGCTCTTCGGTGGCTACGCCGTAAGCCAAGTCCAATTGCAGAGGCCCAATCGGGCTTTTCCAGCGCGCGCCTACGCCCACACCCACTTTGAAGCTGAAGTCTTCGGTGCGGTTGGCCACGGCGCCGGTGTCCACAAACAAGGCGCCTTCCCAGTCGGTCATCACGCCGCCGCGCACGATGGGGCGCTGCCATTCGATGCTGGCGTTGGCCATGTAGCGTCCGCTCTCGGCGCTGAGGATACCGTTGTGGGTGACGCCAATGGAGTCGCGCTTGTAGCCGCGCACCGTGGTGTCGCCGCCGGTCAGGAACAGCTGGTTAAAGGGCACATTGGCCGCGTTGTCCACCACCACCGCACCCACCTGCGCGCGGTACACCATGCGCCCGGAACGCTGGCGGTTGAACAGGCTGGCGCCTTCGGTCTCAAGCGGCTGGTAGGCACGAAAGTGCAGCAAGGCGCGCGCATAGGGCTCTTGGTCGGCCCCCAAAATCGTGCCCGCCCCCAGCTCGCCGCCCACGCCCCAGCCACGCGTGGGGAACGGCGTGCTGTCAAAGCGGCGCAGCGCAAACGCGTAGTTGGCGGTCACGGCCTCGTTGGCAGTGGCCTCATTGAGTTCATGGAACACGACTTCGGTGCGCTCGTATTGCAGGTAGTAACTCTGGTCCAGATCGGTTTGCGCGGTGAAGCGGCCAAAGCGGTAGCGCTGGTTGTTGACTTCCAGCTCGGCAATGTGCACCTGCCCTGCCAAGCCGGACGCAGCCCACCGCCACTGCTCACCACCGGGCTGCGAGGTCCAGTCGCTGCTGAAGGTGCGGGTGTCCCGGTCGGCACTGAGTTTGTTGACCGCACGCCAGCCTATGCCCGGCACCTGGTTGTGGGTGTGCTCTGCGCTCCAGCGTGCGCCGGTGTCGGTGCTGGCGCCCACGCCCAGCACCAGTTTTTGCATGGCGGCCTCTTTGACTTGTGCGCGCACCACTGCGTTGTTGGGGTCGCTGGCCTGGTCCAGGCTCAGGTAGGCGGAGTCGTAATAGCCGCTGTCGGTGAGGCGTTTTTGCGCGTCCACCAGGCTGCTTTGGGCATAGTCTTCGCCCGGCTTGAGACGGGCAAAGTTGCGCACCAGGTCTTCGCTGTAGCGGCTGTGGCCTTCTACGCTGAGGCTGCCCACCTTGTAGGTCGGGCCGGAATCGAGCGTGACTTCCAGCGCGGCAGCGGCGTTGTCGACGTCAATGTCGGCACGCGAATCCACCAATTGGGCTGCGGCATAGCGCTGCGCCAACAACTGCTTGAGAGCCTGCTGTTTGGCGTCATCCCAGGCGGTCTGCGAAAAACGCTCGTTCTCGGGCAGGCTCCAGCCGTCTTGTATGGCTTGGCGCTGCAGCCGGGCGGAGTCATCCGCCGCAATGGGGCCTTGCAACACCAGCCGCGCCGAACGCACTCGGGTTTCCGGCCCCGCTTGCACCTCGATGCGAATGCGCCTTGGGGTCTGTGGCGTGGCGGCCTCTAGGCGGATTTGGATGGTGGGTGAAAAGTAGCCCAGCGTGGCGATCAGCTCGGTGGCGTCTTGCTGGGCGGCCAGCATCAGGCTTTGGATTTCGGCGTCGCTCAAGTCGGCCAGCACGCGGTAGCGCTGCAACTCCAGGTGGCGTTCCAGCGCGGCCTTGATGTCATCCGGCGCATCGATTTGCAAGGTGAACGCGCTGGCGGCGGCGGTACCGGGCTTGGCATCTGCGTCGCTGGCCGCGGGTGTTTGCGCAACGGCTGCCTGCAGCATGGCCCACAGTGCCGCAGCAACAAGAAGACGAAGGGGTGGTAGAGCCATGGCCGCGGTACTGTACCGCACGCCTACCGCGCCAGCCGGTGCAGCGGCAGAGCGCCCGCGCGGCTTGGGTGTTTGACAAACCGAATAAGATCGCCCATCCGCAATTTCTGCGCAACAGACAACGCAATTTACAGAGGTAATTCATGGCACGTACGGTTCAATGCATCAAGCTGGGTAAAGAGGCAGAAGGCCTGGACTTTGCGCCCTACCCCGGTGAGCTGGGCAAGCGCATTTGGGAGAGCGTGAGCAAGGAAGCCTGGGCCGCCTGGCTCAAGCACCAGACCATGCTGGTGAATGAAAACCGCCTGAACCTGGCCGACGCACGCGCCCGTCAGTACCTGGCACGCCAGATGGAAAACCATTTCTTCGGTGACGGCGCCGACGCGGCCCAAGGCTACGTACCCCCCACCGCCTGAGCCCCATGACGCCCCCCGCCGGAGCGCCCGCGCCGCATCCGGCGGTAGCCCACCTGCGCACTCAATGGGCTGCGCAGGCCGCACCAGACGCCCTTGCCGCCTGGACCGTGCTGGACACCGACTTCGGCACCGCGCGCACCTTTCTAGATATTTGGCAGTGCTGGCGTAGCCAAGCACACAAGCCGCACATGCTGCATTACGTGGGCGTGCTGTCTGCAGCACAGGCCGAGCAACTGGTGCTGGCATTGCAAGCCCCGCACGCAACTCCCCTCCCCGCACTGGCTGCCGCCCTGGCCGCGGACTGCTATGGCCTGGGCGATGGCTTTCACCGCATCTTGCTGGAAGACGGCCAGATTTCGCTCACCCTGTGTGTGGGCGAGTTGATCAGTGTGCTGGCGCAGCAAGAGATGCAGGCCCACATGATCGTGGCCGGCACGGATGCCCCGCACTGGAACAAGTGGGCGCTCAAGGCGCTGGCGCGGCATTGCCAGCGTGGCAGCACCGTGGTGTTTGGCGATGGGTGGCCGCAGGTGGACTTGTTGCTCTCAGCCGGGTTTGCGGTTCCAGCAGACAGAGCGCAACCAGAAAGCGCTGTGTTTGACCCGCGATGGACGCTACGCACCACGCGGCGCAACAGCATTGCCGCGCCTTCAGAACTTGGACGCTGTGCGGTGGTCGGCGCAGGCATCGCTGGTGCCAGCGTGGCCCGTGCGCTGGCTGTGCGCGGCTGGCAGGTGGATGTGCTGGACACCGCGGCGCAGCCAGCAGGCGGCGCGTCCGGTTTGCCGGTAGGCCTGGTGGTGCCGCACCACTCCGCAGACGACAGCCCGCGCTCGCGCATGTCGCGCGTGGGCACCCGGCTGATGCTGCAACACGCGCGCCAGCGGCTGCAACAAGGGCAGGACTGGAACCCCGGCGGTGTGATGGAGTTGGACATTGCCACCGCGCAGTTGGATGCGGTGGAGGTCGAGGTGCATTCCCAAATCGAGGGCACATCCTTAGGCGCAGGCTGGGCCAGCGCCGCCCGCTTGGGCGATGCCAGCGGCTTGTGGCACCCGCATGCCGCATGGATCAAACCCGCACGGCTGGTGGCGCAGTGGCTCGCCCACCCCAACATTCTGTTCCATGGCCATGCTTGCGTGCACACGCTGGAGCGCTGCGGCGCACAGTGGCGGATGCTTGCAGCCGATGGCCGATTGCTGGCCACTGCCGACCGCGTGATGTTTGCCAATGCCTATGCATCGGCCGCGCTGCTGGACAACATGCAGGCCCACGCTGACGTAGTTTGGGTGCCCGACGTGCTGGAGAAACTGCAAGCCTTGCAAGCGCTGCAGGGAACGCTGAGCCTGGGTCGGATGAAGTCCGATGCAGCCAGCGCATGGCCAGAATTTCCGGTGAACGGCCACGGCAGCTTTGTGTCGGGTGTGCCCACCGAGCAAGACCCACACTGGTACGCAGGCTCCACCTTTCACAACACGCTGGTGGCCCCCACCGATGTGTCCGGCGAACACGCTGCCAACTGGAAAAAGCTGAAAGCCTTGTTGCCACAAGTGGCACACGACCTAGCCAATCAATTCGAACAGCAAGAAGTGGAAGCCTGGCAAGGCACCCGCTGCGTCACGCATGACCGCTTGCCACTGGTCGGCCCGCTGGAAGATGTGGCGCAGCCTACGCTGTGGATGTCGGTAGGCATGGGCGCACGGGGATTGAGTTTTTCCGCGCTGTGTGCGGAATTGCTGGCCGCGTGGATGGGCGGTGAGCCCCTGCCGATTGAAAACAACCGGGCCAATGGCCTGAGCTCCCGCCGCTTGCGCCGCCAGCGCGGCTGACGCTTACTGCATGGCCGCTGCGGAGCGGCGCGATTTCACATAACTCTCGGTGGGCTGGTAGTCCTTACCATCGGCATATCGCCATTGGGTCATGGTGCCTTTGCCGCCGCGCTGGTCCAGCTTGCCCACGTAGGCGCCCATGGTGGATTGCTGGTCGATAGCACGGAACTCGGTGGGGCCAAAGGGCGTGGTGAATTTGAGGCCGCGCAGTGCGGCGACGAGCTTTTCGTTGTCCACGCTCTTGGCCTTGCGGATGGCCGCAAAGATGGACTGCATCGTGGCGTAGCCCACCACCGAGCCCATCTTGGGGTTCTCGTTGTATTTCTTGTAGTAGTTCAACGCAAAGGAGGCGTGGTCACGGTTGTCGATCTGGTCCCAGGGGTAGCCGGTGACGATCCAGCCCTTGGGCGTTTCGTCCTTGAGCACGTCCAGGTATTCTGGCTCGCCCGAAAGCAGGGAGACCACCGGCGTCTTTGGGAACACATTGCGCTGGTTGCCCTCGCGCACCAGCTTGGCCAGGTCCGCGCCAAAGGTCACGTTGAAGATGGCGTCGGGCTTGGTCTGGGTGATGGCTTGCAGCGTGCTGCCCGCATCCAGCTTGCCCAGCACCGGCCACTGCTCGCCCACAAACTCCACGTCCGGGCGCTTGGCTTTGAGCTGTTCGCGAAAGGTGGCCACGGCGCTTTGGCCGTATTCGTAGTTGGGTGCAATGGTGGCCCAGCGCTTGGCGGGCATCTTGGCGGCTTCTTCCACCAGCATGGCGGCCTGCATATAGGTGCTTGGGCGCAGGCGGAAGGTGTAGCGGTTGCCCTTGTCCCACACCAGCGCGTCAGTCAGCGGCTCGCTGGCCACATACAGGCGCTTGTTCTTTTGCGCATGGTCGGCCAGCGCCAGGCCCACGTTGGAGAGGTAGCCGCCGGTGAGCACATCCACCTTTTCGCTGCTGGTGAGTTCAATGGAGTGGCGCAGCGCTTCTTCGGGTTTGCCGCCGTCGTCCCGCGAAATGACTTCCACCTTGCGGCCCAGCAAGCCGCCTGAGGCATTGACTTCGTCCACGGCCAACTGCCAACCTTGGCGGTACGGGCCGGTGAATTGCGGAATGCTGGAGTAGCTGTTGATCTCACCAATCTTGATGGGGCCGGACTGGGCCAGCGCAGCACCCGCGGCCACCAGCGTCAGCGCAAACATGTACTTTTTCATGCAAACAATCTCCAAAGAAAAAAGGGGTCAGAGGTTGGGCGCCAAGAGGCGCTGCAGTTCGGCAGGTTCCATCTGGCGGCGGCGGCTCAGGTCCTGCAACTGGTCTTCACCGATGCGCCCCACGTTGAAGTAGGCGCTGTCCGGGTGGCCCAGGTAAAAGCCGCTCACGCTGGCTGCGGGGGCCATGGCCAGGCTCTCGGTGAGCTGCATGCCAATGTCTTCGCACTGCAGCAGCGCAAACATGTCTTTCTTGGCGCTGTGGTCCGGGCAGGCCGGGTAACCCGGTGCGGGGCGAATGCCACGGTAGCGTTCGTTGACCAGCGCCGCCATGTCCAGCGGCTCCTGTGGTGCGTAGCCCCACCAGTCGGTGCGCACGCGGTAGTGCAGGCACTCGGCAAAGGCTTCGGCCAGGCGGTCGGCAATGGCCTTGAACAGGATGGCGCTGTAGTCGTCGTGCGCGTCCAAAAAGATTTGCTCACGCTTTTCCACGCCAATGCCCGCCGTCACTGCGAACAGGCCCGCATAGTCGGGCGCCACGCCCTGCGGGGCCACAAAGTCGGCCAGGCATCGGTTGGGGCGCAGCACACCATCCACCTCCTGCTTTTCGGTTTGCTGGCGCAGGCCGTACCAGGTCATGGCCAACTGGCTGCGCGACTCGTCGGTGTAGAAGGCAATGTCGTCGTCGTTGATCGTGTTGGCGGGGTACAGGCCCACCACCGCGTTGGCCGTGCACCAGCGCCCTTCCACCGCGCGCTTGAGCATGGCCTGGCCGTCCTTGAACACCTGCTGCGCCTGCTCGCCCACTACCTCGTCTTGCAGGATGGCGGGGTACGGGCCGGCTAGGTCCCAGGTCTGGAAGAACGGGCCCCAGTCGATGTAACGGGCCAGTTCGCCCAAATCGAAATTGCGCAGCACCCGGCGGCCTATGAACTTCGGCTTGGCAGGCTGGAACGCGGTCCAGTCAATCGGCGTTTTGTTGGCGCGGGCGCGCTCCAAGGTCCACAGCGGCGTTTGCTTTTTGCCGGCGTGGAGTGCGCGCACCTTGTCGTTGTCGGCGGCCAGCGTTTCCAGGTAGGCAGCGGCTTGCTCGCCCAGCAGGCTCTGCGCCACGCCCACGCTGCGCGAGGCATCGGGCACATAGACCACCGGGCCTTCGTAGTGCGGCGCAATCTTCACGGCGGTGTGCACGCGGCTGGTGGTGGCACCGCCAATGAGCAGCGGCGTTTTGCGGCTGCGGAAGTAATCGTCCTTCTGCATCTCACCGGCCACATAGGCCATTTCTTCCAGGCTGGGCGTGATCAGGCCCGAGAGGCCAATGATGTCAGCGCCCTCGGCCTTGGCACGCGCCAGAATTTCGTGGCAGGGCACCATCACGCCCATGTTGACCACCTCAAAGTTGTTGCACTGGAGCACCACGGTCACAATGTTTTTGCCGATGTCGTGCACATCGCCCTTGACCGTGGCAATCACGATCTTGCCCTTGGGCTTGGCCTCCCCGCCCGCCTCCACCATCGCAGCCTTTTCGGCCTCGATATAGGGCAGCAAATGCGCCACCGCCTGCTTCATCACGCGGGCGCTTTTGACCACCTGGGGCAAAAACATCTTGCCCTGGCCAAACAGATCACCCACCACATTCATGCCATCCATCAGCGGGCCTTCGATGACGTGCAGCGGCCGCCCGCCTTGCGCCAGGAAGGCGCGGTAGGCCTCTTCGGTGTCTTCGGTGATGAAGTCGGTAATGCCGTGCACCAGCGCGTGGCTCAGGCGCTGGCCCACCGACACGGGGGCTTCAGGCGTGCCGCGCCAGTCCAGCTTGCGGCTCTCGTCGCGGGCAGCGCCCCGGGTGCTCTCGGCAATTTCCACCAGGCGTTCGCCTGCATCCGGGCGGCGGTTGAGCACCACGTCTTCCACACGCTCGCGCAGGGTGGGCTCCAACTCGTCGTACACGCCCACCATGCCCGCATTCACAATGCCCATGTCCATGCCCGCCTGGATGGCGTGGTACAGAAACACGGTGTGGATGGCCTCGCGCACCGGGTCGTTGCCCCGGAACGAAAAGCTCACATTCGACACACCGCCCGACACCTTGGCGCCCGGCAGGTTCTGCTTGATCCAGCGCGTGGCCTCGATGAAATCCACCGCGTAGTTGTTGTGCTCTTCAATGCCGGTGGCGATGGCAAAGATGTTGGGGTCAAAAATAATGTCTTCGGCAGGAAAGCCCACCTCGTCCACCAGGATGCGGTAGGCCCGCTCGCAGATCTCGATCTTGCGCTGGTAGGTGTCGGCCTGGCCTTGTTCGTCAAAGGCCATCACCACCGCAGCGGCACCGTAGCGGCGCACCAGGCGGGCCTGCTGCTTGAAGGGCTCCACGCCCTCCTTCATGCTGATGGAGTTGACGATGGACTTGCCCTGCACGCAGCGCAGGCCGGCTTCCATCACGCTCCATTTGCTGGAGTCGATCATGATGGGCACGCGCGAAATATCGGGCTCGCTGGCGATCAACTGCAGAAAGCGGACCATGGCAGCCTGGCTGTCGAGCATGGCCTCGTCCATGTTGATGTCGATGATCTGGGCGCCGTTTTCCACCTGCTGGCGCGCCACGGCCAGGGCCTGCTCAAACTCGCCGTTGAGGATCATGCGGGCGAAGGCTTTGGAGCCGGTGACATTGGTGCGCTCACCAATGTTGACGAAAAGGCTGTTGGCCTCGATCAAAACCGGCTCCAGGCCGGACAGCATCATGGGGGGGGTATGTATTTGCGAACGTGGCATGGAACTCACCGATGTGGGGCAATCAGGTGAGCGTCGTTGCAAAGGGTGTGCAGGGTTCAAGCCTGGTGCGGGTGTTCCGCACTGCAACGCTCCTTGAACCGGGCGCGATTCTAGCAAGAGGCGACGCTGCTTTTATAGGCAGCGTCGCTGACAGTACAGCACTGGACTGTCAATTGCTCTTGTTTGCCGCATGATTTTTTCGCAGAGGCCTCAGGCGTTTTCGGCGTAAAACACCCGCGACTGCCGTGTCCGAGGCGCAAACGGCCCCACTTCGCGGGCGATGGCTGCAATGTGGTCCGGCGTGGTGCCACAGCAGCCGCCCACGATGTTGACCAGGCCTTCCTGGGCAAATTCATGCAGCAAGCGGCTGGTGACTTCTGGCGTTTCGTCAAAGCCGGTTTCTGCCATGGGGTTGGGCAGGCCTGCGTTGGGGTAGCAGCTGATAAACGTGTCCGGGGCGACGCGATGCAACTCCTGGATGTAGGGGCGCATCAACGCTGCGCCCAGCGCGCAATTCAGGCCAATCGCCAGTGGCTGCGCGTGGCGCACGCTGTACCAGAAGGCGGTGACGGTTTGCCCGCTCAGGATGCGGCCCGAGGCGTCGGTGACGGTGCCACTGATGATGATGGGCAGGCGTTCACCCGAGGCTTCAAAGTAGCTGTCGATGGCAAACAGCGCGGCCTTGGCGTTGAGGGTGTCAAAAATGGTTTCCACCAGCAGCACGTCGGCACCGCCTTCCACCAGCGCCTGGGTTTGCTCGTAGTAGGCCTGGTTGAGTTGCTCGAAGGTGACGTTGCGGGCGCCGGGGTCGTTCACATCGGGGCTGATGCTGGCGGTCTTGGGCGTGGGGCCCAGGGCGCCCACCACAAAACGGGGTTTGTCGGGGGTAGAAAATTTGTCGCAGGCGGCGCGCGCCAAGCGGGCCGACTCCAGGTTCATCTCACGGGCCAGATCGGCCATGTCGTAGTCGGCCTGCGCGATGGTGGTGGCGCCGAAGGTGTTGGTCTCAATGAAGTCGGCACCCGCTGCCAGATAGCCTTCGTGGATGCTGGAGATGACGTCGGGGCGGGTGAGGCTGAGCAGTTCGTTATTGCCCTTCACGTCTTTGGGAAAGTCCGCAAAGCGCTGGCCGCGGTATTGCGCTTCGCTGAGCTTGAAGCGCTGGATCATGGTGCCCATGGCGCCGTCGAGCACCATGATGCGCTTTTCGAGCAGCGCGGGCAGTTGCTGGCCCCGGGTGTAGCGCAAGGGCTGGGTCGTTTGCATGCAGTCGTTCCTAAAGATTCTGGGAGGGGCTAGGGCGGCGATGGTAATGCACCCGCCTGCCCTCCCCTGGCGCGCTGGTGAATCAGCGCTCTTTGAGGTAGGGCTTGCCCAG
>Ga0228698_1000589_pt1 | contig 25201 bp, 21 predicted proteins | sample McNCre117_Aug_MG_FD_178015 | JGI IMG/M metagenome (GOLD analysis project Ga0228698, IMG submission 178015) | Freshwater microbial communities from McNutts Creek, Athens, Georgia, United States - 1-17_Aug_MG | ecosystem: Environmental > Aquatic > Freshwater > Creek | place: USA: Georgia...
GGACTGCGATCACATCACTTGGAAAATATTCAACATGGCTCAACGCGACCGGTTTGTTGCTAATTTTGCTTTGCCTGATACAAACCAGAAGTTCTACCAGTTTGTTTTTTGGTGTGACCTCATCCGTTCTTTTTCTATTACTCCACAAAGAGCACATTCGATCAAGATTATTTATTTTTCGAACCATTATTTTTTTTCTATTGCTTGCATTTGGTGTTTCATTGATTTTTTTCTTGATCAATGATCATTTTCCATCTCCTTCGGATTTCTTGACTCCATTTTCTGCATTATTCGGAAAAGGTGCTGACTTGACCGGGCGAGGTGACATTTGGATTTACATGCGCCAGTCCATTGAGTCTCATCCATGGCTGGGAGTCGGATACGCTTCATTTTGGCTGGGCATTGGTGGACCATCGCAATATATTTCTGATGCCTTGCATTGGAATGTTCCTTCTGCTCACAATGGTTATTTGGATTTGCTGAATGAACTGGGAATTTTTGGATTCTTATTATTTTCCCTTCAACTGATCTTTCATGTCAAAAATTTAATATTCATGTTTTCAATTCGGCGCGCCGAGGCAGCGTTTCATTTTTGCCTATTGTATATATTCCTGGTCTCCAACTCCTCCGAAAGCCAAGCCTTAAGGGTGACATCCTTTTTGCAATTCATCGTATTGATTTCAATTTTAATGACTCATCAATTTGTGTACAGCAAACGATTGATGCAGAAAAAGACATGATGTATTTGTTGATATTTTTTGAACTCCTGCTGCTTGTTCCACTGCTGGTGCTGCTGATGGAAGTTGTGCTGGCATTCATGTCACGCCAGTCCATCCATGATTTTTCTGAAGCGATGGCTACCCCTGAAAAGGCTTTTGTCATTCTCATTCCTGCCCACAATGAAGAACGGGGTATTCAGAACTGCCTCTCGCAGCTAGAAGAAATCACCTCGTATGGCGGGCATTTATTGGTCGTGGCCGACAATTGCACCGATCAAACGGCAGATATTGCGAGGCGGTGTGGCGCCATGGTAGTGGAGCGGGATGACCTCACACGCAAAGGAAAGGGATATGCCCTCCAATTCGGCGTGGATGCGTTACGGCATCAACCACCCGATACGGTGGTGGTGCTGGATGCGGACTGCCGCATCACACCTGCCGAGTTGTACCCATTGATCATTGAAAGTCAGCGCAAGAATCAAATCGTTCAAAGTCGCTATTTGATGCATGCGCCTGCTGATGGCGGTTTGGGTTCAAAAATTTCTGAGTTTGCTTGGCTACTCAAAACCTATGTGCGCCCACTGGGTACCCGCCAGCTGATGGGTTGTGCCCAGTTGTTGGGGTCAGGCATGGCCTTTCCCTGGCATATTTTGAAAGCGCAATCGCTGGCGACAGGTCATGTGGTTGAAGATCTGAAACTCACCATGGAACTGGCAGAACAAGGCGTGCATGTGAATTTTTTCCCCCAAGCGGTGGTGCACAGCGATTTTCCTGCGGCTGATCAGGCCCGGTTGCAGCAAAGCAGCCGATGGGAGCATGGCCATCTTCAAATGGCCTTGACTGAAGTGCCCCTATTGTTTGTGAAAGGTTTGCTGAAGGGACAACCAAGGGCCATGCTTCTGGCTTTGGATATTTTGGTTCCCCCTCTGTCTCTTTTTGGGGTCATGCTGGTGGGGGGATTTTTATTCAGCATTCTGTTATACGCAGCCGCCGATTTTTCTTATTTGTTTATTGGAATTCATTTGCTATATATTGCATTGTTTATTTTTTCAGTCGCAATCGCTTGGAAAGGGTTTGGAACACATGTTTTGAGCGGAAAAGGAGTTTTGCAAATCCCTGTATATGTGTTCAAAAAATTGAATATTTACAAGCGATTCATCACCAATCGGGAGAAGAAATGGATTCGCACCGATCGGGATTGAGCGATCAATCAAAATTGCGAGGCAAGAGAGTATTTCGACTGGCCGCACCTGAGGAGTTTTCCATGCTGTAAATCACGCCAACGTGCCAAACGGTTTGCTTGGCCTGAAAACCATTGCTGCGAGAGGTTTTTTCATTGGCGTAATCGGCAAACAGCCGCCAGCCCTTGTCCAGTTCGTAGCTGACTTTTGCACCGGGTCCAGATACGTTCGGGTTCAGCGGCTCTCGCCCGCTGAATGGATTTTGCAGAACATCGGATTGAGCGCTGCGTTGCGCAAAAATCGAAGCCGCCAGTTTTGGAGAGGGCGTCCAAGTAGCCGTGAGTCTCTGCCCACTCACGTTGGCACTGACCAGCGCAGGGTCGGTTACCACGGTAGGTTGGTTCCACCATGTGCCATCCAAACGCCAGAACGGGGAGAGGGTGTGTCCAGCGGACAGTGTGTAAAGCGTGGCACGCTGGTTCGTCTGCTCGCTTCTGGACTGTCGGGTGGCCACTCTGGCCTGAACCTGCGTCAGTGGACTGATGACCCAATAGACTGAACCGAACCATTCCTCATCACGTACCGTGGCAGCACCGTTGCCAGCCAGGGTCGGGCGGAAAGGATACTCACGGTTGGATTTCACGACACCCGCTTGCGCCACGTTGCCCAATGGAGATTGGTAGCGAAGTGCGACGGAAGCTTGTGTCTGCTTCACATCCAGTGGCGCGTGGATGGCCCGGTCGTCATGCTGGATGTGGTTTTTGCCAAATGCCACGGGAACAGACAGATCCGGGGTCAACCGAAGTTGAACCTCTGCGGCCACCCAGGTCCTTCCCACGTAGTCCAGACGGGGATAGGTGTCCATGAACGGGTAGGGTGACTTTTTGTGCCCCACCTGGAATTCAGTGCCAATCAGCGGGGAAATGCGCCAGTTCAACTGAGCGACCGTGTTGCTGGCCTGGTGGTTGGCATCGGGGGCACCACTGTACCGGTTGATGTCCAGCTGGCTGCTCAGCACCAAACGGGTCTGCTCGGACGCCAGCGGAATGCCTGCAGCGATTTCCACCCGTGCACCTTGCGTGCTGGCTGCGGTGATGGGCGTGACAGGCTGTCCGGGTTGTTGCAGCTCAGACTGCTTGAAGAGGTTGGAGTTATGCCCCAAAGAGGTTTCCATCCGCAAGTTCAAGTCCACGGCAGCAATGGCGGTAGAGGCTCCCAGCAGCCAGCCAGCGTAGGCCACGAAAGCAGACTTACGGTGCTGAGGAAGAATTCGGTGAAGGCGGCTTTGAGTCATGGGGCAATCCATTCAAACCACATGTGGGTCTGGGTGGGAATAGTGTGAACCTGCAGCGTGTGCCGACCAGGCTCAGATTGAAAAACCGGTGCCTTCAAAGGAGGCAACCGACTTCCGGTGGATGACAAGGGGTAGACCTCGAATGTTCGGCTTGAACTGGCCAGGGTGATGGTGCGAGGCTCCCGCTTGATCCAAAGCGGCTCGGTGGCTGTTCTGGAGGTGGAACGATCACCGTTCTTCTTGCTGCTGGGTTCCAGTGTTTTCCACTCTGGGTCATGTTGATAAGGCACAACTTTGACAGGCAGAGCTGGACGTGCATCCGGCATACTACCAACAACAGCCGTCGGTATCGCAAGTAGCATATGGCGAGAATGCTCTATTTTTTGACCATCCAGTGCATGCATCCAAATGGCAGTGGATTGATCGGAACGGGTGTTTTTCAGAGTCAACGGCCCCAACGCATATTCGGTCCGTCGACTGCCCTGGCTCATCAGAATCAGGTCGCTGGGCAACTCAAGGCTCCAGGTTTTGCCATCGATGTCCAGACTGGGTCTGGAACCTGTGGCCGCACTGGTGAGGCTTTCACCATGGGTTTTTGAGGCAAACGCCAGACGTGACCGAAGCGCCGGATGGAGGCCTGCGGCCTCCACTTTGGGAAGGGCCACTTCCCTCACTTGTTGCTCCCAGCCATCTGGGCGGCGCAGGGTGGCCGCTGTCAGCCACATTTGCTCGTCGGTAGCGGGAAAGGGGGTCAGGTTGGCAAAAGGCTTCAAAGAGTCTTGGCGAAACAATCGGGCTGCCAAGCCCATTTGTATGGTTTTGGGCCAGTCGCCTTTCAAATTGAAGTTGTGGGGGGCCACCCGTTTGTCATGGGCAAGGGCGTAGTCAAAAAAATAGAGCGCATCCCAGTCCTGCAACGCAGCAAAAGCGGCCGTCAGGGGAATGATTTCATACCCCCAGGTGGCGGGGTAGGGCTGGTTGAATTCACTCACCACAAATGGTCGGTTGGGATCTCTGTATGCGGTCAGGTTGACCAGTGGAAGCCATTCACCGCCAGACATGGCCTTGTCACGGAACCGCCAATCGGTGTCTGACCAGGATGCACCGGGAAATTCGGGGTGGCTCACATAGAAGTGGGTGTCCACATAATCCATGCTCCGTTGCGAAATCAGGGCCAATGGAGCGCCAAAATTGGCCTGTCCGCCCGCAATGGGGAGGGTGGTTCGGGTCAGGCCTCGTACCAGTGTTTTCATGCGATCCAGATAAGCCCGGTCGGTATCGGTGATGAACTGCAGTGTGTCCAGCAATTTTGGAGGGAGGTCCGCAAGGCTGTTCTGGTGTTGATGGCCGCCGATCTGCTGTTTCCATACCGCAAATTTTTCTTTCAGCCGTTGCCAAACGGGGCTGTTGCTACCCGCCAGCAGAGTTTGGGCCTGACGAGGCGTGACCAACTGCAAATCGCCGGCGTCACACCGCGTGCCCCATTGTTTGCAAGCGGCCTGCTCGCTGCCATGACGCTGACGGAGCCAGGCTATCCATTGCTGATGCAGCTCCTGCGCATATGGACCCTGAATGAGTTGCTCCCATTTTTTTGCGTCCCATTCCATCCAAGTGGTTGACAACGAACTTTCGTTGATCACTTCAACCTGCGCCAACCCGTGATAGCCCTTCAAGCCCAATGCTTCCATCAGCTGTCTGGCATATTGCACCTGCTTGGAAACCATCGCCGGATGGAACACATGGGCTGGTGAGCCGTACCCAGGGCCACCACCCCCACTGTCCAGGGGCGGGACGCCATCCTCGGTGGGACGGAACTGATACCCCACCATCAGGCTGAGATTGACGTAAATCCCCTCTGACCCAAGCACCTGAATGAAATGCCGCAAACGTTCCACGGCGCCCGGGTGGAGGGTGGGATAGGGACCTTGCGTCAGGGTGGACTGGAAGACAGCCGGGTCGGATGTCGGGCTGACGTCCAGCGAATGCAAGCGCACGGCATTGAAACCCAAACTTCGCAAAGTCTGAGCCACTTCTTTGGCTTGGTCCATGGCCGGAAAAGCCGCTGCCCCTGACAAGCTGATGCCGAACAAGCGAACGCGGCGGTCATCCGATGTACCAGGCTGCAGATCCGTACCGACCCGTTTGAAATGAGGGCCTTGCACGCTGATGGCATCAGCCGCAACCAGCGGTTGATTCAATGCGCTGGCATCCACCGCTCCGGTGAATCGACGCCACTCTGGCTGGAAAGGGACCCAGTTTTGGGCATGGGCAGTGATCGCAGTCAGACCAACTAGCACCACCCATGCCAAACCAAGCTCTCGTAGCAGTTGGGCCAGCATGTGCTCAGGTGACCTCTTTGCGGCGGCGAAACATGTTGAACCATGTAAGCCACCTGCCGGATGTCGTGCCCTCGCCATCTAAGTCGGCATCTGTATTGCCAGTTGCCCCAGCAGGAACATCGTTCAGGAAAGACCCCAGGATATCTGCGGATGTGGCCTCCAGCTTTGAGAAGGCCCTGTGTAACGATGCCACACTGGTGTAATTTTTGCGGCAAACCATTACCACATGCTTGGCTTGCGGGGCAATAATTTGAGCGTCTGGACCAACATCGGTAGAAGGCGTGTCAATGATGATGACCTTCACATCGTTGCGGAATACGTCAATCAGGTCTGACAGGCTGGGAAAGCTCAGAATTTCGCTGGGATTAGGTGGCTTTGGTCCGGCCGTTAGCACATTCAAAAAAGGGCTGATCACGTGTGACAAATCCAGGGTGGCCAGGGTGCGCCCTGCAAGCATGGTGGACAAGCCAGATTTGTTGGTGAGCTTGAAAAGTTGATGCTGGCTAGGTCGCCGGAGGTTGGCATCAATCAACAATGTCTTGAGATTGAGCTGCGAAAACGCCACAGCCAGACTTGCTGCCAGATGGCTTTTGCCTTCGCCAGAGTTGGGACTGGTCAAGGCAAGCACCAAGCAAGGGTGCTCGCCTGCGCGTAACAAAATTTCTGACCGAAAGCGGCGAATGGTTTCAGATTCAGCGCTGTAAGGGGTATGGGCGATCTGGATGCTGGTGCTGACATCCTTGCGAGAGTTTTTACCTGGTCGCCTCACCACCGATTGATAATTGAATTGCTGTGCCAGTACCTCATGTACATCTTCTTCCGACAACAGCCCCAATCGAATGGCGGCCTCACCGAAACGGATGCGACGCTTGCGCTGAATCTGGATGATGCGTGCGACTTCGTCCTGAGTGAGTTTTCCTGCGTTGACGAAGGCTTGTCCCATCCGACCTGTCACATCTTCTGACGCTTGGATCTGGGAAGGATCGCTGAATACAGACACCAACTCGCTGTCAACGAACTGGCTCTCTTGACTGATGCTTCCCATGTCCGAGTGTTCAAACACTGGAGAAAGTGGGTGACCGGCCTCATCCCGTGGTGTGGAAACCTTGTTCAAGTCGTTCATGCAACTCCCAACACCGGTACGGGCAGACTGGCTTCAAGGTCTTCGGTGCAGCGCACCCGTCGGTAGCCCAATTCCAGAAACAGTGCGAGCAACAAACCCAGCACAATCCCGCCAGGGACACTGACCATGACGTTTCGGGTCAAGCTGGGTTTGGAGTGTTTGACGGGTTTTTCAGCCCACTGAAGCACCGCAATGGTGGGGGTGTTGACGTTGCTTTGGATCAGAATTTCGTCATAACGGGCCACAGCTCCGTTGTAGATTTGTTGTGCACTGGCCAACTGGCGTTGCAGGGAAACGATCACGTCGCGGTGTTTCTTGGTTTCCAACAGTTGCTGCTGCCGCACTGAAATTTCCCGTTGCAGGGTTCTGGCCTGTTCGGCAAACCGCCGCTCTTCTTGCTCAATGGCCTGCAGGGCACTGCTGGATGCACGATCCAGCTGAGCGCGCAAGGTGTCCCGGTCGGCCTGCAGAGATTTGAACTTCGGATGATTGGGTCCCAAAACGCCGGAAGTCTCAGCCAATCGGCCTTCCACTTCAATCAGCCGCAACCGGACATCGCGCACACCTTCCAAGCGTGCAATTTCAGGGATGTCTGCGGCAGCCCCGCCTTGGGTGAGCAGATTCTGAATGGACCGCTTGCGTGTGGAGGCCTCGGACAAAGAGGCCTGCACCGCCAGAAGACGGGAGTTCAATTCACCAAACTGCCTGGAGGTGGAGTCCAGGCGCTCGTCGGCATCCAGAATGTTCTCACGCTGCTGGTAGGCGGTGATTTCTCCTTGAATGCGATCCACATCCGCTTGCAGAGCCAGCAGCTGGGTGGAATATTGCTCCTGCCTGGCCTTTGCGGGCTCCGTGTGGATTTTTGCGGTGATTTCCATGTAGCCTTTGATGGCCGCATTCAAGGCATCGCGCGCAAATTCCGGATAACGGGAGTGGAACTGAAGTTCCAGCACCCGGCTGTTGCGCCGAGGAACAACCACCAAATCGTCACTGATCGCCTTCATCAAGTAGGGCTTGACCACATCCAGGCCTTTGGCCTCCACCTGCTTTCGGGTGTCGGGCATGTCCAGTGCCCGTGTTTGATCGACGATGTAACGCACCACATCGTCGCTTTTCAAAATATCGATCTGAGTGGACAAGTAGCTGTCGTCCTGCATGGCAGAGAACTGCCGCCCAAGAATGGGGTCGCTACCTCTGTACTCGATGAAGACTTCCGCCCTCGACACATAGGTTTTGGTCATCAGCAGCGTGGCAACTGCCGCTGCTGCCACCGTCAGAAACGCCACGGCCAGCACCAGCACTTTGCGTGCCGCCAGCATGGCTCCAATTTGCGTCAAAGAAATCCCAGGGTCGTGCGCTGCGCTTTGCATGTTGGTCTCTGGCTCCGGTCAGAACAAGCGCTCATCGACGTGGATCACGTCGTCGGACAGCACGGGTGCCGTCAACGGAGCGGGCAGCTCCTTTGTGCCCTGGCCTTCTTTTTGCCGATGGATGGTGATGCGTCGGCTGGAGCCACGCTCGGTGATGCCACCACCAATCGAAATGGCTTTCATGACATTCATGCCCGGCTCCATCGGATAGGCGCCAGGGCGGCGAACCTCGCCATGAACATAAAACTGCTTTTGGACACCGACCAGAATCACGTCTTCGTTCAGAAGAACCGCATCCATCTGACCAGCTACTGTTCCATTTGACACATCCAGCGGAATGCGAATTTCTTCCCGGGCTGGCTGGGTTTGATTGGCGTGGGGCGCTTTGGTTTTACGCAGCAACAGGACCTGTCGGTCCGCTCTGGGCGTCAGCCCCCCTGCGGTGGCCAAGGCTTCCAGCACGGTCATCCGCCCTTGAATGGGGTAGCGCCCCGGGCGCTGAACCTCACCCATGACAGAAATCAACTGGCTGCGCAGCTGTCTGACCTGCACCGAAACACCCGGGTTTTGCAGATAGCCCCCATCCTTCAGGCGACGCGCCACCAGGTTTTCCAGCTGGGCAGCGGTTTGATTGAGGACGCCCAAGGTCCCCACCAATGGCACCATGATCATGCCGCTGTCTCCTACCGTCACCTCGGCTGACAGGTCAGGTTGACCAAACACCGTGATGGCAATCTGGTCTCCAACCCCCAATGGGGCATCTGCGTCGGTTGGAGACTTAGGCGACACAGCGACCACCGAAGCCTTGGTTGCATCAGCCTGCGGCAGGCTGTCCTTGTTGGCGGTGGAATTCGTCAAAGCTGGTACAGCAGCTTGTGGCGAGGTATCTGCGGCAACCGCTGCAGGCAGCTTGGATGCAACGGGTGCTTGCGGTGCGGTCGCCGATGGCGGTGCCAAGGCCTGTGCCGGCTGAGCCACAACCGGCACTGACAGCGCTGTGTCAGTGACCAACCGAGGGGGAGGCTGATCCCGGCTTTGAAGGAACTCGCCTACAGGATCGTCTTCCTTCACCGGTGTGGCGCTTGCCTGTACAGGGGAAGGTTGCAGTTGAGCGTCGAGCTTCAATTCATCTGCTTGGGTCAAGCCGACGAAACACGCGCAGCCAACCAAAAATCCCAGCACAGCACGGGATGGGCACAGGTCAACAGCCAGGGCACGCAAAAAGTTCATGTGGGGAGAGGGAACCATCGTTCCGGCGATTCTAGGTGGATGCATCGTGCTTACCGACGAAGCCACCGTCTCTGCCCACTCATTTTTTGCGCTGAAAGTCGCACCAAGAGGCCACTGAGCAGGCCACACAGTCAGGCTGCCGGGCCTTGCACACATAACGCCCATGCAGGATGAGCCAGTGGTGTGCGTCCTTCAAAAACTCCCCCGGAATGCGCTTGAGCAGCTTCAGCTCCACCTCCAGCGGCGTTTTTCCCGGAGCCAACCCGGTGCGGTTGCCGACGCGGAACACATGCGTGTCCACTGCCATGGTGGGCAGGCCAAACGCACAGTTCAGCACCACATTGGCGGTTTTGCGGCCCACGCCGGGCAAGGCCTCTAGCTCTTCGCGTGTGCGGGGCACCTGGCCGTTGTGGCGCTCCAGAAGCAGCTGGCAGGTTTGCAGCAAATGCTTGGCTTTGCTGCGGTACAGGCCAATGGTTTGAATGAACGACTCCAGCCCTTCCTGGCCCAACGCCAACAAACCTGCCGGTGTGTTGGCCACCGGAAACAGCTTGGCGGTGGCCTTGTTGACGCTCACGTCGGTCGCTTGAGCGGACAGCAGCACCGCCGTCAACAACTCGAAATCGGAGCTGAAATTCAACTCCGTTTGCGGGTTGGGGTTGGCCGCGCGCAGGGTTTCGAAGAAGGGTGCGATATGCTCTTTTTTCATTTGAACTCCAAGTATCGCCCCATGCAGTTTGCTGACCGTCTCAACAATGTGGAAACCTCTGCCATCCGGGAGCTGTTCAAGCTGCTGGGTAAGCCCGGCATCATCAGTTTTGCGGGCGGGTTCCCCGATGCCACCCTGTTTGATGTGGAAGGCATTCGACAAGCCACACTGGCTGCTCTGGAGCAAGACCCAGGCGCCGCACTGCAATACGGTGCCACAGAAGGCTATGGCCCGCTGAAGGAACAATTGGCCTCTTTCATGCAGGCCAAAGGCAACACGGGTGTGGCGCCAGACCAACTGATTGTCACCACCGGCAGCCAGCAGGCATTGGACCTGATTGGCAAAACCATGATCAGCCCCGGCGACAAGGTGATTGTGGAAGGCCCCACTTTTCTGGCCACCATCCAATGCTTCCGGCTGTACGGTGCCGATTTGGTCACAGCCCCTGTGGACGGGCAGGGCGTGGATGTGGACGTGCTGGAACGCCTCATCGTGGAACACAAGCCCAAGCTGGTGTACCTGATTCCCACCTTTGGCAACCCCAGCGGAGCCACACTGAGCCTGGAGCGCCGCAAGCGGGTGCTAGAGCTGGCCGCCCGCCACCAAGTGCTGGTGGTGGAAGACGACCCGTATGGCGATTTGTACTTTGGTAAACCTCCGCCACCCAGCCTACTGGCTCTATCGGAGGGCGTGCCAGGCAGCCGCGAGTGGCTGGTGCACTGCGGCAGCCTGAGCAAAGTGCTGTCGCCCGGCCTGCGGGTGGGCTGGATGATTGCGCCGCCCGAGCTGCTGGCCAAGGCCACCATGTGCAAGCAATTCAGCGACGCCCACACCAGCACCTTTGCCCAGGCCACTGCGGCGCAGTACCTGAAAGCCGGGCGCATGCCCGCCACGCTGGCCAAGGTGCGCGCGGTGTATGCCGAACGGGCGCAAGTGATGACCGATTCCCTCACCAGTGAGCTGGGGGACGCCGTGCACTTTGTGGCTCCGCAAGGCGGCTTGTTTGTCTGGGCCCGCCTGACCGGTGCCAACGGCAAGCTGGCCGACGGCAACCTGCTGGCCAAAAAGGCCATTGAGCAGGGCGTGGCCTTTGTGCCGGGTTCGCCATTCTTTGCCACCGAAGCCGATGCCGCCACCTTCCGCCTGAGCTTTGCCACCGTGGGCACCGACCGCATCGTCGACGGCGTGAAGCGTCTCCGCTTGGCAATGGCTTGAACCACATCAGGAGCCGAACATGAAATTCAACTTTGCCGCCATCGTGCTCATTCTGGTGGGCAGCTACTTTCTGCTGTCCAACCTGGGGCTACTGAACATCAGCATGCGGGAAATCATTGCCACCTGGTGGCCCGCCATCCTGATTGCGTTGGGCGTGAGCATGCTGTTTGGCCACAAAAACAAGCCCTAAAAACCATAGCTGAAAAGCTCCATCAAAAAAGCGATATAGGTCAGTTTGGCTTGAAATTGATTGGGATTTCCCCTCCTCCAGGGCCAAGAGGGGTTTCGCATCAAGGCTGCACCACCTCCAGCAAGCGGTCCAGCCCCCCCTGGTTGATGGCCACCCGTGCTTGTTCACGCACCGCAGGCTTGGCGTGATAGGCCACGGACAAGCCACCAGCCTCTGAGCACACCTTCATCATGGGCAGATCGTTGGCACCATCACCCACCGCCATACACTGTGACAGCGGCACACCCATCAGCGTGGCAACTTCCAGCAGGGTACGGCGCTTTTCTGCGCCATCGCAAATGTCCCCCCAGGGCTGATCCACCATGTGGCCAGTCAGAACCCCGCAGGACGGCCCGGCCTCCACTTCCAACACATTGGAGCGGGCAAAATCGATGCCCAGCCTGGCCTTGATGCGGTCGGTAAAAAACGTGAACCCCCCCGACACCAGCAACACTTTCAGCCCGGCGGCCTTGCAAGCAGTCACCAGCGCTTCCGCCCCTGGGTTGAGTTGCAAACGGTGGGTGTACACCTCTTCCATGTGTGCCACCGTCACGCCTTTGAGCAACGCCACCCGGCGGCGCAGGCTGTCTTTGTAATCGGTGATTTCACCGCGCATCGCGGCTTCGGTGATGGCGGCCACCTCGGCCTTGCGGCCAGCGGCATCGGCAATTTCATCCACGCACTCGATATTGATGAGCGTGGAATCCATGTCGAACGCCACCAGCTTGTAGTCAGACAGCTTGCGGGAAAACGCCCCGCTTTGAACCACCAGACCAGATGCAGAAGTATCGATTGCACTCATTTTTTAAATCAGAAAACAAAGAATTAAATCGGCGTTACCGCTTGATTGACGGCGTTGTTTGCTATCACGTAGCTGCACTTCTCAGGCCTCGAACTGCTGCACATTCTTCCCTTTGAAGGGTGCGTAGAACGCCTTGATGGTGGCCATATCTTGATCCACGTCGCCCGTAGGTTGGAACACCGGACCCAGACCGCTGCGCTTGTCGGCATAGTCCATATAGGCCATCACAATGGGCACATGGGCCGCTTGGGCAATGTAATAAAAGCCGGTTTTCCAATACCGGGTTTTGCTGCGTGTGCCTTCGGGCGGAACAATCAGCTGGAATGGTTCAGGAGCCAAACGCAATTGTTCTGCCGAGGCCGCCACCAGGTTGTTGGATTGTTCGCGGTTGACGGCAATGCCGCCCAGCCAGCGCATCACCGGGCCAAACGGGAACCTGAACAGGGTGTGTTTGCCCATCCACCGCACATCCAGGCCCAGCACAAAGGCCACCATCAGGGTGTAAGGCAAATCCCAATTGCTGGTGTGGGGGGCGGCAATCAACACACTGCGCCTGGCTTCGGGTGGCAACTCGCCTTCCACCTTCCAGCCCGTGACCCGCAAAAAGGCACCGGAAAAGGCCTTCAGAAGGGTGCTGATGCCTGGGGTGTTGAAAATGGTTCTTGCCATGCCGCGAGGTTAACCCACCAGCGGCCACCGGCCTCTGTCAACCCGCCACATGGCACTCCCGGCGCAGCAGTGCAACGGCGTCGGTCAGACCATGAATTTGGTCACTCAACAAGGTGGGGCGGGCTTCGTCGATGAAGTGGTTCCACAGGCTGATGTAGTCGTCCCGGTGCTGTTCGGGGGCTTTGTCCTCAATGAAGGCCAATGCCAGCTCCGGGTGAACGCCGGTCTTGCGTATTTTTCGCACCAACGCGGCAGCGCCTTTTTCGGTGAGCATGGTTTTGGGGGTTGCTGAACCAGCGGCCACACCCAAAAACAGGGTCAGCAGGGATCCATCGTCCTGCAGGCCGCCGGTGACGTTTTCCCACTCTTTGGAAATGCCCTGGTCAAAATGGTCCACCTCACTGAGGAGGTCTTCCAGCCAGAAATACCGGTCCACGAACGCAGGTGTCTGGCAAAACAATTTGCGCGCTGGAATGCTGGCGTCGAGGATTTTGGGCAAATCCCGCTCCACTTGCTCACGCATGGCTTGCACCACCGGTTGAAACTCAGCGGGCAGCTTTTTGGGCATGGCCACGGTGATGGCTTTGGGCGCAGTGGCCTTGGCCGTTGTGCCTTTGCCCGTCTTTTTGCGCAAGGCCAGCACCATTTTTTCAAACGCCACCCAATCGGGCATGTCGGTGAGTTGGAGCGTGGACAACAGCAGCGCGGTGCGAATCACCGCTTCGGCGTCTTTGCCCGCTTCCGCCAGATCCTCGGCATCCAGGCCCAGCGTGTCGGCCAGCCAGATGGCCGCTTCCATCACCCGTGCCACGCGGCTGCGTTGCGCCAGCTCCAGTTGGTAGTCGCTCAAGGGGCGTAGAGCCCATTTGGCGAGTTGTGGAATGTGGTCGTTGGTGAATCCACCGCCTTCGTTCATGCCAAAGTGGGTGTTTTGCGGCATGGCAATCAGCGCTTTTAGCATGTCTGACCCGCCCTTGGAACGCGACAGAAACGAGTGGTCGCGCAGCGATTCGGCCGCCTTTTGCACGTCACCGCCAGTGCTGTGCTCCAGATACAGGCTGATCAGGTTCACCATGCGGTCCTTGGCTTTTTCCAACTCGGGGCGCAGGTACTCACTACCGAAATAACGGGCAATTTGCACGATGCCTTTGGGGGCATCGGCGTTCATGGCCTCGATTTTTTCTGGCGGAATGATGCCGTGCTGCACGCCGTGCACCAGCGCTTTTTCAAAAAAGGAACGGGCGTCAAACAGCGAAACCGTGGACATGGGCAAATCTGGTGGAAGTTCGGTTTGGAGGAGCTGGGTGCATCAAATGGCGGACTCTTCGTCGGAAACCCGCGCCGCAGGGGTGGCTTTGCCCTGGTCGGTGTCGCGGGTCTCGACCTTGCCATCGTCTTCTTCGGCGTCCTCTTCCTCCAGCTCGCCACGCATGAACGCTTTGGCATGGGCACGCAGCACCAGCAGCATTTCAATGAACAGGTCAGGGCATTGGTAGCGAAGAATCCAGGCCAGCTCCATCCAGTCCTGGTCGGCCACTTCGTCGTGCTCCAGAACCGGCCGCACATACGCCGAAGCCTGCAGGTCGGCACGGGACAACATCAGGCCGTCTTCCTCCACCGCATCGAACGTGCCGGTGCGGGCAAACGCCTCAATGCGCCCCCACTTTTCTGCAAAGTAGTTGGCCAGCGCATCTGCGCCGCCTTCGAGGTTGCCAATGGCCTCCAGGAATTCGACCGGGTCGGCATCTTCCCGGAAGATGATGGAGTTCACCATGCCCCGCAAATGGGTGTGCGACAGGTCTTTGTACTGCTTCTCCATGACCACCGCCTTGGCAAATTGCTCGGGGCTGACCAGCAGATTCATGATGGATTCTTTGGAGCTGTCGTACTCCCGCATCACGGCCAACAGGTCTTTGGGAGGCAGTTGCTCCATCACCACCATCAGCGCTTGGTCGCCTTCGGCATCGGCCAGGTCGGCCAGGGCCGCCTCGGCGGCCACGATGTCACCGGAAGCAATCAGACTTTGGGTTTTGGCAATCAAGGCAAGGTGGTTCATGCGGGCTTTCGGGTCAGTCTGCGGGGTACGGAGGTGAGTGGGACGGCGACGGGCATTCGAAGGAAAAAAGATCAGTGGCCTTTGCGGTCAAAGCCTTGTTCTTCCATCCAGTCTTCACCGGCCTCGTCGCGGCGGCGAGCACCACCTTCGCGGCTTTCGTCGTCTTCCTGGTCGTCAAAGTCGTCCAGATCGTCGCCTTGATCATCGTTTTCATCGTCGTCCGAATCGTCGTCATCGGAAGACGGGGCCATGGGCTTGCCGGGCTTGGCATACAGGTATTCCAGCCCGGCGGCCACGGTCATGAACCATTCGCCCATGGGTTCTTTCAGAATGGTTTGTGCCAATTCCGAGGCCCAGGGCTGCAGGCTCACCACGTCAGCCAAACTGTCCCATTCGGGTAACTCGTCTGACTCCCGGTTCACCACATCCTCCATGACGGATGGCAGCAAAAACCGAAACCCCTGGTGGAACACCACGGACACCATTTCGGGGCTGAGTTCGATCATCTGGCGCAAAAACGCCAGTTCTTTGCGCTTTTCGGTCAATCGATGGCGCAACACGTCTTTGCCCTCGGAATCGAAGGTCAGGTCGTCCATTTCGGCCTGATACGCGGTGGCCAAGCTTTCAAAAAAAGAAGAAACACGCATGTTGGAATCGCGAAAAAGGGGGTGCGTTCAAAGCACAGTTTGGATGTAGGTTTGCCAGATGTCTTTGGCCATCTCCAGCGGATCGTCCAGCAGATTGCGCCGCCGGTTTTCGTCATAGGCCTGGCGTTTGGTGGTATCCGACAGCAAGTCGTAGGCCTCTTGCACCTCCCGAAAACGGGCGCTGGCATCGGCGGCGGTGTTGCGGTCAGGGTGGAAAAGCGCAGCCTTCTGGCGGAAGGCTTTTTTGATGTCGGTCAGCGATGCATCGCTGCCAAGCCCGAGGGCTGCGTAGTGGTCTTTCACAGGGATTTGGAGGTCAGATTTCGTTTTCAAGCTGGCCAGCAAGTGTGACGCATGTGTGCAAGTCACTTGCCATATGTACAGCGAAACATTTAAGCTTGTGGATTTGTGCCGTCAACAAAAAAGGCTGCTGCGCGCAAGCACAGCAGCCCTTGGACCCAGTAAAAGAAATTTACGCCGGGAAGGACGCAAACTGAATACCTGCCATCTGTTGTGCAAGGCGCACCACTTGGCAGCTATAGCCGAATTCGTTGTCGTACCACACATACAGCACGATGTTGTGCCCGTTGGCAATGGTGGCTGGTGCGTCCACCACGCCCGCGTGGCGCGAACCCACCAGGTCGCTGGAAACGATTTCGGTGGAGGAGCTGTAGTCAATCTGTTCCTGCAGCTCGGGGCTCAGTGCGCAATCGCGCAGGTAGGTGTTGAGCACATCCTTGGTGGTTTCTGTGCCCAGCGTCAGGTTCAGGATCGCCATGCTCACGTTGGGCGTGGGCACGCGGATGGCATTGCCCGTCAGCTTGCCTGCCAGCTCGGGCAGTGCCTTGGCAACGGCCTTGGCGGCACCGGTTTCGGTGATCACCATGTTGAGCGGTGCGGCACGTCCGCGGCGCTCGGCCTTGTGATAGTTGTCGATCAGGTTCTGGTCGTTGGTGAAGGAGTGCACGGTTTCCACGTGGCCATGCTCAATGCCAAACTTGTCATTGATGGCCTTGAGCACCGGCACGATGGCATTGGTGGTGCAGCTGGCGGCTGTGACAATCTTGTCTTCGTCAGTCAGGTCACCGCTGTTGATGCCATACACGATGTTCTTGAGCGAGCCCTTGCCGGGTGCGGTCAGCAGAACGCGGGACACGCCTGGGCTCTGCAGGTGCAGCGACAGGCCAGCCTCGTCGCGCCAGGAGCCGGTGTTGTCGATCACGATGGCGTTGTGGATTCCGTGGGCCGTGTAGTCGATCTTGTCGGGGCCTTCACCGTTGATCACCTTGATGAACACGCCGTTGGCGATGATGCCGCTGTTCTCGTTGTCCACCACGATGGAGCCGTTGAAGGGGCCATGCACCGAGTCACGGCGCAGAAGCGCCGCACGCTTCTCAAGGTCATTGCCCTTTCCTTTGCGCACCACGATGGCGCGCAGGCGCATTTTGTTGCCCTTGCCGGTGCGCTCGATCAGCAGGCGCGCCAGCAGGCGGCCGATCCGGCCGAAACCGTACAGGACGATGTCGCGTGGCTCCTTGATCAGGGGCTCGGGGTGGCCCACGATGGGAGCCAGTTCTTCACGCAGAAAGTCAGTGGCAGAAACCCCGTCGCCCTGGGCGCGCCATTTGTTCGTGAGGCGTCCCAGGTCAATTTTTGCCGGGGCCAGTTGCAGGCCTTCCATGGCCACCACCAGCTGAAAGCTATGCTGAATGGACAGCTCTTCACCCGTGTACTGACGCGCAAAACGGTGCGTCTTGAGAATGTCAACGGTGGTCACGTTGTTGATGGCACGCCCGTAGATGCGCATCAGCATGCCGTGGTTTCGGTACAACCTGCCGATGATTGGCAGCATCTGTTCGGCCAACTCCAGGCGCTGGACATAGTCCTGTAACAGTTGATCTTCCTTTTCGTTGCTCATGCATTCCCCACATTCATTGATACTGAAGCCAATCTTAAAGCTGAAAACATTGTCGGGTTGGGCTCTTACGGAGAGCTTGCCCAATCGAAAAATACGTATTGGTAGCCGATTTGACCAACGTCGGCTAATAGTCCTCACCCCACCACCGGCGCTCCCAACCCCTTCAACACATCCCGCACCAGTTGCGCCCGGTCTTTGGCATCAGGCAATTCACGCTCAATGCGTAGCTTTTCGTTGCCGGCCAACTTGATGTGCTTGTTCTTCTGGATCATCTGGATGATGGCCATGGGGTCGATGGGCGGGTTGGGCTTGAAGGTGATGAGGATGACGCCCGGTGTGGCGTCCACCTTCACCACGCCGTAGGGCATGCTCAGCACGCGCAGGCGATGCACGTCGATGAGGGTTTGCGCCTGATCGGGCAGTTTGCCAAAGCGGTCCACAATTTCTTCCAGCAACCGGTCGATCTGGTTGGCGGTTTTGGCAGTGGCCAGTTTTTTGTAAAAGCTCAGGCGCAGGTGCACGTCGCCGCAATAGTCGTTGGGCAGCAGGGCAGGGGCATGCAGGTTGATGTCGGTGGCGGCGCTCAGGGGTTTGAGCAGGTCCGGCTCCCGCCCGGCCTTGAGGCTGGCCACCGCTTCGCTCAACATCTCGTTGTAAAGCTGGAAGCCCACTTCCAGCATGTTGCCGCTCTGGTTTTCGCCCAGCACCTCGCCCGCGCCGCGAATCTCCAGGTCGTGCATGGCTAGGTAAAAACCGCTGCCCAGCTCTTCCATGGCCTGAATGGCTTCCAGCCGCTGCTGGGCCTGCTTGGTCAGGCCGTCGATGTCAGGCACCATCAAATACGCATAGGCTTGGTGGTGGCTGCGGCCCACGCGCCCGCGCAGCTGGTGCAACTGGGCCAGGCCAAATTTGTCGGCGCGCGCCATGATGATGGTGTTGGCGGTGGGCACGTCGATGCCGGTTTCGATGATGGTGGAGCACAGCAGCACATTGAAGCGCTGGGCCACGAAGTCGCGCATCACCTTTTCCAACTCGCGCTCGGGCATTTGGCCGTGGGCAATGGCGATGCGGGCTTCGGGTAAAAACTCTTCCAGCTTTTGCCGGCGGTTTTCGATGGTTTCCACCTCGTTGTGCAAAAAGTACACCTGCCCGCCGCGTTTCAGCTCGCGCAGCACGGCTTCGCGGATCACGCCCTGGCTTTCGCTGCGCACAAAGGTTTTGATGGCTAGGCGGCGTTGCGGCGCGGTGGCAATCACGCTCAGGTCGCGCAGGCCTTCCAGCGCCATACCCATGGTGCGGGGAATGGGGGTGGCGGTGAGGGTCAGCACGTCCACTTCGGCGCGCAGTTGCTTCATCTGCTCTTTGTGGCGCACGCCAAAGCGGTGCTCTTCGTCGATGATGAGCAGCCCCAGGTCTTTGAACTGGGTTTTTTCGCTCAGCAGCTTGTGCGTACCCACCACGATGTCCACCGTGCCGTCCTGCACGCCCTTCATGGCAGCGGTGATCTCTTTTTGTGAGCGGAAACGGCTCATTTCGGCAATCTTCACCGGCCATTTGGCAAAGCGGTCCACCAGCGTTTGGTAGTGCTGCTCGGCCAGCAGGGTGGTGGGGGCCAGAAAGGCCACCTGTTTGCCGCCGGTCACGGCCACGAAGGCAGCGCGCAGGGCCACCTCGGTTTTGCCAAAGCCCACGTCGCCGCACACCAGGCGGTCCATGGGGCGGGGCGAAATCATGTCTTGAATGACGCAGTGGATGGCGGCCTTCTGGTCGGCGGTTTCTTCAAAGCCGAAGTCGGTGGCAAAGGTTTCGTAGTCGGCCGGGCTGTACCGGAAGGGGTGGCCCACGCGGGCGGCCCGGCGGGCGTAGATGTTGAGCAGCTCGGCCGCGCTGTCGCGCACCTGCTCGGCGGCTTTGCGTTTCGCCTTTTCCCACTGGCCGCTGCCCAGTTTGTGCAGGGGCGCTTCGTCGGCGCTCACGCCGGTGTAGCGGCTGATGAGCTGCAACTGGCTCACCGGCACGTACAGCGTGGCGTTGTCGGCGTATTGCAGGTGCAAAAACTCTTGCAGGGCGGGGCTGCCGTCGGGATTTTTCTCCCCCAGGTCCATGTTGATCAGACCCTGGTAGCGGCCAATGCCATGCTGGCTGTGCACCACCGGGTCACCCACGTTGAGCTCGCTCAGGTCTTTGATGAGGGCTTCCACATCGCTGACTTGCTCTTGCTTTTTGCGGCGGCGAACGGTGGGGCCTGCGGCAAACAGCTCGGTTTCGGTGACGAGGTCGATGCCCGCGGTGTTCCAGGCAAAGCCCACCGTCAGCACCGAGGTGGCAATGCCCACCGGTTCGTCGCTGCCCTCGAACTCGGCCAGGCTGTCAAACGCAGGCGGATTCAGGCCGCTGGCGCGCAGAAAGTCCAGCAGGCTTTCGCGGCGGCCATCGCTCTCGGCCAGCACCAGCAGCCGGTGGGGGCTGGTGCGTTGGTGGGCTTTCAGCCGCTCAAGCGGGTCGGGTGCGCCACGCACCACGGTGAGCGGTGGCAATACAGAAAATTCGGCCCATCCGCTTGATTCTTCTACATTGTTTGCTTCTGATTTTTCACCACCTCCAAGCCCAATCTGTGACCGTATGGCCAGTTGTTGGAGGGGTTTGGCGCGGGTATAGAACTGCTCGGCCGAAAGAAAGAGCGCGTCTGGCGGCAGCACCGGGCGTTCCGGGTCGCCTTGCAACACGCGGTGGCGGTCTTTGGTGTCTTGCCAGAAGCGCTGGAAAGCCGGTTCCAAGTCGCCATGCAGCACCACCGTGGCCTGGGCACCGATGTAGTCGAACACGGTGGCGGTTTCGTCAAAGAACAACGGCAGGTAGTACTCGATGCCTGCGGTGGCCACGCCATTGCCAACGTCTTTGTAGATGCGGCTTTTGGTGGGGTCGCCTTCCAGCAGTTCGCGCCAGCGGCTGCGGAATTTGGTGCGGGCTGCCTCGTCCATGGGGAATTCGCGCCCGGGCAGCAGCCGCACTTCGGGTACGGGGTAGAGGCTGCGCTGGCTGTCGGGGTCGAAGGTGCGGATGCTGTCGATCTCGTCATCGAACAAATCCACCCGGTAGGGCACCTGGCTACCCATGGGAAACAGGTCGATCAGCCCGCCGCGCACCGCATATTCACCGGGGCTGACCACCTGGGTCACATGGCTGTATCCGGCCAGCGTGAGCTGAGCCTTGAGCCGGGCTTCGTCCAGCTTTTGCTTGACCTTGAAGTGAAAGGTATAGCCCGCCAAAAACGATGGTGGCGCCAGCCGAACCAGCGCGGTGGTGGCAGGCACCACGATGACGTCGGCCGCCTCTTCGCTGTGACCGCCTTGCCCCCGGTGGTGAATGCGCCACAGCGTGGCCAGCCGCTCGGAAATCAGGTCCTGGTGCGGGCTGAAGGTGTCGTAGGGCAGGGTTTCCCAGTCGGGGAACAGGGCACAGCGCAACGCGGGCGCAAAAAACGCCATTTCGTCGATGAGGCGCTGGGCATCTGTGGCATCGGCCGTGACCAGGGCTGTGACGCGACCGGCCTCGCGCTCGCGCAGGGCCAGTTGGGCCAGCAACAAAGCATCTGCCGAGGCGGGCGGGCGGGGCAGGGAGTGGCGTTTGCCGGGAAACAGCTTGGGCAGGTCCATGCGGTGGCCAGTATGGGGACGGTGAAAGGGGCAAGGAAAACGGCCTCCGTGGCTGCTTGCCAGAGAGGCCGGTGGTCAACGTTCAGTGGGTGATTTTATGGACAGTGGCTGCAGCGAAAATACAGCCACCCTGTTTTGCGCCCATCGATTTGCCATGCCCCACGCCCACGCACCCACACCACCCCCTGCATTGCATGCCGTGGTGCCATGCGGCGGAAGCGGTTCCCGTGCGGGCGCAGGCATACCCAAACAGTACAGACAAGTGGCCGGGCGGACCGTTTTGGCCCACACCCTGCAGGCGCTGGCGGGCGTATCGCGCCTGAAAACAGTGCTGGTGGTGATCTCCCCTGACGACGCGGTGTTCAACGAGGCCGAGTTGCTGCAAACCTGGCACCAGTGCAGACCGGCCCCTGCCGCGCAGCTGATGATTTGCCGCCAGGCCGGTGCCACCCGCGCCCACACGGTGGCGGCTGGCTTGGCGTGGCTGACCGCCCGAGCTGCTCACGAGACCGATTGGGTGCTGGTGCACGATGCCGCCCGTTGCCTGGTCACACCCAACCAGATGGATGCATTGATTGACGCCTGCATGCCCGACTCCGTGGGTGGTTTGCTGGCGCTCAAGCTGCCCGATACGTTGAAGGCGGCTGCACACACCGCAGACGGCAATCGGGTGGCGGCCACCGTGTCGCGAGAGGACAAATGGCTGGCCCAAACGCCCCAGATGTTCCGCCTGGGTACCTTGAGCCAGGCACTGGCGATGGCAGCCCCCACCCAATATGCCACTGTGACCGATGAGGCCAGCGCCATCGAGGCCATGGGTTTGTCGCCGCTGTTGGTTGCGGGCAGCGCAGAAAACTTCAAACTCACCTACCCAGCCGACTTCGCCCTGGCGCAAGCCATTCTGGAGTCAAGGGCAGGACATAACCAACCATTCATGCAACCGAAGATGGAACCCTCTTTCCACGCCCGTGCAGCAGCGGCAGCCACGCCACCCGCATCCGCCATTCCAGCCATTCCGGTGTTACGCATTGGCGAGGGTTGGGATTGCCATGCGCTGGTCCCCGGCCGTCCGTTGGTGTTGGGCGGTGTGCAGGTACCCCACACCCACGGCCTGTTGGGTCATTCCGATGCCGATGTGCTGCTGCACGCCATCACCGATGCGGTGTTGGGCGCAGCCGGGCTGGGGGACATTGGCCGGCACTTTCCGGACACCGATCCCACCTTCCAAGGTGCGGACTCGCGCCGGTTGCTGGCCGAGGCCATGGCACGTGTGCGTGCCGCGGGGTGGGAACTGATCAATCTGGACTGCACCGTGGTGGCCCAGGCCCCCAAATTGGCAGGCTATCTGCCTTCCATGGGAGACACCATCGCCAGCACGCTGGGCGTGGATTCATCCCAAGTGAATGTGAAAGCCAAAACCGCCGAGCGGTTGGGGCCAGTGGGGCAGGGCCTCAGCCTGGAAGCTCGTGCGGTGGCGTTGCTGACGGCCTGGGCGGGGCGCAACGGCGCAGGCGAATGACGGCCTTCAGCCCCTCACCAGGGACCGACTCCAACGTCAGGGTGCCGCCCATTCGCTGCGCCAGCTTGCTGGCCACTGAAAGCCCCAGCCCAGCACCCGCTGCCTGACTGCGTGCCGCATCGGCTCGGTAAAAGGGCTGGGTGAGCTTGGCGAGAGTGGCGGCTTGGACGCCAGGGCCATGGTCCTGCACCGTGATGACCACTGCATCGGCGTGTTCGGTGGCCGACACGTCCACGTGTGCCATGGGAGCCGCTTCGTCATCCAATGCCGTTGAAATGACCGGGGTTTTGCCATATTTGGCTGCGTTTTCAATCAGATTCTGAACCATCCGTGTCAGTTCGGTGGCTTGCCCCCATATGCCCATGTGTTCGGCGAGTGGTGCCCATGCCATGCGCACCGGGAGCTTGCCAGGCCACAGTTTTTGCCAGTGCAGCCACAGGCTGTTCAGATCGATGGGTTCCAACGCCTGCTCGGAGGCCGGACGGGCGTAGTCCAGAAACTGACGCAAGATGGCCTCAATTTGCTCCATGTCGGCCACCATGTCTTGGCGGGCTTGCTCATCGGGCACACTCATTTCCGCCTCCAAACGCAAACGGGCCAATGGCGTGCGCACATCATGTGAAATACCAGCCAGCATCAGCTGCCGGTCGTTCTCCAGTTCCTGCAGTTGATGCACCATGGCCTGAAAACCTTGGTTCACTTGCCGAATTTCCGAAGCACCCTGTGCAGTGGGGAGCTGCACGGCGTCCAGCGCACCACTGGTCACCTGCAGCGTGGCAGCTGACAAGGCCTTCAAGGGCTTGCTGACCATGCGGGCCACCCACGCCGCCCCCAGCACCGACAAACTCACTGCCGCAGCCAACCAAAGCAGCCAGGTTTGGCGCTGAATGCCCTCGGCCCGCCTGGGGTCCAGCAGCATCCAGTAGGTGTCCGCTTCCATGGCAAAACCCACCCACAGGCCAGGAAAACCGTTCACTTCTCGGGCCACGATCGTTCCGGTCCCCAGGTTGTCCACCAACGCTGCGGACAAGCGTTTTTCAAACGGGCTGGTGCCGTAGGGTTGAAACCGGTCGGTGCGCTCGCGGGGCGAAATGCGCAGCCGCTCTTCGTCAGCCAGGGTTTTGACCAGTGAAATGCGTGCAATGGCATCGGCATGCTGCAGCGCAGCCCGGGTCAGGTTGACCAGCGATGCAATTTGCCGGGCGCTTTGCAGCGCCTGCGGCTCCACCTCCAGCGACACAAAGGTTTGCACCCACACCAGCAACCCGACGGCAATCAGCGCCACCTGAGCCAGAAACGTGCGCCAGAACACCGTGGTTTGGGCCAGTTGTTGGCGCAACCAGTTCGGCGCAACTGTGCGCTGCTGGGTTCCTGACTCAGTCATTCGCAGGGTCGGGAATGAACACATACCCCACACCCCAAACGGTTTGAATGTGGCGGGGTTTGGCCAGATCGGACTCAATCAGCTTGCGCAAACGGCTGACCTGCACATCCAGGCTGCGGTCAAAGGCCTCCAATTCGCGGCCCCGCGCCAGTTGGGCCAACCGCTCCCGGCTGAGGGTGATGCGTGGGTGGCGCACCAGTGCCTTCAGCATGGCAAATTCGCCACTGGTCAGGGCGATGGCCTCGCCATCGCGCCGCAGGGTGCGACGGGCCAGATCCACCTCGAAGTTGGCAAACCGCACCACGCCTTCTTCCAGTGCAGGGCCACCGGGCGATTCGGTTGGGGGGCGACGGCGCAGCACCGCATGGATGCGGGCCAGCAGCTCCCGAGGGTTGAAGGGTTTGGGCAAATAGTCGTCAGCGCCCAGTTCCAAACCCACAATGCGATCTGCTTCGTCGCCCTTGGCCGTGAGCATGATGATGGGCGTTCGGTCGCCCGCGGCTCGCAGGCGTTTGCAAATGGCCAAGCCATCTTCGCCGGGCATCATCAAATCCAGCACGATCAGGTCCACCCCTTCGCGTTGCATCACCTTGTTCAGGCTGGCGCCACCATCGGCCACGATGGCGGTAAACCCTTGCTGTGTCAGGTAGCGGCGCAACAAGTCGCGGATGCGCTCGTCGTCGTCCACCACCAGAATTTTGTCGGGGCGGGGCTTGGCTGTGTCGGAAGCGGGAGGAGTCGTCATGCTGTTGACCATGGAGCAAAGCGGTGGTGTGTATGTGAGGTGCATTCTGACGCCGCCAGGCTCTAAACCCATCACAGTTGGAAAGCATGGGAGGGATTACAGACACACTTGCTCACAGTTTTCGGCGAGGATGCGCACCGATTCGCCCCTCGTGGGCAGAAACTGCCGCCCGCACGCAACCAGGAGTACGAACGGTGAAAAATACAAATTCAATAGCAAAATCATCAATCATGACCTACGGATTGATGGCTTTTTTATGCCATTTTTCCGTGGTTTCAGCCCAAGAACCAACGGGGGCGGCTTTGCCCATGCAGCGCATCACCCTGTCTGCCACGGCCACCCGTGAATTGACACACGACTGGGTACAAATTCAGTTGGGTACGCAGCGCGAGGGTT
>Ga0228698_1000590_pt1 | contig 25163 bp, 22 predicted proteins | sample McNCre117_Aug_MG_FD_178015 | JGI IMG/M metagenome (GOLD analysis project Ga0228698, IMG submission 178015) | Freshwater microbial communities from McNutts Creek, Athens, Georgia, United States - 1-17_Aug_MG | ecosystem: Environmental > Aquatic > Freshwater > Creek | place: USA: Georgia...
TCTCGACGACGCTTGCGAGCGGAGAATCGATTTTCGAAGCGGATCATTTCTTGCAGAAGAGCGCAAAGGTTCCCATAGACGATTTGATTGATGCCCTAAATCAATACAAAAGCTTTCTTTGTTCAAAGCACCAAGTCCCCAAAGGAGAGTACTGCGTCGCGGTGGATAAGGACATAGCCGAGCAGCTGATTATTTCCTGCCAACTGGTGCGTGACCCAACCGTTGAAATCACCGAGGCGACAGAACCAGAGAACACCAAACTGGGCCGTGCCATTCATAACCATCGCCAAGCGCATAAAGTCGCCGAGACGATTTTGCGAAGAATTGCCAAGCGCGAAATCGCGTGCATGGAAGACTACGTCGCCCTGCTGGAAACCAGTTGCAACCCCAAGGTGACCGAGGATCTGCTCAAAGCGGCTGGCCCCAAGTTCCCGGTCTTATTTACCCAGGACGGTCCACTCAAACCACTCACCACACCCCTGCCAGGAACACTCGAAGCGAAAAACGCACTGAGTTTTCTTTGCGAAATAGAACATGTTTCGAGCCCGGGGAAATTCGCACAGATCCACATTACGCGAGCCGATGCGTCAAGCGCAAAGATACTGGAATACGTTCCGGAGATTGTCAAAATCAATTTTTCGGGCGACAGTACGGCCCATGCCGAGCTTCTCATCGCTCAACTCAATGAGCACGCGTTATGGCTGTCGGCCTCAGCCATCTGTTCCCCAGTTGATAAAAAGAAGGGAACGATGCAGCTGTTTAGGATCCAGCATGAAAAGACCAACACCCGGGATTTCTACGCGCAGCGTCGCAAGTTGCTCCAAGCCAAAAGATCCGCCAGCCTGCCATTCGATGACAATGAAATCATCGAATGATATTTACAATGTGCACGTCCTGCAGTTCGCCGCGTTGTTCCTAACTATGGCCGCTTAGCCGTCAAACAGCGCTTTGACCCGTGGGCCATATGTCGTGATGATGCGCTCGATGTTGACCGTATCACGGAAGTTCAACTGTGCTTCCTCTTCGATGTATTTCGCAATGTCTAATTCGCATTGTTCGATGACGGCGCCTTCAGGCACTGGCTTTCGTTGCTGTCGATCCAGCTCTTTGCTGCACTCCGCAATCATCATGCTCAAAATGTGCAGCGCCGTTTCATAACGCGCCAGTTGTTGTGTGGTGTTCGGCACTACCGTCAGAACAGGATGATTTTCGGAATCCAGCTCCTCATTGCCGCGATCAATGCAACGCGCAACCGCCTCATCGACCGTCATGGTGTTTTGGATCACTTGCTCCATGTCATCAAGAAAGGCCTGATCCGGCACAAAGCCCTCTATCCTGGCGCTGGCTATCGCCTGATTTGCCCAATACCGGTGCTGCTCCTCGCTGTGGTGCATCTGACGGTCGTCAGACAGCGTGGTGACTTTCCATCGAACCGACTTGTTCTGCATATGCCCCTCTTTAAAACTTCGCTGCTTCCTGCTTTTTTTTCGCCGCCGCATCTGCCTCGGACTGCGCATTGAATTTTTGCATCAGGTCCTTGCGCACGTAGCGTACCTCCATGTCAAAGCCCATATGGGGCGCATCCATTTCAATCACTGAATCGGCGGAATTGAACCGAGCGTACTGGTTACCCACAAACGGTCGCTCCTGCGCGGCCAACTTATATTTCCCGGATATTGCCTGAAAGATGGCGTCAAAACGGGACTTTTCCAAGGTGAGAATGACCCCGGCGAGCTTCTTCTGTTCGTCGAAAATATAGAGCACCCCGGTGAGGCCGTCAATATCGTAGGACGATCCATCGGTTTTGAACATCGGACCGCCCGAATATTGGTTGTTGCCCGCATCACTTACACGCGTTTGCTTGGCCAGCGCCGTCTTGACTTGCTGCATGGTTGACACGCCAATTTCCACACCCAAGGTCTGGGTGCCGGCGTACGCAGCGCTGTAGACAACTGCCATCGAGACAATTACGGAACGAAATACTTTTTTCATGAAACCTCCTTCGTGTGTGAATTGAATTTGCGCATTCGCCGAAACGAAATCTGTAGAGCCTGAAGAGCAGGCATGCGCAACGAACTAAGCAACGATCTATGCGCGACACATCCGATGAGCGGCATGCAAATCTACGTTATTCGTAGAGACATAATACCGCAATTCTACGAAAGTCGAAGAGTGAGCTTTAGAAAAGTTAACTCTCCGACACCGAAGTCCGTGTTTGGTGCGCGCATGCGCCAGGCACGTGAACGCCTGGGCTTAGCGCAGGATCGCCTAGGCGTCTTAATTGGCATTGACGAGCACAGTGCAAGTGCGCGCATGAGCAGGTATGAGACCGGAGTGCACGAACCACCACTGGCCACCGCTCGGCGCATGGCCGAGGTACTGAAGGTACCGGTTGCCTACCTGTATTGCGTAGAAGACGATCTGGCTGAAATCCTGTGGCAATCCAGCCAGCTGACCGAGGCCGACCGGCAGGTGCTAATTACCTCCCTGCGTGAGCGCGCAAAGGCGTGAATGGATCACCTCAGTGAATCCCAAGCGCGCGCAGTGGCGCACTTTCTGGCAACTGGCGATACGGACCCGAATGCCAGGTTCTGGCCGGGTCAGAATTTTCTGGAAGCCGCAATCAACGCGAAACGCATCCTGCGCGATGCACTTGTTGCGGCCGTTCTGGAACGCATTCCGCCAGCGGATCAGAAAGACACACCTTCCTTTGATGACCTGGCGAGCCTAACCCGCGCCAAGGTGGAGCCTATGATGAATGGACTGTTCCCCGCAACAGAACGCCCCGCCGTACTGGATGCGCTGAAACATTCCGTCGTATTTCTGACGCCAGAGAACATCGTCGAACTTTTGCGGTCTTCCCCCTACCTCAGCACATCATGGAAACTTGCCTGCATGTATTTGTTGGAACGCGGAGCCGAACCCCTTTCTGACGACGCACCATCCATTGTCGGAATGAGTGAAGATACAACGTGCTATCTCACGCTTGATTACTTCTCAAGCCTGGAGCGTGAGCGGTTCTCCGACTACCTAGTGCATGAGGCCGCACATATTTTCCACAATTGCAAGCGCAGCTCGATTGGTCTGACTAAGACGCGCAGCAAGGACTTCCTGCTTAACATCGACTACCGAAAGCGAGAGACATTCGCCTACGCCTGCGAGACCTATAGCCAGATTTTGGTCGGAGCCAGTACCTTGCAGCATCGCCGCGATGCGCTAGCCGATTATTCGACGGGGCCACTGCCTAGCGATAGAAGCGTGGACATCAGTGAATATTTGGACATTCTTTCAGGGGCCATCAGTGCTCGCAATGGGTGGAAACGAATACTTCAGGCTTGCCCGCCGATGCGATAACCCCTGCGCCGCTGGCGACAACCGATCTCGGAACGCTAAGTAGCCTTACCTATATTGCAGCAGCTCCGACCCATCACGCAAACAAGCTTTGATGTTCCCGGCAATACTGCAATCCGTTGAACCGTTTTATGTTGTTCCAACAGAACTTACCTTCCGGATACGTAATCTTGCATCCGCAGTGGGCACAGATCAGCTTCTTCCCTGAAGCGTCCCCTGCTGCAGCCGATACAGTGGAATGCAGGGAAGAAGGCAGCTGCATTGAAGCCGATCGGGCAACTTCTGGCTGAGGTTTTGGCTTCATGAATTCAGGCAGTGCCAGCAGATCGGCCGGGCGATGCTGACGTTTTAGCTTCTCGCCCCATTCCTTGATGGTCTCCTGGCTGCGTATGTTAAGCAGCAACTTCACTGCCGATCCGGCTCCAATCTTTTCAACAAAGTTGGTGTGCCAAGTGGGGAACTGGTCCGCCTTAATCAGAAACGACGTATCAAACGCTTTCGGGTCTGGCCGATTAATGATGGCTTTCGGATGCATCATGACCACATGCTGGAAATCCAGCGGCTGGTCGAAACGACCTGTTATTTCTAGTTTTTCCAGCATTTTTGCCAAGATACGTTCATGGCGGCGACTCTGTTCCCAGGGCGAAGGGATGCCAAAACTGTCCTCCCCGTATTGCACTGTAAATTCCCCGTGTGCGTTCACGTTCAGGTCACCGGAGTAGTTCTTGGTTTCGATTAGATATATACGACCAGTGCGATTAAAAATCAGGTGATCGATTTGCGCGGTGTCACCGTCCACAACAAGGCGAAGGTCGTGCAGGAGCACATTGTTTTCGCTGTCTTTAAAGTAGCTGTCCAAATAGTGGGCGGATTCACGTTCCCCTTGAATACCCTTCTTGCAACGCTGCAGCTCGTCTCTGAGCCACTTCTTTTGATGCACATCCAGTTGTGCCGATTTTTGCAAGTCTTCGAGCAGCGCCAAGCGCTTGGACTTATCGTCCGCGGATTTCAACAGCATGCCTACATTCCTCCCTGTCCAATATTTTGATTTGTTCCATCGTATCTTGAAAATTCGTACCGCCTCGTTCTCTTCATCGTCGCCCCTGACCCAAGCGTTTGTCCCGCTCGTCCCGCCGGTACTGCATGACCAAGCGGAACGGCACGTGCGTTCGCACCAGCCTGCTGCTGTAACGACCATCGTCGCGCGGTCCTTTGGGCCTTCCTGCAATCAGGAGCCCGCTGCCGATGCGGGTGAACCATATGCGCGAACCCGGCTTTTGCCGATAGCCTGTGCCAGTGAGTTTTGGTGTGTCCACCACAATGTGTTGGCCTATGCCCTGTCGCAATTCCGCTTTGAAGGCTTGTGGTTTGGGTCCGCATCGTCGCGCTATTGCAAGCTTTCTTATCTGCATACGCCAGTTATTGAGTGCTTTCATGTGGCGCTCCCCAGATTCTGAATTCGTTTCAACAGTGCCTGCATCTGCCAAGCCACGGTGTCGCCATTCGACCAGCGCCGCATCTGGCGCATCGGTGTGATTTCGATCTGCAACGTGTGCCCAGAACAATCGATCGCGCAGACCAGACTCGCCTTGCATTCGGCATCGCTCCATCCGTAGGTGGTGCGGCTAGAAGCGATTTCCACCAGATGTATCGCCTCTTCGCCCACAGCGCCACCATCAACGTGAAACGTGGCCTGGTTGAAGTCCTGCGCAGGGTCTATCAACACTGCGCATCGAATTGACCTGCATCGCACCATGCGCAGCCAGAGGTCTTCCGTCACGCTCATTGCCTCCGCGCAGTCTGCCGGATACAAGACACGCATCGAAGTCCGGAGAGTGTGCCCCGCATCAACTTCAGCGTGCTGGGACTGCGACATGCTCTGCGCTGCATTGCCTTCATCGAAATTCCGCCGTGCCTGTTCAACAGGCATAACTGCCTGAGTATCAGGATGGACCTTGAGCACTCCCATTTTGATGGGCGACGATTCGGCGTCAATTTCAAATCCGTACGGACTGGATACCCAGCTCATCGGCTTTGAGTATTTTGGGGACAGTATGTGTTTCATACGCGATAGGGCGATCAACGTGTGTTACTTAACGCTTACATCAGACGCGTCATCGCCCATCCATGACCTGGCCATGTCTGCCCAGCTTATTGACTGGTGTTTTTCGACGACACGGACGCCTCGGCCCGAGGTGCTTTGATGCACTCCACCAGCCACGCTGCTCCCTATGGCTGCACTCTTGCTGTTAGCCATGGACTTAGCGCCGGACAACTTGCGTGGTTTTGGCCGGGGCATCGGAGTGGCGTTTGCAACTGGAACAAAGGCCGAATTACCTCGTGCATCCTTCTGCTCAATCAGGGGCCCTTGCGACAATTTGCTGGCAAGGAGACGCTCCATTGCAGAACCGTCCTGGCGGGTCAGATTGGGAACATAGCGGCTGTACACCCTGAACAGCATTTCCGTCGAGGTGTGTCCCAACTGACGCGCAATCCACTCTGGAGCTTCGCCCGAGGCCAGCCACAATGTAGCAGCGGTATGTCGCATCTGGTACGGGCGCCGGTCCGTCAGGTCCAGATGGCGCAACAACGGGTACCAGACACGGTCAGAAAAATTCTTGTTGTCCAGCGGGGTACCTGCCAGGTTACAGAATACGTATTCCGACATTTCTCCAGTAGCCTCAAACTGCGCTTTCAACGCTTCATGCACCGGCTGGCTCATCTGAATGTCACGCTGCGAACCATCGGTTTTGGTGTATTCGTCCTCACCCAACACAAACGTTTCCCGAATCCGGATGATGCGCCGATCGAAGTCGACATACTTCCATTTCAGACCATGGCATTCGCCGGTGCGCATGCCGGTAAAGAAGCGCACGACGAAGTAGTTGCGGTAGTCGACGCGCACAGTCGCGAGGATGCGCTGCACGTCTTCCAGTGAGAACGGATCCACGTCGGCCTTGCGCTGCTTAAGCTTTTTGATCGTGGCCATCGGTGGTTTAAACTCGAATCGGTCGGCGGCTTCGTTCAATATCTGACGTAGCAGACCCATGATTTCATTGATCCGCTTGGCTGAGAGCCCTTCCTGTTTACCGCGTCCCTTTACTTTGGCGAGTGAGGCACGGAATTCAAGAACGTCGGACTTGCTGATGCTGCCGACCACCTTACCACCGAAGTGCGGGATGAGGCGGCCGTTCAGCGTCGACAGCAGCGACTTGATGTGGCTGCGCCGCCATTCGATGCTGTGTTCATCGAACCACGTGTTGGAAAAATCCTTAAACAATGGTCCCACCGGCAACGGAGCTGTATCCGGCACCACGGCGACCTCAACAGTCGCCACCTGCACGACGGTTGTTTGCTTTGCCGCTGTTTCTTTTTGGGCAAGGCGTTGCAGCGCCTTGCTTTCCGGAAAGTAATTGGCGTACTGAAAAGTGCCTTCGGCAATTTCTGCTTCGATGCGTGCAAGGACTTTTCCCAGCTTCTTGCGGTTGGTGGGGTTGTCGGAAAGCAATGTCTGTTCACGGCAACGTTCACCCTTGAAACGAAAGTCGAAGAACAGAAGTTTGTTATCTGCACGACTGCGGATGCTAGGCATGAAGTACACCTCCATTGGCCATGGGGATACCAACCATCCGCTGAACTGGAGCGCGAACTTGCACCTTACTTTGCATGTCACGCTGAATAGCTTCCCAAACGAACAGAATCTTCCGCCCGCCAAAGGGACGGAAGTAATGCACCCCCTCGATCAAGACGCTATCAATGAGGCGTTCCCGAATTGTTCGGGCGTCGTACTTGATCCGCACCGAAAGCTCATCTGTTGTGAGATATTCCTGCATATTAGACACTCCTTATGGCTACCAAACCAATTGATAGACAATCGAATAATACGCCAATCAATGCAATTGTCAAGACGTCTAGCGATTACGTTGCTAGAATTCTCCAAAACGAGCGCAACATGGAACGAAACCAGATCAACCTGAGAATGTCAGAGACCCTCCGCAAGCTTATTGATGGCAAGCGGATAGAGCTATCGGCGACCATGGGCACCATTCCATCGAGATCAGATGTACTTCGCTTTGCGCTGGAGATGTATTTCGGTCAGGACTTATCCAAGACAGAGGTTGACCGGCGAACACTTAGCAAAAAAGCAGATGTCAAGTGATTCAATTCGCTGGCGTCCCAGTCGCTGGATGCCACATCGAACATCTTGCATGGCGAGTCCAAGCTGCAGACAATCCTAGAATTGATTCCCCAGCTAACAGAAACAAGCGACGGGCACCACCGGAGGCATTCAAAGGTACTTCCGGGCGAACGCGCCACAGGGGTGAACGGCGTCGTTTGCAAGGCTACCTAAGTGGGTCGCACTCAAATTTCAAGTTTGCAGATCACCGGCAATCAATCGGAACTGCTCGAGTGCCGCTTCCAGGTCTTCCACTATCTCCAGAGCAATCACGTCTGGCGTTGGCAGGTTGTCGCTATCAGCCAACGAATCGTCCCTGAGCCAGAAAATGTCCAGACTTGTCTTGTCTCGCGCCACCAGCTCGTCGTAACTGTAGGCACGCCAACGTCCTTCAGGGGTTTCAGGTGACCACGTGTTTCGGCGCTGGTGGCGGTTGCCTGACTGGTACAGATCCACAAACTCGTTCAGGTCCGCACGGGTGAGTGGGTTGGTCTTGAGGGTGAAGTGCTTGTTGGTGCGAAGGTCGTAAATCCAGAGCTGCTTTGTCCACGGTGTTTCGCTCGCGCCCTTCTTCTCTAAGAACATCACGTTGGCCTTCACGCCTTGGGCGTAGAACAGACCAGTGGGCAGGCGCAAGAGCGTATGTACATCGCATTCATGCAGCAGCTTCTTGCGGATGGTCTCACCTGCGCCGCCTTCAAACAACACGTTGTCGGGCAAGACCACGGCCGGGCGTCCATTCTTCTCTAGCAGCGTTTTGATGTGCTGCACAAAGTTGAGCTGCTTATTGCTTGTTGTGGCCCAGAAATCATCGCGCTCGATGGTGTCTTTCTCGGTGCTGGTGCGGCCATCTTCACCCACGATCACAGTGCTGCTCTTTTTACCAAATGGAGGGTTCGCCAGCACCACCTGATAGCGCTCGCCGGGGTCTGCCGCCAGCGCGTCACCTACCACTACAGGCACTGACTTTTCAGAGCCAATACCATGCAGCATCATATTCATGGCACACACGCGGGCGGTGGCTTGCACCAACTCGTAGCCAGTAAAGGCTTTTTCTTTCAGGTGCTTGAGCTGTTCGCGCGTCAGGCTTTTATTGTGTGCCGTGATGTAGTTGTGTGCAGTGAACAAAAAGCCGCCTGTGCCGCAGGCCGGGTCGGTTATGCGTTCACCTGGCTGCGGAGCGATGCAGTCCACCATGGCCTGAATCAGCGCACGGGGCGTGAAGTATTGGCCGGCTCCGCTCTTGGTGTCTTGCGCGTTCTTTTCCAGCAGACCCTCGTAGGCATCGCCTTTGACATCTGCGCCCAAGATAGTCCAGGTTTCGGCTCCGATCAAGTCGACGATCACACGGCGCAGCTTGGCCGGGTCTTGAAACTTGTTTTGCGCTTTGCCGTAGATCAGGCCCAGCGTGCCTTTCTCTTGCCCCAGTTTTTCCAGCAGGTGTCGGTAGTGATCAAACAGTTCGTCACCATCCTTGGCCAAGAGCGTGGGCCACGCGTAGGTGGCGGGCACAATACTGGGCTGGTTGTAGGGCGGTGCACTGCGCTCATCGGCCATCTTGAGGAACAACAGGTAGGTCAGTTGCTCCACGTAGTCGCCATAGCTCATGCCGTCGTCACGTAGTACGTTGCAGTAGTTCCAGAGCTTTTGGACGAGGGAATGGGTGGTGTTCATATTTATTTGATTGTCCGATTGTCAACAGCCGTGTGTTGGCGATCTGTTCTCACTTTGGACTGCTTTCGACTTTGGCGCCAGATTGCGAAAATCATGCATGCCCAGCCTCTGCCTCCTGAATCTCCTTTAGTGCGCGCCCGTCCGCCCCCTTCCACTCCAACCGCCCATTGGCGCTGCGACCCAATACCACGGCAGCAGCCGTGCTGGGCGCACTAAAGGTGTAGTCCTGGGTGAACTGGTATAGCCCGTCCTGCAGACTGAGCACGCCATTGCTAATCAGCTCCTGGCGCAGATCGAACATGCCACGCACGTGCAGCGCCATGCTGGGCACGGCATCTGCCACTGCCTGCGACCCCGCACGCACCACAAAGCCCTGGCTGGCTTCGTAGCCCGTGGCCTGCACACCCTTTCCCTTGCAGGTGAGCACCGGGCCAGCCTTGGTGGCGGGAGCCTTGGGCGCTTGCTCAAATGCGTACACTCCCAGCACCGGCAGCATGCCTAGCATGTGGCCCAAAAAGACTTCCATGTCGGCCCGATCGGCCTCGCTCAAAGACGGTTCAGCGGGCTGGTTGGCATTGTCCAGCGGCATGCGCTTGGCAGTGCGGGCCAGCGCGATGAGCCGCGACTCCAGAAACTGCACATGCGCCTTATTGAGCTGCCCGGCCGTGGTGGTGGTGAAGCCTATGGCGCGGGTCCAGAAATCCTTCTGCGCATAGTGGCTCTCCAGCCGGGGGCGGATGGGATCGCCCTCGCCCACGTAGAGCATGTCGCCCTCACCTTCCGGGCGCGGACCCAGCAGCAGGTACACCCCGGTCTGCGCCAACTCGGACCGCGTTTTGACCTGCGGCAGCAGCGCGCGCGGGAAGACCAACGCCTTGCCGATCCAGTTGGATTTTTCAACGATGCGCAAGCCGTCGGGGTCGCCGTCGGCTACGAAGATGCGGAGGGAGAACGGATGAGTCATTTTTATCGACTGGCTTCAATCTACCAGTTCCCAAATAGAGCTTGCCTCATTTAAATCGAGGCACAGGTTCCATCTTCGCGATTTCGATCAACCGCGTACATATCAGAGCAGGACTTTCGGCAACAATTTCGGTCGTAACCGCAAATTTTGCCTTTAGTCTAGCCCGCACACGTTTGAGCATTTTTTTACCGTGTCGCAATTCAGGTGGCAGCGGAATCACCTTCCCCAACAATTTGAATGTATCCGGGCATTCTTTCAGGTTACTACGATACATAGTACTTTTTGTCTCATCCCTCTTTCGAGTGAAGACGTGTTGCAACTCCATATGCTCGTCAGTCGCAATTTCATCAAGCCATTCGACGACTTCAGGTTCTGTAACACCAATTCGGTTGGCGATGTGCTGCGGCGCCAAAAAGTACGACTCGACATCACATCCACTAGTAATAAACGGAATAGCGCCACATGACTCTATGTTTTCTGTAATTCGAACCACCTCGGCGGGCACCATGAAATCGCGATCGCGATGAATGACAACCTGAGTTAAAGGTGCGCATTCACGTATGAAGTCAGTAAGTAGTTTTGCGGCTTCAATATTTGTTGAAGTTTTATAGCTGTAGAACAGACACTTAGCCAGTGAGAATCCATTCGCCACCAGCAGAATTTCAAGCATCCGCCTGTCACGATCTTCGGTTAAAAATACCCAGTCATACGCGCCGCCCATCAACTTGTCAAAGCTATCCAGAGCCCCCAACTCAAGCAAGATTGGCAACTTACTCAGGCCAACGCCCTGCTCATGCACTTTCCCTTCTTTGAGCCAGATAAAGTTGGCATCGTCGTGCAAAGAGTCAACCAAATAGCGGCTGTGCGTGGAGACGATCACTTGTGTTGCGGTTGCATTGACGGTCTCCTGTAGGGCTGCGGCTAATAGTCCTTGGTTGTCTGGGTGCAGGTGCGAGTCTGGTTCGTCGAGCAAAAGTAGGCGCGGTTCAAACAACGTTACATAGGAAAAAATCTGCAGCGCCTGTTGTACCCCCGTGCCAGCCAACTCCAAAGGGCAGCGTCGCCCGGAAGGACCAGTAGTCGAAACATCAACGTCAATGTAGATGTCATTTACGGCATCGAAGGAAATCCAAATCTCAAATTTTGGAAAAAGATTCTTCATTCGCTGAGCCAGTTCTGGAATTTTTCCTTTTTCTTTAATGAGCCACAAAACGTTGCGCAGGTAAAGATTGGCATCACCGCTTGCAACTCCCCTGCGAACGACGCTTTCCGAATGATGCTGCTCGAACTGTGAGACTCCCGCCAGACCTGGAACGTAAATACTAAAAAGCTGCTCGCGGCTCGCCACCATTTGCCCCAAGCGAGCTGAGCCTGACCTTTGGCATCCAACATTACCTTCATTTCGTCCACGATATATCCGAACCGTGTATTGATGCGGCTTCTCATCATCAGGCGTCTCCGCAACCAGTCGCAAGTGACCGAAATGCGTTTGGTTCGTGTAGCCCAATCCGTGCCGAAGGGATTCAAATGACCGTGATGGGCAATACAACAGCGACTCCTGTGTAAACGTGTCACGTCCAGCTTGCCTGGATGCGATGGCGGCAATCACCGAGAAGTGCACACCTTGAAGAACACTGCTCTTGCCAGCATTATTTCCTCCTACAAGGACATTGAGCCCTTGAAGTTCAATGTCTACCTTATCGACCTTCTTGAATTTTTCTAGCGTAAGCTTAATGAGCTTCATTTCGGAACTTCCCTGTTTTCTTTTGTAAGTTCTTTTCAGCGGACAAATGCCTTGGAAAGCGTCGCCTGCCGCAGCCTCTGCGCGCGCAGGAGGTTGGCATCGACCTCGGCTTCGACTTCGCGGATGATGGACAGGTGGCGGTCCACTTCAGCGACGATTCTTCTTTGCTGCTCGACGTGAGGAATATTGATCTCCAAATCCCGCATTCTCTTTATTCCGTAAGCTGCTTGCGTCGTCGCCTTGGCGTCTCGACTGATCATGTTCAATAACTTTGGGCTATCCATGAATATCAATGCATATTCAGGTAAAAGCCGAACGCCATCGGCCTGTACCAGCACAACATTGGCACTTAGCGTGTACGTGAACGGCGGCGTCAGCAATGTAGGGCGACCTAAGGTACCGATCTTGCCAAAGATGAAATCACCATTGCGAACTGTGTACCTTGCACGATGCTCTTCAAGGACCGTTTGTGAAACTTTTCGAGAGTTCTGAAAATCCAGCTTCCCATTTGCAAGAACATCTCCGATGCCAATATAAGGCACACCGTCAGCATGAGTAGCTGGTGTTCTATGGCTTGGCTGCGGATCAATCAGGTTTGCAACGCTGCCGAGCTTTCTCAATTCAGTTGACGATTCACTCTCCACCAACCGTCCTTCGACTGCATCATTCAACACGGCGGCCTTGTAGCATTTGAGGTTGGCTTTAACGCGCTGGAGGTTGGCGACGGCTTCGTCGAGGCGGGAGAACTGTTTTTCGATTTCGGCGACGATTTCGATCTGCTGCGCAGGGTGGTGAATCGCAACTTCGACGGCGTTGTAGTCATCCCGACTCAAGCCTGGTATAGCGGTGGACTTGTCCAGCCTGACGAGATTGAGCGACGTAAGCAGATAGCGGAAGTATGCAGCGGAGTGACCGGCGGGTGGTTCGACGAAGTAAGCCGTATCGATGGGCCAGCACGGAACTGCGGAAAAATGGACAGCTCCGACATTACCTTTACGACCAACGATGATTGTTGGACCGCTGGTCAATGCAGATGAATGTTGACCCACGACGCCACTTGAACCGAAAACAGGGACAGAGCCAGACGCGTCCCTTGCAGCAGCAGGTAAACTTTTGCCATATTTCAGCGGCAGCAATTCGCCGAGAGTTCCTCGAATGCGATCTGCAGAATGCACCTCACTCACGCCGCTAGCTCCCTGTTCAATTCCTCAATCACCTTGGGCAGTTCCGCACCAAAGAGCTGGTGCACCTTGCCCAGCCCACCCTGGGCATTGAAAGGAGCGTATTCAAAATCGTCTATCTCAATGCCAAGATTGGCAGCGATGTGGTCGCGGATCATTTCTAACCAGTGTTGTTGTTCTTGGGTGAACGGGTTTGCATGCGCCTGCTGGTGCTGGGCCAGCCAGGCTTTGAAGTTGGCCTGCACGCGCTCGGGGTAGGGCACAAGTTCGTTGGTCTGCTGCATAGCAAAGCGCACCAGGCTGACCAAGTCTGTCAGCAGGCGCCGCTGGGTGGCGCCCTTCACCTTGTCTTTGCGTAGCGTGGCGTAGGCCTGCCACAAGGCGCCTTCGTCAATGTTGAGCGGCGGGGCGTGCAGGGCGTCGGCCAAAGCCTTGACGTCTTCAAACTTGAGCGGGGCGCGCGTGGGGCGGCTGTACAAAATTTGCAGCGCAGTGATTTCGTCTTTGTGCTGGGCGATGAACTGCTCAAAACTTTGCACCAAAGCGGTGGCGCGGTCGCTGCCTTCGCTGAAACCGGCGTGGATTAGCGTGTCCTGGGTGACTGTGTCGATGACCAGGTCTGCCTTCTGCTTCATTTTTAACAACTGCTCACGCAATGCTGGCAAGACAAATGGCTTTGTTGCATCCCTTAACCGCTGGTCAGCCTCGGCGGGCGGCATGTCTTGGGTGGCGTCGATGGCAAGTGCATCCACAATGCCGCGCGACAAGTCGCGCAGGGTCTTGCCGCCGCTCAACTCCACCACCTTGGCGCGGTCGGCGTCGCTGGCGTCTTTGTCCAGCCGGGCCAGGCGGGCGGCGATGCTGCTCAGCACTTCATCTTCCACATTGCCCAGGCTCACGGCTTGCAGCAACTTGTCCAGGGGCACGCTCTTTTTAGCGTCCATGGGGCGGCTGTCGGTTTTGTCGCGCTCGCACACACCCACCGCGTCAACGATGACGAAGTGGTCTTTCTTGATATGTTCGCCGGGGTTGACGGCGGCTAGGTCAGTGGGATTGCACACGCGCACGCCACGGCCTTTCATCTGCTCGAAGAAACTGCGGCTTTTCACGCTGCGCATGAAGACGACGATTTCCACCGGCTTGATGTCGGTGCCGGTGGCGATCATGTCCACGGTGACGGCCACACGGGGGTAGTAGCCAGTGCGGAAGTCTTTGATGAGCTGCTCGGGGCTGGTGCCGCCACCCTGAGCACTGCGGTAGGTAATCTTTTGCGCAAACTCGTTGCCGCGGCCAAACTCTTCGCGCAGGATTTCGACAATCTTCTCGGCGTGGTTGTCGTCTTTGGCAAAGATCAGGGTCTTGGGCAGCTCGGTGCGGGCAGGGAACATGTCGGCCTGCCAGCGGTCACGCAGGGTGCGGACCACGGTGCGGATCTGGTCTGGCGTTTGCACGGCGCGGTCCAGCTCTTCAGGCTGGTATTCAAAGTCGTCGTCCAGCTGCCAAGCGGTTTTGCGCCGGGTGGCTTTGTCTTGCGTTTCCAGCCAAAAGCCTTTGTCCACCTTGGCGCCCTGCTCGCTCACTTCCGTCTTGATGCGGTAGACATCGTAGTTGACGTTCACTCCGTCGGCCACCGCCTGCGCGTGGCCGTATTCCATGACCAAGTTCTGGTTAAAAAAGCCGAAAGTCTGTTTGTTGGGCGTGGCGGTCAGGCCGATGAGGTAGGCGTCAAAGTATTCCAGCACCTGGCGCCACAGGTTGTAGATGCTTCGGTGGGCCTCGTCGGTGACGACGATGTCAAAGCTCTCGATAGGGATAGCCGGGTTGTAGCCAATGGGCTCGGGGTCTTTGAACAGGCCCTCTATCCGTTCGGTGCTTTCTTCGTCTGCCTCGTCGGGCAGGTCCCGCCCTTTGAGCATGCTGAACATGCGCTGTATGGTGCAGATAACGACGCGGGCGCTGTTGTCGAGCTGGTTGCTTTGCAAATGCTGGACGATGTATTCCTCGCCAAACTTGTAGTTGTTGTAGGGGCTGGCGTAGGCGTCAAACTCTTTTTTAGTCTGGCGGGCGAGGTTGCCACGGTCCACTAAGAAAAGTACGCGCCGCGCACCGCCAAACTTAATCAGGCGGTAGATGAAGCCGATGCTGGTGAACGTCTTACCGCTGCCCGTGGCCATCTGGATCAGGGCCTTTGGCTTGTTGGCGGCGAGGCTTTTCTCCAGATTGGTGATCGCGCTGATTTGGGCAGGCCACAGTTGGTAGTGCGCACCGCCGCTGCCCCACTCTGTGACGAGTTGTGGCATGTGCTGCAACCTAGAGAGGAAGGTGCCTGCGGTTTCTTGCGCAGTGTTGGGGGCCGCCTGTGCCGGCAAATAAGTCAACCATTGCACCAGTAGCTCGGGGCGGAAGAAGGCAAACACACTGCGAGCGCGCGGCTCGGGGTCCAGTCCGTTGGTGAAGTGGGTTTCTACGCCGGTGCTCTCCCACACAAAGGGCAGCGGGCGGCTCCAGGCGGGCAACGTGGCTGGCAAACCTTGGGCATAGCGACCGCTTTGCAGCTCTACGCCGGTCAGCGTAGCGCCCTCTTTCTTGGCCTCGATCACGCCGCAGGCCTTGCCATTCACGTAGAGCAGGTAATCTGCAAAACCAAAGCCGGAATTAAGAGGGAATTCGCGGATGGCGACGCCAGTGGCAGCATGGATGTTGGCATCAGAGATATTGCAGACGTGCCAACCGGCTGCAGCTAGCAGCGCGTCGATGCTGACTCTGGCTTTTTGCTCTGGCGTCACGATCTCTCCCTGAGCTGCATTCTAGTGAATTGTTATGCGGTTCCTGCACATTCAAGAATCAGAGATCACATGTAAATAAAACAGTGCTCGGCCAGTCGGGAACAGGGGTCACGGGCCAGGGGTGGATTGGCAACTAGCGCAAGGTCGACCACCATAAGCTACTGCCGCACCAAAAACATCCGTGGCGTGCAATTGCTGCCGGGAGGCACCAAGCTGGTAAGCACTGGGATGTACCTTGGCATAGAAGTTGAATTGCCTTAGAACTTTCTGAACAGCCTGAAGTCTGAATGCATTGCGCAGACCGGTGCCCACTGCTAGTAAGAGCCTCCAGCCCCCCCATTCGCTTGTGCTTGTGCTTGTGCTTGTGCTTGTGCTTGTGCTTGTGCTTGTGGTCCATATTTTCCGCCGTAATCGACCCATTTGCGACATCCGGCTGGGCGATCTGACCGCCGCAAAGCGGTCGTCGGAGACTACCGCTGGGTCGATCCCGCTCCAAAGAACTGCGCCGCTACTTCATTGTCCTCGCGGACCCTTCGCGGTCAGCCGAACTGCTTCAGCAAGCGCATGAAGGATGAGCACAAGCCAGCAAATCGTTGAACAGGCAAATGTCTGGGCTGCCTCCGAAAGCCGGTGCGTCCATAGGTTAAATTCCGTCTTGCAGAAGAAGGCCACATAGATTGGCAAACCGGGAGCACTACTTGGGAAAACATGGAGGCAAGGCCAGCCCCTCGGCCGCGCCATCGCATATCGCCAGCCTCACTAATGTCAGCACTCTGACGTCGGTCTGCGGGCGTAAAATTGCGGTTTGGGAATTGAGCGTCAAGGTTGGCGACGCGCTTGTCTCAGATTGGGCGCGTCACTTTAGGCAGTCGTATTGCGCGGATGGCGACATCGACCTACTACGTCTGGACCTTTCGCGCAAGGACTACCTTACGACAATGGTATTCCCGCACGCGACCCAGAAGCCCGGGCCGTCCATACGGTCTGGTGACTTTGCTGAACTCTTGATTTCAGACTTCCTCGAATACGTGCAAGGCTTCTGGGTGCCCCGCTACAAGTACAGCGACAAGGCAAGCCCGAACGAGTCAGTCAAAGGTTCAGATGTTCTCGGGTTTCGCCAAGCGCAGCCTGGGGTCGCTTCAGTTCAAGACACTCTCGTTGTGTGCGAGGTCAAAGCACAGCTGACGGGTGTGAAGTACAACAACCGTCTGAAGACTGCCGTCGCAGACTCTTCGAAAGACATCGGGCACCTTCGACTGGCGACCTCCTTGAATGCCTTGAAGCGCCGGGCTGTCATTGGAAAGCTGCAAGACAAGGTCGAGCTTGTCGCACGCTTCCAAAGGAAGACAGACGCCCAGTTCGTCCTCAAGTCTTCGGCTGCTGTGGTCCTTACAGACGGTCTGTTTGATGCGGCGAGCGTGGCCGATGTGGATTGCTCAAATCACGCAAACGTTCATAGCCTAGAACTAATCGTCGTGAAGGGCGCGCAGCTCATGCAGCTCGTGCACAAACTTTACGAGGTGGCCGCAAATGAAGCCTGAGTTCGAGAGCCGCCGCGTATTCGCGATTACGCGCTCCAAGGGCAAAATGTACGAGTTCGGCGTGGACGAGTCTGCGCACATTCGCATCCCACCGAATGTGACACCAGGGGAGCTGCTACTACTGACAGTAGGAATCTTGGGCGACATCGCAGCATCCTTCCACGATGGCTCGGAGGTACAGGCGCGCGAGGCGGCAGATATTCAGTTTGCTGCTAGCTTTTTCGATGCATTTCTGGCGTCGGCATTGGACACCACTGCGGCGAGTGAATTGCAACTGCTCGCGTCGGCAGCCTACTATTTGGCCGACCGTCCTGGCAGCAGTCTTGTCCTCGCTCGGCGCATTGAGGCGCATCAGAACGAAACGACAGCAGAGAAGTTCGTACGATGGCTCTTGCAGGCGAAGTGGGAAGTGCCTGCCGAATTGACCGACGATGTATTCGTCAATCGCCTTCACGACCTCTCCGGCCTGCTCGTCACCTACTTTTCAAGCGGACAAGGGGCGCAGGTGATAGCCCGTCGAACCGAAGAGCTTCGGCGGATTGCTTACAAGGCGGCGAGCCCTTGGGATTTGCTTCAGGTTGATATAGCGATGGCGCTCATCCAAATGCGACTTCGTACCTCCGCATGGATGAATTTGCCCGGGTTTATGGGCCTTCCCGAGGCAGACCTCACCGCGACGATTCGTAAGGAAGGGTTTCCAAAGGAGCTATGGCCTTCTCAGATGCTGTTGGGCAGGGAGGGGCTCTTTAGGGGCAAATCGGGGCTAATTCAGATGCCGACCAGCGCCGGCAAGACTAGGTCGGTCGAAATCATTTTGCGCGGCGCGCTGATGGGCCGGCAGATTCGCATTGCCGTAATCGTTGCTCCGTTCAGAGCCCTCTGCCACGAGATTGCAACGTCGCTCAGGCAAGCGTTCCGAGGTGAGGATGTCAAAGTCAACGAGCTGAGTGACGCCCTGCAACTGGACTTCCTTGATGAAATCGCGGCGTGGTTTGGTGCCTTGTCCGTGTCCAGTCAAGGCATCCTGATTATGACGCCGGAGAAACTGCTGTACGTACTTCGGCAGCGGCCGGAATTGGTCAAGAGCATCGGGCTGGTCGTATACGACGAAGGGCATCAATTTGACTCTGACGGCCGCGGAATCACCTACGAGCTGCTGCTGACCTCGCTAAAGATTGTCTTGCCAAGCACCACGCAAACAGTGCTTATTTCGGCCGTAATCAAGAATGCGCAGGCTGTTGGGAACTGGCTGATTGGCAGCGACGCGCGCATCGTCAATGGCTCAAAGCTCTTGCCAACTTCGCGGTCCATCGCATTCGCGTCATGGCACGAAGCGTTGGGGCAAGTTATGTTCTATGAAAGTAGCGACTACGCGATGCACGACTACTTTGTCCCTCGCGTGATTGAGCAAGTGGAACTCAACAAGCGGCCGGGCGAACGAACGCCCCGGTACTTTCCAGACCGTAATGAAAGGGAAGTCGCGAAAGAGGTTTCGCTCCATCTCGGACTTCGTCTAGCTGGCCATGGCGCGGTCGCGATTTTCTGTGGCCGCAAGGACACCGCTTCTGGCCTAGCTGAGCGAGCCGCGGAAATTCACTTTCGTGGTTACGCCGTTCAGTGGCCAGCCGCCGTGTCCGATGAGGACGAGTTACGTCGATTGGTCCATCTGATTGAACTCCATTTCGGCGGCGACTACTTCCTCACCAAAGCCGCGCGGCTCGGAATATTCGTTCACCATGGCAACACGCCTCATGGGCTTCGGATATGCATTGAATCGGCCATGCAACGGCAGCTTGTACGGTTCGTCATCTGCACATCTACTCTGGCGCAAGGTGTAAACCTGCCGATTCGTTATCTCATCGTCTCTTCCACACGGCAGGCCGATGCACAAATCAAGAATCGTGATTTCCAGAACCTGATGGGCCGAGCTGGCCGCGCCGGCATGCACACCGAAGGCCTCGTCGTATTCGCAGACCCCCGAAGTTTCGACGGGCGTAAGAATGTGAAGGAACGTTGGCGTTTCAGGGATTCTGTGGCGCTTCTGGACCCAGAGCTTGCAGAGCACACCACAAGCGCGCTGCTCGCATTGCTCAGCCCCATTGAAGTGGGCAGGCAGGGGCATGTTCTTGAGCTCGAAGCGGGGCCTCTGCTGGACTTGTTGTTTGACACAGATCTGTCTGCGCGCGAAGCGTGGGCCTTCGGGCTTGAGCGGCAGTACGGGAAGGATGGCGCACCTGCGAAGGGGCTGTTGGCCGAACTTAAGCGCCGGCGCAATGTCATCGTTGCAGTCGAGAGTTTCTTGATGGCAAATCGAGGTACGGGATCGCTGGCGGAATACAAGCTCCTCGTCGAGGCGTGGGCAAAGGAAACACTCGCATATTCGCTTGCTGACGATACTCAGAAGGTCGGCCTGCTCACCCTGTTTGAGCGAGTGGCGGACCATGTGAACTCGATTGAGCCGAGTACGGAGCGTCAGGGTAATTTCGCCAAGACCCTGCTGGGTGTCGACGCTGCTCAGAGGATCGACGAATGGGTTAGCGGTCGTCGTGATGTGCTGCTCGCGCTCCAGACAACCATCGAATGGCTCGACATCGTCTGGGAGCTTCTTGTCGCTGAAGGCGACGATAAGTTCTTTAGTGATGTTGAGCCGCGCAGGTTCACCGCGGAAGTCGTAAAGGGCTGGGTTGAAGGCAAGCCCTACAAGACCTTGCTCGAACACATCCGAACGCAGAAGGCCACCAAGCCGCACGGCGACGTGCGGTGGAAATTGACCGACGACGACGTCCTGGAATTTCTGGAGTCGACGTTGGGCTTTCGTGGCGCGCTTGTGGTGGCGGCCGTTGGTCAGTCGTTGTTCGGCGGCGCGGGAACCGATAGTGAAGAGGCAAAGCCCTTCAACCTGTTCCAAAAATCGCTGAAGTACGGCTTGCCTGATTGGCTCGCCATTTCGGCGTTCGAGCGCGGATTCTCTGACCGCGAAGTAGCGCTCAAAATCAGCACGGCACTTCTAGCGGACGGCTACCCGTTCTCGCACATAGGCGCGGCGTTGAGAGAGTCGAAAACTCTTGTCGCGAAGGTACTGAAGGACCTTCCCTCATATTTTGAAGAGGTTCTGGAAAGCCTTTGAACCGGCAGGGGGCACGAACGCGTTCGGGCCAACAGCGAACAGCGCGATGGGCATTTTTATGCGGATGGAATGTCTACTTGGTAGGCAAGCCTAGTGCGCTGCGAGCGGCGTCTATTACATCGGGGTAGAGCCGCGTCTCGTACTTTTTGTCCGTCAGATAGTTATACACAGTGCCGTAAGCACGGCTCAATTCATGTGCGATGGTCACTGCCGCCGCTGACTTGCCGTTGCCCTCGTTTTCGAGCTGAAGCCATCTGGCTGCCACCTTGGCGATCACGTTGTCCGTGGTTCTGCGCTTGGTGCTGCCTCGCTCGCTCACGAGGTCGGCCACGCTTACGATGCGGGTTCTTGACACCAACCCTGCTAACCCAGCGCGAGAAGTCGGCCGGCAGCGAAGCAGCCATTCGTGACGGCCCGCTTCTGGCCCATAACACTACTCAGGTTCCGCCCCAGCGCATCCGGTTTGCACAACCTAAAAGTCCAACTAATCCATCCACAGAAGCTGTGTGTGTACCTGGGGATAAGTACTCTGGACTCCTTTGGAAACGGCGTGCCCATTGGGTTTCCAGATTCTGCCAAAAAATAATGCAGATTGTTTTTCGGAGCGCTTTGTCAATATATTTGCTACCCGGCTCCGCGCTTGCGTGCACAACCAACCCAATGGTCGCAATTCGACCTAGCAAAAGCTGATGGGCACGGCGTGGGCACAGAATGGGCACAATCTGGGCACAAAACAAAAATGGCCCACCGAAGTGAGCCATTACTGTTACGGGAAGCCCCGTATTGATTGGTTGCGCGAGAAGGATTTGAACCTCCGACCTTTGGGTTATGAGCCCAACGAGCTACCAGACTGCTCCATCGCGCGGTAAGCTAGTAGTATACCTTATTCTGCAGCAGTTGCGCTAGTTTCTTCAGAAACTTCTGCACGATCGACCAATTCGACCAACGCCATAGGAGCGTTGTCACCCACGCGGAAACCCATCTTCAAAATGCGTGTGTAGCCGCCTGGACGCGCCTTGAAGCGGGGGCCCAAAACGTCGAACAACTTGCTAACGCTGTCACGATCACGCAAGCGATCGAAGGCCAGACGGCGATTGGCCACAGTGGCTTCTTTGGCCAGAGTGATCATGGGTTCCACTACGCGGCGCAATTCTTTGGCCTTGGGTACGGTGGTCTTGATCACTTCGTGTTCAATCAACGAGTTCATCATGTTGCGCAACATCGCCAAACGGTGGGATGTGGTGCGGTTTAGTTTACGAAGTCCGTGTCCGTGACGCATTTTTAATTTCCTTCAGTTATATAAAAGGGCAGCCGTATCAGGTACTGCCCAGTGCGTGGACCCAGGGGGTCCAAATATCAAATCAGCGCGAGATTAACGCTTTTCCAAAGCCGCAGGCGGCCAGCTTTCCAGCTTCATACCCAAGGTCAGGCCACGCGATGCCAGTACTTCCTTGATTTCGTTGAGCGACTTGCGACCGAGGTTCGGTGTCTTCAACAATTCATTTTCAGTACGTTGGATCAGGTCACCAATGTAGTAAATATTTTCGGCCTTCAGACAGTTTGCAGAGCGAACGGTCAGTTCCAGTTCGTCCACAGGACGCAACAGGATAGGGTCGAATTGGGTGTTGCCGCGCGGCGCTGGTGCGTCAAATGCGGCCAGTTCGCTGCCTTCCAGCTGCGCGAACACAGCCAGTTGTTCAACCAGGATTTTAGCCGAAGCACGCACTGCGTCTTCCGCAGTCACGGCACCGTTGGTTTCGATCTCTACAACCAGTTTGTCAAGGTCTGTACGCTGTTCCACACGGGCGCTTTCCACCGTGTAGCTGACGCGCTTCACAGGGGAGAACGATGCGTCGAGAACAATCCGGCCGATCGACTTGTTCACTTCGTCGGCATGGCGGCGCATAGAGCCTGGGACATAACCACGGCCTTTTTCAACCTTGATCTGCATGTCCAGTTTGCCGCCGTGCGACAAATTGGCAATCACGTGACCGGGGTTGATAATTTCCACGTCGTGCGGCGTTTGGATGTCCGCTGCGGTTACAGCACCTTCGCTGTCTTTGCGCAAACTCAAAGTCACTTCTTCGCGATTGTGCAGCTTGAAAACCACACCCTTCAAGTTCAGCAAGATGTTGACTACGTCTTCCTGAACACCATCGATAGAAGAGTACTCGTGCAGCACGCCCGCGATTGTCACTTCCGTGGCCGCGAAGCCAGGCATAGACGACAGCAGCACACGGCGCAAGGCGTTGCCCAGCGTGTGACCATAGCCGCGCTCAAACGGCTCAAGCGCGACTTTAGCCCGGTTATTACCGAGCTGTTCTACGCTGATGGATTTTGGTTTTAGCAAACTGTTTTGCATGCAGACTTCCTCTCAATACCCCCGACTCGTTACATCGGTAAGGCAGGTGAAGCACCCTGGCAGAAGTGCCCTTCTGCCAAGGAACGATTTCGATTGATTAAACCGGATTAGCGAGAATACAACTCAACGATCAGGGATTCGTTGATGTCCGAACCAAACTGGTCGCGATCCGGCACTGCCTTGAAGGTGCCTTCGGCCTTGTCTGCGTTCACTTCGACCCAAGCTGGCATACCAACTTGTTGGGCCAGTTGCAGCGCCTCAACCACACGGTTTTGCTTCTTGGACTTGTCGCGAATTGCAACAACATCACCAGCCTTCACTTTGTAGGAAGGAATGTTGACGGGGCTGCCGTTCACGGTAATTGCCTTGTGGGACACCAACTGACGGGCCTCTGCACGCGTGGAGCCGAAGCCCATGCGGTAAACGACGTTGTCCAAGCGGGATTCCAACAAGAACAACAGATTCGCACCGGTATTGCCCTTGCGGCGATCCGCTTCTTCAAAGTAACGGCGGAACTGACGCTCCAAAACGCCGTACATGCGCTTGACCTTTTGCTTTTCACGCAATTGCAGACCGAAGTCAGAGGTACGGGCACCGGAGGTGCGACCGTGTTGACCGGGCTTGGAATCAAATTTGGCCTTGTCAGCGATCGAGCGGCGGGCGCTCTTCAAGAACAGGTCAGTGCCTTCGCGGCGGGAAAGTTTGGCCTTGGGGCCGAGGTAACGTGCCACTTGATCTTCCTTTTATGTCATCTTCCGCACGAACATGCGGGAGCCACCAAGATCACTTGGTGGCGGTGGGCTTGTGAATTAATTAAATACGACGACGCTTTTGTGGGCGGCAGCCGTTGTGCGGCACCGGTGTCACATCGGCAATCATATTGATGCGAATGCCCAGTGCGGCCAAAGCGCGCACCGAAGATTCACGACCAGGGCCTGGGCCCTTGATTTCGACATCCAGATTCTTGATGCCTTGTTCCAAAGCTGCGCGACCGGCCACCTCGGATGCAACCTGTGCTGCAAACGGGGTCGACTTGCGCGAGCCCTTGAAACCTTGACCACCAGACGATGCCCACGACAGCGCATTGCCCTGACGGTCGGTAATCGTGATGATAGTGTTGTTGAACGAGGCGTGCACGTGTGCAATACCGTCGGCAACGTTCTTACGAACCTTTTTGCGAACGCGCTGAGCTGCGTTATTGGCGGGAGCTTTTGCCATAGTGGTTTCTCAATCCCTTTTATTTCTTCAAAGATGCAGCAGCCTTGCGCGGGCCTTTGCGTGTACGTGCGTTGGTACGGGTGCGTTGGCCACGCATCGGCAGACCACGACGGTGACGGAAACCGCGATAGCAACCGATGTCCATCAAACGTTTGATGTTCATGGTGGTTTCGCGACGCAGATCACCTTCGATGGTGAACTGAGCGATTTCATCACGGATTTTTTCCAGGTCAGCGTCGGTCAGATCCTTCACTTTCTTGGAATATGCAATGCCACAAGCTTCGCAGATTTTGCGAGCGCGGGTGCGACCGATACCGAAAATAGCGGTCAGGCCAATTTCGGAATGCTGTTGCGGCGGAATGTTGATGCCAGCGATACGTGCCATTTTCGTCCTCTAAAACTCTTGCAATTAACCCTGGCGCTGCTTGTGACGTGGATCTGTACAGATCACACGCACAACGCCCTTACGCCGGATGATTTTGCAGTTGCGGCAAATTTTCTTGACCGAAGCCGAAACTTTCATACTTCTCTCCTAAAACTCTTCGCCCTGTCCCGACTTTGAATCGCGCGGAACCAGCGCACACTTTTGATACTAAAAATTACGTTGCTCACGAAGACTTGAAACTAGCCTTCTTTAACAGCGACTCATACTGCTGTGACATCAGATAGTTTTGTACCTGTGCCATGAAATCCATAGTTACCACAACAATAATCAGCAGAGAAGTTCCACCGAAATTGAACGGCACGTTGTACTTCAATATAAGGAACTCGGGGATCAGACACACAAATGTGATGTAGATCGCACCAGCCAGCGTCAGACGCAGCAGAATCTTGTCGATGTACTTGGCTGTTTGATCGCCAGGGCGAATGCCAGGAACAAATGCACCACTCTTCTTGAGGTTGTCTGCTGTTTCTCGGCTGTTGAACACCAACGCCGTATAGAAAAAGCAGAAAAACACAATCGCAGTAGCATACAGCATTACGTATACCGGCTGACCTGGGCTCAATGTGCTGGAGATGTCTTTCAACCAGCGCATG
>Ga0228698_1000591_pt1 | contig 25157 bp, 42 predicted proteins | sample McNCre117_Aug_MG_FD_178015 | JGI IMG/M metagenome (GOLD analysis project Ga0228698, IMG submission 178015) | Freshwater microbial communities from McNutts Creek, Athens, Georgia, United States - 1-17_Aug_MG | ecosystem: Environmental > Aquatic > Freshwater > Creek | place: USA: Georgia...
CGGACAGCATGTCAGATGAACCCCGTCATGGTTTCCGGGGTGAAGGGCCGCTCGCGATCGGTGTACTGCACGCCCGATCCACCGTTGACCGGCATCTCGGCCCCGGCGATGCCCGGGATGCGGACAAGGCCCGAGGCAATGTCGCGCAGCATCTTCAGACTGCCGTCATAGTCGGCCTTGATCTTGTCCGAGGGGGCGAAGACGTGAAGGTTGTAGATCCAGACCTTCAGAACCAGATCGAGGACCAGCGCCGGAACTGTGCCCAGCGGCAGGGCATACCGCGCGCCCAGAAAGCCGTCGACGAGCGCCTCGGCATCGATCCGGCAGCGTTCGGTCACGGTCGTGTCGATCGTGCCGGTCGGCACGGCGGCGCGGTCGGTCAGGTCCACCAGAAAGGCGCTGCCGTAGCGGTCGGTAAGGTTCTGGAGTGTGGCATAAGCCATGGTTCAAACGTCCATTTAAGGGGTCGTTGGGAAGGGACGGCGACGCCCGCCCCTTCCCGGCTCCACCAGTTTCAACCCCCGGTGACGGGCGGACCGGGCGCAAAGGCAGCCCGGCCCTCTCGTTTATGGATCAGGGCGCAGGCTGTTCGGCTTGGGCCGGTTCGACTGCAGCTGGATCGACAGGCGCGGGATCAGGCGCAGGCGCATCCACCGGGCCCACATCAGCGGGCTTGGACTCGTCCGACGGCAGGACCAGTTCGGTCACGACGACCTTCAGTTCGGGGTCTTCCTGCAGCTCTTCGATCTCGTCCGCCGTCAGGGTCAGATCGGTAAACTCCTGCGGTTCGCCGATGAAGAACCGCGGCGTGCCGAAACGGCCCCGCCAGCGGCCCCGCTCGGGACCGGTGACAGTGATCAGGAGGGTCGGCACGGGAACGGGTTTCTTGGCCATCTGAGGCTCCTTTCGGTTCGACAAAAGGGGCGACGTCGCGCCGCCCCTTCAGGTGAAACCGACCGGATCAGGCCAGCCACGGCACCATCAGCACCTCGGCCGTGTCCTGCCATTCGTTGGTCGCACCCGAGGCTTGCTGGGCATTCTTGATGATCTGACGGCCAGCCTGCTCCAGGGACGGCGGAACCACCAGAAGATCGGGGACCAGACCCAAGGGACGGCCATAGTCGCCCTTCATGGACATGATCGCGGCGCGGGCGATGGCATAGTTGGCCGAGTTCAGGGTCTGCTTGGACCCCCAAGCCATCTGCCAGAAGCCGTAGCCCACGTTGTACCGGGCATCGACGCCATATTGGAACTGCCGCTCGGTGAAGACGTTGTCGTCGGTGATCCGGTCCTTGGACACGAACTCCGGCGTCTTGCGCGACTGGAACAGCAGGGGCTTGATCGGACGCTTGGTGCACAGAAGGAACCACGGCGTGCCCGAACCACCATCGGTGTTGGCGACAGTCGTCACGTTGTTCGAAACGTCCAGGACAGGGTGGACAGTGTCGAAGAAGTTCTGGCCGTCATAGCACTTGGACGAGAAGCCGTTCTTCAGCGCGTTGAAGGTCAGCAGTTCTTCGTTGCCGGTGGTCGAGGCCCCCATCTCCTGGAAGAGCGAGGTGTAGACGCCCAGATTGTCGTCCTCGATGTCGTAGCGATCGACGCCGATCGACAGTTCCCACGGCAGGTTGGCCAGCGTGTAGGACGATTCCGAGATGTTCTGGATCACACGTGCGCCGACCCACTGGCGCATCGACGGGATCTTACCCAACCAGCCATAGGTGCTTTGGGCATTCTGCGACGGAACGGTGGTGGCAACCCGGTCCTTCATCGACGGCGACATCGCCAGACCGTCTTTGAAGTTGCCGGCGAAAGTCACGCGCAGGGCATTGAGGGTGGAGGTATTGATGATCATCTCAGGGTCCTCAGTAAGCGCGGTTCAGGGCTTCATCGAAACGAACCCAGACGCCGTTCGCGTCCACGTCCTCGATGATGCCAGCAGGAGAGCGGGTCGACGTGCCGTTGGTACGAGCGACCGTCTGATCGTCGGCGATCCAGCACTTGGCCCCGATATCGGTGACCAGGCACAGGTCGGCGGCGAGGTTGGCCAGATAGGCCACGCCCGGACGCCAGTTGACGCTGATGGCGCCGTTCGCGCCGGCGGAGTTGTCGGCCAAGGTCTGGGCGATGCCCACCCCGAACGAGCCGGTGGCCGTGGCGCCCTTGATCAGGTAGCCGGCGGCATTGCGCATGATGATTGCGCCTTTGAAGATCTTGGTCGATGCGCCGACCAGGCCGGACCGCAGGTCCCCCTGTTTCAGCGGCGTGTTGCGGTCAGCGGTCAGTGCGGTCACAGGCGAGCCTCCTTCTCTTTGCGGTCAGCGGCCATCATGGCGGCGAAATCGGCGGGGCTGCGGCCCGTGGCCTTGGCGACAGCCAGTTCCTCGGCATTGAGGGACGTGACTTCGCCTTCGGTCTTGGGCGGCAGGTCGTTGGTGTGGGTCACACCCAGCGTCGGCAGACCGGCGATGATCGCCTCGGTGCCTGTCGGGTCGGACATGTGCATGGCGATGAAGCGGTCACGCGACGGCTTCACGCCCACGCGGCCCGCCTTGATGGCGTCATCGACGAAGGCCACGGACTGCGCCTTCTTGAAGGCCTTCAGGTCGGTCGTGACCTGCGCCAGTTCGGCCTGCAGCGCGGTGACTTCGGCAGGCAGGGCGCTGGTCTTGGCGCGGATCGCGTCGATCAGCGCGGGGGCCGCTGCACCCGGCAGGCCGATGATGGTGGCAATCTCGGTCAGCGAGGCTTGCGCCGCCTCGGCACAGGCTGCGTCTTCCACAGCCGGAATCGCGGCGAGGATATCAGCCTCGGTGGCGCCGGGGGGAAGCCCCAGCTTGGCGATCAACTGCTCCATGAGCGTCATGGGGGTCTCCTGATTGAGCGCGGTCAGATCGCGCAGGTTGGGGTAATTCACGAGGGCGGCATTCTTGATGCGCAGCACGGTGCCCTTGGCGTCGTGCACGACGACCGGGCTGATCCCGCGATAGGACTGATCGGCCAAAAGGGCGCGGCCTGCGGCGTTCCACTCAACCCGGCCCCAGATGCCATCGGCACGGGCCTGCATCGCGGTGATCCGGCCACGGGCGGGCGACGGCCCACCCTTGGGCGCTGCCAATTCAGAGGCGTGGTTTTCGTCGATGATCAACCCGCCGTCATTGCGGGGATCGGCGCTGAACGAGGCCGCGATGACAGCGGCGGCATCTGTTACATGATAAGGTCCTCGCCCGTCGAAGGTGCGCAGCTCGCCTTGCGTGGTCGGCAACAGATGAACCCAGTCCGGAACCTCAGCCGCTGCGGGCAGGTCCAGCGCGGCCATGGTCGCGGTCAGGTAAGGGGGGGCTGCTTTGCTCATGCCCCACTATCGCGGGCGGGGCGGGACCGAATAAGCCGCAACGGTTTGCGGGTTGGTCAGGTCAGGGCCGGTGAAGCCCGTCGATCAAGCCTGCGCCAGAGCGAGGCCTTTGGTCAAGGGTGCAGAATGCCTTCGATGTAGTCCGAGATCAGGTTGAGGATGTCCGTACGGTTGTCATCGGAGATGCCGAAAAACGGACGGGCGGGGATATCACCCCAGGGCGAAGATCCTTCGACTACCTTTCCCGATTCAGTGGTCCACCAATAGGCCCCCAGACTTCCTTTGCGCGCGCCGAATTGCATGGCGGCGGCATATGGTTCTGGCGAGGATACCATTGCGAAGTCCGGACCGTGTGAAGAGAAAAGGTTATCGTTCAGCTGACCACTGTAGCGCAGAACGCCGCCCCAGCTTTTAACGCCATCTGCCGTCTTCGCGCGGCGTTCGTATGCATTCAACGTGGTGGGTGAGCGGGGTGCCCAGGGCGTACCATCGGGAGCTTTCTGGTCTTTGAACCGCTGCTCGGTCTGATCCAACAGAAGATTTGCGACTCCGGACATCAAAGGCGTGAGATCAGTCAGCATCGCAGCTGCGCGAGCCAGCGCGCTGGTGACATCAGCATCCTTGAGTTCAATCGTGATCATGATTACATTTATCCTTGAGGTGACGACCACGGAAATTCGGAGTACGTGACACCGTCCCGACGCAAGTCGAACGCTAGTGAATGAGGGGAGTTCCGGCCCTCCGTCACCTCACCTCTCCCAAAATCAGTTCCAGCGTATCATTCGACAACCGGCGCAGTACTTCGGCAATGACGGGCCGATAGGCTGAAACGACCATGTTGGTAGTTAAGCTCCCATTCTCACCCTTCACACGATAGTCGAGCGAAACCGCAATTTGCGATTGTCCCTCCTGGGCGGACAGAATGTAGAGAAGGTTGCCGCTTTTCTTGTCAAGCAGGACGGCTAAAGGCTTTCTCAATCGCTCGGAGAGTTGCACCCAGTCGTTTGGTGACAGGGCATTTCCAGCGGCTTCATGTCTTGTTGCCTTTGGTCCCGCCAGCAGACCGGGTCTGACCTGCATATCAGCGGTCTGTGGACCGATACCCTTGGCAGCCAAGGAATCGATCACATCATGAGAAATCACGCCAATAAGGCCGGGCTTTGCACGACCACCAACGGTCAGGGTATCGTCCACCCATTTGATCCAAGCGGCATCGACCACTTGGGCAAGACTCATCCCGAGATCACTGCCCAATTCCGCCGGCAAGGTTTCGATCTTGGGCTGTACGATGTTCAAGGCATCCATCGCATCTTGCGCTCTGGACGTGATGTCCCCGGAAACCGACCCGCCGACCTTGTAGTTCCAGCCTTTGTCGATGCCGACTTGTGCCCCCGTCTTGGGATCAATCGCCTGCCAGCCATCTGGCAGCATTTTTGCAGGATCACCACCAGCGGCCTTGATACCGCGTTCGGAATAGGCCCCGCTCAGACGGCAGGTGCAGCCCCAGCCATTCGGAGGAGCGTGCGTTTCCCAGAAGGGATGGTCAGGCGGAAGCGCCACACCGTCCCAAGCCAAATGCTGTAAACGCGGCTCCACTGAGTTGCCGTGCTTGTAGATCCAGAACTTGTAGTTGGCCGCTCTGATCTGGGCCATGCGGCCGGCGGCGTAGCTGGTCGCCATGTTGGTGCGGTAGATCACCTTGGTCCGCCAGGCCTCGCCCTTCGGACTGCCCTCCCCCGTCCAGCCATGCCAGCCCCGATCCGTGACGATCTGCCGGAAGTCCTGCCGAAAGGTCTCGATGGATCGATGCTCGGCAATCGCCCGTTCAACGGCCTTGCCGAGGTCAGCCAGCAGATCTGCCTTCATCGCCCCGGCGACGACGAAAGCGCGGTCGTGTTCGGCCTTGACCAGATCATCCCAGGCAGCCGTTCCCACCTGGTTGGCCAGCCGCAGCCGCAGGGCTGCGATCTGCAGGTCGAAGGGCTTGGCGAAAGATGCCTTGATGTCAGCCACCTTCGGTCACCACGTCCAGCCGGCCAGAGGCATTGGCCACCGTCATTGCCTGCGCCACGATCCCCGCCAGCGGTCCGGAATCGAGCGTCGGAAACGCCGCCTGCATCATCACCCGCAGCTCTTCCAAGGACCCTGCGGCCTGCAGCATGGCCTCGATCTTGACCAACATCTGCTCGACAGCCGGAGCTGCTGCCGATGCCAGCGCATCCGCCAGAAGCACCTCGGGCAGATCGGCGGCTGGGAGGCCCGCTACAGGGCCTTCTGCCTGCGGGGCGGTCACTGAGCCTGAAACCCCGTCACCCCGTTTAATTTCGCCGGAAACCCGTTTAATTTCGGAAACCGGCGGCGGAGGCACCGTCGCAGGTGCGCCAGACGCGGCGGGCGACAGCAATTTCGCCCCCGGACGGGCCTCGGGCAGGCCAAAGCGGGTCAGGATCGTCGCCTGCTCGACCTCAAGCCCACGGTCGATCAGGGGCGTGATGGCATCGGACAGGACCTTCAGGTCCTCGCGCTCGACCTCTTCGATCCGGATACGCGGATAGGCCTTGCGGGGACCATAGTTCAGTTGGACCCAAGGACGCACAAGGTCGCGGTTGAGGATGGCAGCCAGGGCGCGGCCATCGGCCATCTGGATGTCCTTCTGGACCTGGCGATGCTCCTTGCCGGACCCCAGCCCACCCACGACGGCATCGGTGGTCGACGTCTGCCCAAGGACGGCTTTCGATATCTGCTGATCCAGCCAGTCCGCCCGTTCCTTGTACATCTGATGGCCGGCGCCGACATTCGCCGACTCGATGAACTCGATCATCATCGATTCCGGGATGATCGCCGCACAGTCGCCTGCGATATTGGCCACGGCACGGAACAGGGTCGCCTTGTCGGCCTCAGTTGCGCCGGCACCGAACTTGCCGACTCGAACCGGCTGACCGAAGGTCTGGCTGAAGATGGCCCAGTCGCGCAGGGTATACATCTTGAACATCCAGCCCCAGGCGGCAACCCGGGCCAGACCCGACCGCAGCGTCAGACCGGACTTGGCCTTGATCTGGGCATAGACGAACTTGAACGGCTCCAGCGGCATGTCCTGCCCGTCGTCGCCGATCATCACCGGGGTCTTCAGGTTGTTGCGTTCGAACCGGAACCAGCGCGGATCGCGCCATTCCAGCGCCTTGGGCATCCACTGACCTTCCGAGGTATCCCAGATGATCTCGGTCATCGAGAAGCCCTTGCCGATGCAATCGAGGATGTCGAAGATTTCGTCGGTCAACGCGTCCCGGGAAAGCCAGGCGCGGATATCCTGCGCAATCGCCTCGTCGACTGGATCGTCCGAGGCGGCATCGACCGTGATGCCAATCTGCGCAACGGATCTGCGGCGGGTGCCCAGAACGCCCAGATAGTGCGGGTCACGCTCCTCGATCGTCTCGGCCAGTTCCAGATAGCGGACCGGGCTGCCGGCATCGGCCTCGCGCAGGATTTCGGCAAGGGTGACCGGGGTCAGGCCATCGGCGGGATAGCCGGCGATGGGGCTGCGCACGCCGCCCACGGTGGCGGCGGCGATCTCGGTCTGCAGCACGTCGCGGCGGATCGGGCGACCGTAGGCGTCAAGCAGTTGCGGCGCGGCCATCAGAGGCCTCCTCTCACGTTGGCCCCAAGGGGCTGCGACCACCAGCCTTTGGCCGGGGCTTGATTGTCATCTGGCGGATAGTCGGGCATCGGGTTGCGCGTCGCGTCAGGCCGCACTGCAGCGCGGTAGCCATATTCCACCCAGCGCATCCGGCTGGCGAAATGGGCCAGAGCGACGGCGATGGCATGGTCACCGTGCCGCTTCTTGCCGGTCTCGCCCTCGCGCAGGGTGGGGACGCGGGCAATGCCACGCATGACCTTGATGGCGCGCAGGTCGCCCAGGTGGTCGTTGTCCCGGATGATCGCCAGCATGTCATCCTCGAAGGCAGCCTTCAGGGGCGGCATGTGGATGCGATACCATTCCTCGGTGAACTTGATGGCCCAGATCAGGCCGGACCCTTCCGGGTCCTCACGCAAGCCGAAGATGCGACCCATGTCTTCGGCCACGGTCCAGCCCATGCCGGTGGCGTCGAAGGCAGCACCCACCAGCCGTTCGCGGACGTGTTCAAGAATGGTCCGGGCGATCAGCTTTTGCTCATCACCAGGCACATTGCGCAGCTCGTAGGCCAGAACTTCGCGGCGTTTCAACTGCGGTTCAATGGCCATTAAAGACCCGGTTGTCAGGTCAGCCACGCGGGCGAAGTCCGACCCGAAAGCGAAGTTCGGCGTCAGGTCGAGCGCGGCCAGCTGCGCCTTCAAAGCCTCCATGAAGGGCGCCATCAACGCGGCCTGCGAGACGCGGTCCAGATAGAGATAGTCCTTGGGCAGCTCCAGCCGCAGCACCGGCGTCGTCACCGTCATCCGCGCCTCGATCAGCGGCGCAGGCAGCCACGAGCCCGAGGTCAGCGAGGGCACGCAGTAGAGTTCCTCGTCCGCATTGTCGCGATAGAAGTCGAGGATGTCCTGCCGCCACTTGGCCTCGCCCTCGGGCGTCCAGGTCTTGCCGGTAACCAGAGCGATCCGGCGGTACAGGCCCTGATGCAGCGCCTCGTCCAGATCGATCCGCATGTGGGCGTATTTCGACCGCCCGGCGAGGATGTCCTGAATCTGCGTGTTGAACTCGTTGTCGGCCCCCAGATGGGTCGAACAGACCACGACCTGCCCGCCCCACATCAGGAAGGCCATGGCGGATTTCAGCAGGGCGGCGAGGTCATCCACGAAAGCCGCCTCGTCGATGATGACACAGCCCTGCTTGCCGCGTAGCCCGCGCGGACTGGACGACAGCGCCATGATCTCGAATCCGCTGGCGAACTTGATCCGGAAGCTGTTGATGGCTTTGCGCTCGTCGCCCTGGTCGAACAGCACCTCTTCGGCGGCATCGGCGGCGACATCGAAGGCCTTGGCCCACATGGCGCAGGCGTCGATGAACTCGCGGGTCATCTCGCGGGAATAGGAGATGTACATGACGTCCATCCCGCCTGCCGCCTTCTGGCGACCGGCGCGCAGCACGGCATAGGCGGCAAGGCCCCACGTCAGGCCGATCCGCCGGCTCTTTTCCACGAAGAGCACCGGACAGGCCCCGTCCAGCAGGCCGACAGTCTTGGCCTGATAGGGCAGGAGGACCTTGGGCAGGCCACCCGCCTGCACCTCGGCGGGGATCGAGGACATGGCCGCGCGCCGCGCCTTCTCCCACTGGTCAGCCGTCATCTGGACGCTCATTCGATCACCGAAATGCAGTTGGGGGTTTCGCAGTACAGGCGCAGGTGCAGCTTTTTGCCGGTCAAATAGGCATGAAGCACGCTGCCGCATCGGGGGCATTCTTCCCGCGCCGAGAGGGTTTTCTCCTCCAGCATCTTCGACTTCAGGCGGATCGCGACGTCGATCGACTGCAAGATGCTGGGCGGAATCGCCGCACTCATGGCACAACCTCGAAGAGGGTCGGGAAGACGGCGGGGGCATAGGCCACGAACTGCTGATGACGGACGCGGACGATCCACCAGCCTGCAACGGCCCCCAGCACTTCACCGGATCGCAGCGGCTGGTAGACGGTCTGCGCCTGATAATGGCCCTGCGGCACCTCGTATTCATGCGCGGCTCTGATCCATTCGATGATCTGGTCGGCATGAACCTTGGACCCATCGAAGCAGACGGCCTCCATCGGTTGCAGCCGAGTGACCCGGACGAGGTTGGCGGGGGCAGTCATTTCCGCCCCTTCGATGCCAACAAGCGCTTCAGGCTGTCAGACTTGGTTTTGACTTCTTGTGGCCGACTGGCAATGGGCTGTTGTGAAACGCGCTTGCTGTGGCGGCGACGTCGCACTTCGTCCGTCGTCGTAGAATCGTCGAGCACATCGCGGTCCGTCGCAACAGCTGCGTATCCTTGGCCAAGAAGGCCAAAAAGCGCACCCATCAGGGCAATCTTCTTCATCCCGCCACTCCCAAAATCTGCGCCTTGATCGCCTCGGCCGTCTCGCCCGTCATGCCCTTGGCCTTCGCAACGGCATCCACAGCAGCGCCAACAGCCTCTTTGAGTTTGGCTTCTTCCTTCGTCCGCCGATCCGACGACATGTTCTGCGCGGACTGGGCTGCGCGATGGGCCTCGGCCAGCGCCTTCAGGTCCTTGGGATCGATGCCATCGGCGGCATCGCCCAGGGTTTGAAACACCGTGGTCTTGATCATTTCCGCCGTCAGGATCGTCAGGTCATCCGACGACTTTGCGTCGTACTTCTCGGCCAGGACGGCGACAATCTGCCGAGTCTGGTCCATACGCCGGGTCATCCGTGCCTGCCTCAGGCTGTACCGGTTGAAGCTGCTGAAGGCCGGGATGTCGAACTCCAGCTCGCCGCGGTGCTCGGCCATCAGGGCTTCGCACTTGGTGACGAACTCGGCATAGATGTCGGTCTGGGTCTTCTCCCGATCGGCAAGTTCGCTGGCAGCCCAAGCCACGATGTTCTCGGCCTCGGGCGGCAGCAGATCGAAGCTGGACAGGCGTCCGCGCCCGGTAGCCATGATCATTCCCCCGGGCGAGACGGGCGCTTGATGCCCTCGATTTCAATGGCGCGGCGCAGGTGGCGGTGGCCCTTTTCGGTGAGGGTCGCGACATAGACGCTGTCGAACTTCTTCACCGTCACGGCGCCCATCTGGTCCAGCCAGGCAAGCTCGTCGTGGATCCACTCGCGCGGGCGGTCGATGCCCAACTCGGACAGTTCGGCGGCGATCATGCCCGAATGCAGACGCTCGTCGATCTGCTTGGCCAGCGCCTTCAGGATGATCAGGCGGGCATCCGGGCGGACTTGGGTGTTCTCGTATTCGCTCATCGGCCTTTTCCGTCCAGAAGGTGATTTTCGTGGCGGCTGACTATGGCCTCCAACCGTTCCATGATGGCGACGTGCCCGCTCATGACAGCGGACATCGTCTCGATGCGGCCCTGCAGCTTCTCGATCGACAACTCCAGTTCGTGCAGGTCCTTGGGGGCGGGCAGGCTGCGCGTGGTCTGTTCGACCGAACTCATCCGCTGGTCGAGGTTCTCCAGGCGCGTTGCATGGCCGTCGATCTTCTTGGCGTTCGATCTTGACCCCGACATGATCAGGCCAAAGATCGACAGCCCGAAGTTCAGAAGCTGCGACAGGGCGCCGACCCAGAGGACGATCGGCGAAATGTTCAGCACCTGCCCGTCCATGCGTCAGGCCGCCAGCTTCTTGCTGATGGCCGACAGCAGCATGGAGACCAGCGTCACGGCGGCACCGGCAAAGACCTCGACCTGCGAGCCGCCGATGTAACCGTTGGTGGCAAGGGCGGTGCCGCCCAGCGTGGCGAGGTGGCGCAACTGGCCGGTGACGATGGACAGGAACGTCGGGTTGGTGAGGATCTGCTTGATCATGTCGGGCCTCCTTCAGAGGGTTTCGAGTTGGGGGACTTTTTCGGCGGCAAGCTCGGAGGGCTGAACCTCGTGGATCAGCAGGTCCTGCGTCGAATGGACGTAGAAATCGCGCGTCTCACCCGGCTGCACGCGAACCGGCTTGTAACGGGCGCCGCTCGGCGTAATGGCCGTCACATCGACGGGCCAGCCATGGGCGGCGAAAACGGTGACCTTCGTGGTCATGATCAGAAGCTCCTCAGATAGGCCGCGATGCGCGGGAAGGTGGGGGCAAGGCTGGCAGCCGCGATGTCGCGGTAGGACCAGAGGTGCTGGGCCAGCCACAGGACGGCCAGCGCGATGGCAGCCGTATCGGAATGGGGGATGGCGGCGATCTGCTCGGTCACGCCGCTGGCGACCGCTGCAGGCACAGCTACAACCGCAGCGACCGGCAGGGTGGCCTTCTTACGGGCATCCAGCGCCCGCTGCAGGGTGGACAGGGTGGCGCGGCCAATGATGCCATCCGGCGTCAGATCATGGGCGCGCTGGAAGGCAGTGACCGAGGTCAAGGTCGGCACGCTGCCGTCTCCGGGCTGATAGCCCAGCGTGGTCAGGCCTTCGAAAACCGCGCGGATCTCGGCACTGGACAGTTTGATGCCCCACTGCGCCCAAAGCTGGTTCGGCGCCGGGACCGGCTCCGCCGCCCGATAGTAGATGCCATCCATCAGCATGGCGAATTCACGCTCGCGCCGCGCCTTCAGGCTCGGCAGGACCTTGCCGCCAGCTTTCGACCAGGCGGTGAAGGCGAGACGGATGTTGAAGCGGCCAGACCGCTCTTTCCACAGCTTGACCCACGAGGCCTTGGCGATCGACCCCGTATTGAAGTGAAACGACACCCCGGCATCGAATTCATTCTGGGCGGGGCGGGTGATGGCGCCCTCGGTCACCGTCATGGCCATCTCGACCGCAGGCTCGTAGTTCTTGCGCAGGGCCTCGGTCAGCAGGGCGTCCGATTGCTCCGCCGTGATGACCATGCTGGCCACAGGCTTTACAACGCCCGAGGCAGCGGTCAGGCCGACGCCAATGGTCCAGTTACCGGCCACGTCGCGATAGGCCTTCAGGACCTCGCCCTCTTCCGATTTCAGGGCGGTGCGGCCTTGTGCGCTGGTCTGCATGGTGATCCCCGGAAAGCGCGGGGTCAGGCCCGCCATCTGGGATCATTGTGCAATGCAACCGGGGGTTCGATTCACCCACAACGGTGTGCGGGGTGCGCCGTGGCGCTACCAGAGGCTCAGTTGATCGGGGTCATTCTTCGGCCAGGCATCCTCGCTGCGATCTGCCATTCCGGCAATCCAGCGGCGCACCGTCACGTCCGTCGTGTGCAGTTTGCGGGCGATTTCGGCGTGTGACAAGCCCCCTGCGGTTTTCATATAGCAGGCGATCCACGGCTTGGCCGTTGGCACCCGCCGCGGCAGGGCAGTGCGCTCGGCCAGTTCAGACAAGGCCTTGGCGGCGGGCATGCCCAGCACATCGACGACACGGCTTGCCCCCTTGGGGTCTTTCGGGATCGACAGTTCCGCCCCGCCAAACTCCAACAAAAAGACAACCGCTGTCTCCGCGCCAAGCGCATCGACATAGGGCTGCACATGGGCTGGCGGGCGGGGGTAGGTCATTTGACGGGGGCCGCCCCGCCGTTCGGCCAGTCATGTGGCATCACGGTCACGACGACACGCACATCAAGGACGTCGCGGATCACATAGCGCTGGCCGTCCAGGATGATGGCCGATGCTCCCTCGGGCGCCTTGGCCTGAATTTCCGCCTCGATCGACCGCCGGAGCTTTTCGATCTCGAATCCACCGACCCGCTCCAGATAGCGCAGCAGGGCGTGGTTGCTGACCTTGATCGGACGCTTCTTCATGCTGCGGCCCCCCGGTGGAGGGCCGCAGTTGGGTCAGGCCTGCGCGAGGTGGCTGTCGCGCGGTACGTAGTGCTGAATTTCTTCGGCAGCCGACCCCAGCGTATCGTGAATGAGGCTGACCAACGGGCCGATACAGTCGGCCTGAATATCCGAGTTGGGGGCCAATTCGTTAAGCAGGGTCCGCAGCCCAAGAAGGGCGCGTTCGGCGGTGCCGATCCGGTCGCGGGGGTCGCTCCCGCTACAATGGCTGCACATGTCAGTGCACTCCCTTCTTCGGTTCTTCCGAGCCGAAGACATCCATCACCACCAAAACCTCGTCCGTCACAAGGTTGGTGAAAGCCTGCGCTGCCTTGAACGCCTGATGGGGGTCGGGGAAGCGCGTGGTAAGTTTCAGCACCAGCACGTCCAGCATGAAGCCCAAGGCTTCCGACCAGTCTTCGTCCAACGCATCCGCAAACTCGGCGGCCCACTCGGGCAGGTGATCTTCTTCCATGGCTCAGACCTCCCCGAACAGCGGCAGTTGATCGGGATTTTCCCGCTCGGCCCGGTACGCCGCGACAGACATGCTGCGTGCCTCGGCCTGCCGCCAGTCGCGCTCGTTCTGCAGCATCCGTTCCAGTTCGGCGATCCGTTCCAGCCACGACGAAGCGGTATTGTCCGCAACCCCGTCCGGATGAACCATCCCGCAGCGCTGGATCGCATGCATCTCCTCCAAGGTCCGGTCCTGCGACCAGTTCAGCCGCTTGGCGATGACCGAAAGGCTGTAGGTTCCGGCCTCCATCATGGCCAGCAACTGCCCCCATTTCGGGTCGGCCGCCTTCAGATGCGCATGGCAATGGTCGAGTTGCCCGCGCAACTGGCGGATTTCCTCGACATGCACCTCGTCCCGATTCAGGAAGTAGGCTGCCAGCACGTCGTCCGCCTCGTCCTGATAGAGTTCCAGCATTGCTCGGACCTCCGGCTTGACCCGGTTTGCCGAGATCGACGCCAGCCAGCCGAACAATTTTGACCGGGGAATGCAGTAGGTTTCCTGCAATCCGCCTGCCGAAGGGGTGTTGATAGCAACACCCCTCCAGCGCTTTTCGGCCTTCAACCGCTGAAGCTGACTGCTCCAACTCATGCCGAGGCGCTCGCAGATTGGCCGAACGGCGACCATCTGTGCGTCCGGCGTTTCGATTGCCGTGATCGTGTCCTCGTGAAAGGGCACGGATATGACGGAAAGTTTGTCCTGAGACATTAGTTTCTCCTGCGGTTACGGAAGCCGAAACGGCTCCGGGTGTTAGAACGACTGCCGCAGGACAGCCTCCATGCGCCTTTAGGCCGAAGCCTTGGACATGCGCGCACGTCACCCGGATGTAGCTCGTCTCAAAGGAGACGCTCTGTCGGGGCGTAACCGCCTGCGGTATCGTGTTCGGGGGGAGTTCTACTTCCCCGTCGAACGACCCGAATCTGAGGCAGTTCGCCTGATTTGTCAAATGGTGGCTCACAGCTTGATCCCCGCTCTTGTGCACATGGCCTTCAGCGCCTCGATCACCGTGGCGATCTGCTTCCAGTCCTGCATCTTGTCGATGTCGATCGGGGCGGCACCCCATGCCTTCTCGAACCGGGCGCGGATAAAGGCGTTGAGACCCTTGGCGCCGGTGCCGTCGACGGCCCCAGCCTTGACCAGCTTGCCCCACAGGACGTGGCAGAAGCGGATATCGCCGCGCGGCGCGGCTTTCCTGCCCTTGCGGGCGAATTTCGTGCCGGGGGCGAAACCCCGGGCTTTCAGGGCTTCGACGACGCTGTCCAACTCGCCTGCGGTCATCTCCGTCAGGCTGGACTTGCCGGTGGTGACCAGCTGCAGGTCGCGCCGCGTGTCCTCGTCCAGCCCCAGCTCACGCGCGGCGACATGGATCAACCTGATCTGCGGATGGCTCATTTGCTTCTCCTCGGCAGGCCCAGCTTTGCCTCGATCTCGGCAACGGCGGCTTTCACGATGGCGTTGAGGTCCAGCACGAAGGCCGGGCCCTCACGGTCGGCAAAGCTGATGTGAATCTCGACAGGGGTGACCGCCACGGTCAGCGGCCACCCGTTGATATGCCCCGCGCTCTCGGCCAAGGACGAGCCGAACGGACGGCGATCCACCGTCAGCAATGGGACCCGGACGAGATTGAGTTCGGTCATTACGGCAGCGCCTCTACCATGCGTTTCATCATGGGACTCGCCCTGCAGCTTGGGTTCATCGTGCTGATGGCTTTGCGAAAGCGGGCTGATCCCGGTGATCGTGACGGTGGCAATGGAACACTGCATGGGTTTCCTCGTTCAGTTTGAAAGGGCGGTGCGCTGCGATGAGGTGCGACGCGCGGTGGCGAGTTGCGAAGCCACGCGGAGCGAAGGGGAATGGGTTCAGGCGCGGGCCAGATCGATGGTGATCGGCTGCTCGCGCCCGTCCGCGTTGTCGTAGCGGAAGAAGCGGACATAGGTCTTGGTGCCGTCCACCCGCATCGAATCGCGGATGGCTTCCATCGCGCGCTTCCAGCGGGAGTCAGAGAATTCCAGCCGCAGCAGGGAGTAGAGGGCAGCGCGGTTGATCTGGCCTGCCTTGTCGACGCTGAACGCCTTTCCGACGATGGCCTTCAGCTCATCGCCAGCAGTCGCGGTCCAGTCGCTCAAGCATTCATCGACGAGGGTTTTTGCCACCTGCAGTTCAGGACCAAAGCTGATCTGGTCGGCGACCTGGACGCGGATGGCGAACTTGCCGTCATAGGTGCGCAGGGTGACGTTGCCCTTCGGCCCGCCGACCTTGGCGTCATATTTCTCAGCCAGCAGCTCTTCGAAGGCACCGAAGTTGGCGAAGAAATGAGCAAGGAAGCGGCTCATCTGCTCGGACAGGGCGATGGCATGGCCGACCTCATCGCGCACGAAGCTGTCCTCCATGACATGCTGCGGCTTCACGGTACCAAGGGGTAGTTTCTCGCCTTTCGGGCCAAGGATATGCTCCTCGCCGCCGATATCGACGCGTCCAGTGGGCATGGGGGCGGGGGGATAACGGGTCATTTAAACCTCACTCAAATGGGGGTTGAAGAAGTGCGCCGGGGCGGGTTTTCCCGGCTCGGTGGCGATCAGGCCCATGGCTGCCAAGAGGACGGCCATCGCCTCGGTCTCGTCGATCGACAGCATGGTGACGCCGCGACGACCCCACAGATCGACCTTGCCAAGGGCAGAGGAGGCCAGTGCCAGCACGGTTTGGCTGGGCATGGGATCAACGGGTGGCATCGTCGGCCTCCGTCTGATTGCGCGGGCACATGCGGCAGGCGCGGAACATCCGGGTCCGCATCGGGTTGCCGGCAGCAAAGGTCCGCGACTTCTGCCGCCAGTCCTGACAGGCATGGACTGCCATCTCACCGATCGCCGGGCAGTGCAGCTTGCCGTCCAGATAGACGCCGCGCACACGTTCTTCGATGTGCCTCATGTCAGCCGAGTATTTGCGGTGCAGCACCTGGCTGATCACCGACGATGAACGGTCGAGCTTGTCCGCTACCCGGTTGGCCGATGTTCGTCCGCATTCGATTGCCAGCACTTCGACCCAATCGGGTAATGCCGAGCCCCATGCCTTGCGCGCGATATCCAGCGGGGTCTCTTTCATTGACCAACCCCCCGGATCAGGTGAACGGCGTCCGTATTGTCATCGACGATGGCCCGCAGGCGGCGCTCCATCGGCGGCTTGGGACCGGTGTTGTTGATCAGCCGGTAGACGGCCTCGACCAGCGGGGGCGATGCCTTGCGCATGACGCGCAGATAACCTGCGGCCAGCAGACTGCGGCAATAGGCCTGCGCCTCTTCAGTCGTGACAACCATTGGATCAACCGTGGCGTTCGCGGCTAGAACCGAGGGTGTGAAGGCCCCAAGGCCTCGCATCGCAGTCCACAGGTTCTCCTCGGCCGACCGACCGCGCGGCTTTTCCGGACGGGCGGCACCGGGTGCAACGCGCCACAGCTTGCGCTTGTTGACTTCAGGAGCGACCACTTCCAGGACACCGCTTTTTGCCCATGACCGCACAATGACCGTGGCGCGCTCATGGCTGATCTTCACGGCAGTCGCGATTTCAGAATAGCCGAACTTGGGAAGCTGAAGCGCTGCCGCCCAGGCTGCGGCAAAGATGGCGGAACTCGTCGGGGAAACCTTCGGCATCATTTGCCCCCCTTCAGGCGACGAGCCATCCCGGTTTCCTTCAGGTCGACCTGCTGCACGCCTCCGCGACCCGGCGGGTTGCCGGTATGGAAATCACCAGTCCAGTCGGCCCGGGTAACGCGATGCAGCCCCCGGATGACGGCAAAGTTGCGGATGTTCGACAGGTTGTTGGCGATATATCCCTGCGAGGCGCCAGAGGCCGTTAGGATGGCCTGCTGCAGATCCGGGGCAATCTCTACCCCTTGCGCATAGACCGCAGCCAGGTGGCCCACGTCTTGCAAAGTGGCGGGCTCGGCCTCAACCCAGTTCAGAATACGCCGATGCACCCGTTCCCACTGGGTCAACTTGTGGGGCAGCCGTTCTTCGCCCATCAGGATGACCGCGACGCCGCTTTTGTCATGCAAATGGCGGATCGTCTCGATCTTGGTATCGTTCAGGACAAGGTCAGCCTCATCGATGATCAACGGGCGTTGCGTGATCGCCAGTTCCTGTGCCGCCTGATCGAACAGATCGCTCGACAGGCGTGCGGGTTTCAGGCCCAGCTCCTGAACGATCATCTCCAGCAGCTTCTTGACGCCGCCCAGCGGCACCGCCTCGATGTGGCAGACATTCATCCGGCTGTTGGACGCATGGATGGCACCTTGGGTCTTGCCGCGTCCGGTCTTGCCATAAAAGCAGCCCATGCCAGCCAGTCCGTAGTCGCGGTTCTGGCACTGGTCGATCAAGGCCATCAGCCTTGCTACATTGGCAAGTGGTGCGAAACCCTTGCTCGGTCGTTGGTCATCTGACACCCTGTATCCTCCTGCTTGTTACCGCCGCTGTGGGGCCTGCACGCCCCCAGCGGCTTTCTTCATCCAAAAAACGTGTCACCCACCGACTCCCAGACCAGAAGCTGGCCCCGGTACTCGGATGAATTCTGATAGGCTCTCAGCCAGCGCAGCTGCTCGGGCGTCACAGTCGCCCCGGCCTCGATCTGCCGCTCCAAACTGATCGCAGTCTTGAAGCGGTCGATTTCCCGCTCCTCGAAGGGGCGCACCTCCGTCCGCTTGCTCTCCATCGACAGCACATTGCTGACCATCTCCGACTGGAAACGCGCTGCCTCCGGCGTCAGATCGCTGCCCTGACGCACCTCGTGTACCGGCGCTTCGGCAGGTGACCGGGCAGGCTTGCCGAAGATCGGCTTGATCAGCTTGGCCTCGGGCAGCGGCGTCTCAACGGGGGCGACCTCATTCAACAGGTTGCCCGCTTGTGTGGCGGTATACTTTCGATGGGCCGCCAATAGACGACGGGTCGCAGCCTTGAACTCGTTGCGGGCGCGGTTATGCGCAATGGCCTCTTCCTGATCCAGAAAGCCCACGGCCTCGGTCACCGGCGCATGGCCAAGGTAGGCACCAGCCCGGCTGTAAACATGCAAACCGGCCCAGAAGTCGCCCAGGTCGAACCGGATGATGACTTCCTGCTTGGCGATATCCAGCATCCAGTCCGCCCAATAACGGTTCTTCTGGAATGTAATCGCCCCGGTTTTGCTCTCGGCCCGCAGTCCCTCCGACCCCAGCAACCACAACCGCCGCTGCGCCGCCGTGGCCTTGCTGATCACCGATGTCGCATAGCTTTCCTCAAAGACCTCGGCAAAGCTGCGCTGATAGGCCGTGGGTGACCGGCGGTTCTGCCGGGTATTATGCTCGGCAATACGTTCCGCCAGCACCTTCAGGAAGGTCTCCAGCGGCACCGCGCGGCTGCCATAGTCTTCCGGCTTGGCGGTCGGCTTGTTGCCCGTATAGGCCCCGTCGAACCGCACATCCTTGGCAATCGACTGCGCCATATCGCGGAACGCTCGCTCGATCGGCTTGGCCTGACCGTGATAGGGCGTAGCCCAGTGGATCTGGCACCCCAGTTGGGTGAACAGCCCTTTGACGTCATCTTCCTTGACCTTGAACCGAAAGCGGTTGGCAGCGCCGCCCGTGATCTTCTTGGCGGCGTTTTCCCGGCCATTGTCGAACAGGATATGTTTCGGGATGCCGTAGTCTTCAATCATGTCGCCAGCTGCCATTTGAACGGCAAAGGCTGTCGTGGCCTTGTCGACCCGGTAGGAAAGCACCATCCCGGAAAATACGTCCTGATACATCACCATGTGCGGGCGGCAGGGCGGGTTCTTCTTCGGGTCCTCGCCCTGGACATGCGGCCACTGCACGAACACGTCGAAGGTATGCGTGTCCGAGTTCACGACCTCCATCGCATGCAGGGCAGTCTTGTCACGGATCTGTGCGGGGTAAAGCTGGGCCACCGCCTCGTCACCCTCGCGTGCCAGCACCTGCACCTGGCGCGGCACAAGGCGGTCCATGTGCCGACGCATGGTACGCTCGGGCAGATACTGCCAGCCCTTGGCCTCGGCCACTTTAACGGCATCCCGATAACAGTCGGTGAAAGTGGGACCGGCCAAACGCAGATAGAGGCTCTTCAGATAATCGAAGAAGCCGAGATCATACTCCTTGCCGCGCGGCCGCTCAGCAGCAGCCCGATTGCGCGGTGCCAGGTAGGCCAGACGATCGTCCGCCCGTACCCCGGCGATCATGCCGAACCAGTCCCAGATCGTCCGGACACCGACGCCCTTGTCCCGTGCGATTGCCCGCACCGCCGCATCGCGGCCCAATCCGCTGGATTGCTCAAAAGCCTCGATCATCTGGAGGATCAGCAAACGATCACGGGCCTTCTTCTTCACCGTTTCGGGCAGCTTCTCGAACCATGACCAGGCATCATCCCGGTTCATCGCTTCGGTAGGACGCTTTGGTGCCACCGGGGCAGAGGCATCCTTCAGCAGCTTGCGTTGTGCTCGGGCTGGGAACAGCTTCCAGCTATATTCCCACCCGCCGCCCTTGCCTGCCCGACGCCGCGCAAGGTCGGACTGCGCCTGCCATGCCAGCCGGTCTGCCAACAGATTGGTTCCACGCTTGGTGGCGGGCATATCTGGCAACTCGGCTGCCGCGATCTCTTCGGCCGTCCACCATTCTTGCGCAGGGATCAGGGCGTGGCTCATACCTCATCGCCCTCGTCATTCAGCAGGGCTGACAGTTCAGCCCGCATATCATCGACGAAGCGACGCTTGGCAGCCTTCGGCGTGCGACCCCACAGAACCAGAATGGCCCGCAAACTCGTTTCAACCGGGTCTTTAACGGTCGATTTAACAACACCTTCCTCGGCCTCGATCTGCCGCCGCGCCTCGCCGACCTTCTTGGCAGCACCAAGACCGATCTTCTGCACAATGCGGGCGCGCAGGTCGGTATCTGCGATCTTGCCAATGTCCTGAAGGTCTTCCAGCGACACAGGGGCTTTCGCTTGATCCAGCAGAAAGACTTCGCTCTCGGTCAGCCGCTCGCCGACAGCCATGATATTGAAGATCTGGCGCGGCTTTCGACCGAAGGAATCGGAGATGGCTTTAGTGAGTGCATTTTCTGCACTCACTACCTTTTCGGTGTACCGGTTGCCCTTGAACACACCCGGTTTGCGCTCCGGATGCAGCTCATAATAGGTCCGCTTCCACGAGGCGATGAAAACAGCCGTCTGCAAGGGCGTCATCCGGGCAGCACCAAGATTGTTGCTTGCCTCCATGGCGCGCATCTCATCCAGGCGGCATTCGACCAGCAGACAGGCGATGTCGGGCAAACCCATCCGGCGCGACGCTTCCAAACGGTGCGCGCCGTCGATCAGATAGTGCTTGTTGCCAACCTTGCGGACATGGATGGGCGTCGTGATGCCGGTATCTTCAGCCATGGCAATCAGGTTGACGACCTGCGCCTCGCGCACCACGCGCAGCCTATCTCCAACCTCGATCTGATCGATCGGCAGCCGAACCACATTGCCGCCATTGAGGATTTTCATTTCGCCACGGCCTTCTCAAGCTGGGCAAACCAGAAATCGACCGCGCTGACGCTCTCGCGCAGCATCTCGACCCCGAATGGCAGGCCGCTAACGTCACCGACCAGCAGCAGCTGCGCGATGGCACGCGCCCGATGGTTCAACTCGGCTGCTTTGGCTTGCAGACGTGTGATGGCTGTGATGGTGGGATCGGTCTTCATATCGTCGGGGCCTTTGTCATCGTGTAGTAAAAGCGCCAGCCTTGACCGGCGGGCGCTGCCTGCTTGACGCAGGAAATCACGGCGCCATGGGTGCGCAGTTCGGAAATGCAGGCATTCACGGCCATCACCCGCGCCCGCCGCACGATGTCCCGCGTCGTGTGCGGGCGACCGTCCGACAACAGCGCCAACACGCGCTGCAGCCGGGGCGAGGCGAGGGTGTCCGCATGCATCACGCCCGCTTCCTCCCGTTCATCGACCCAAAGCTGTAGCCCGCAGGCATCGCCTCGGCTGACCCGCGATTGCGGCAGGTATTGCAAAGCCGGTTGTGGATACCCTCGCTGGGGAACGGCTCACGGCAACACATGCAGGGCCGCGTGGGCCATTTATCCTTCTTGACCAGACCGCTTTTCTGCCGGGCAACGCTCTTGGCATACCTTTCGTTGGTGTAGATCGCGCTGGGGACAACGCCCTTCGGACCGATGATTTCCCAGACCTTCTTTGCCGCGTTGTACTCGGCAAAGAAGGCGGGCTCGTTTCCGGGTTTTGCGTAATGCATCGTCACAGCACCCCCCTGCGCGCGGCCGAGGCCACCCGGATCAACGCCTGCTGCTCGGCCAGCGTATCCATCAGGGCCAGAAGCCGGTCCGTATGACGCGACAAAGCCACCACCGCTTCATCGCGGAACACCGGGGCCAGCCCCTTGTTGCGAATGGCCTCACGCGACACCTGCGTCATGCGGTGGGTCTGCAGCAATTGGTCCCAAAGCGTGCTCATATCGCACCCCCGATGTCCGCCATCGGCGCGGCCTGATCCGCCTCGGCCCAAGGTCCGGATGATCCCGGAAACCAGTTCGGCCCGCAGGGTTTCAGTGGCGTGGTATCCGGATTCTCCCGCAGATTGACACCAGCGATGATCGCGCCTGTCACGACATATGGTTCACACTGGTCGACGATCAGCGCGACCTTCAGCAGCTTCGCCATCACAGCCTGCCCCTCGGGGCTGGCGATCAAGCCCAGAAGGCCTGCAATGGCGCCGTCGAAGTCCTCCCAATATACCGTCTCCGAAGCATCGCTTTCAGCAGCATGGGCAAGGCCTTCACTGCGGTTCGCAAGCAGCGAGAAGTCTGAAATCTTGCGGATAAACTCCGCCAGCGTCATCGCGGTCTGGGTCATTTCAGCCCCGCCGCGCAGCCGATGATCAGCAGACCATAGCCGCTGCCAAACAGGCAGAAGCAGCCGATAAGATCACCGATCCAATGGTCATCCAGACGTGCCAAAGCACGAAGCAAACGCATCATTCAGCCTCCGCAAAAGGGTGAGAAATGACGGACAGCGCGACGCATTTACCGACGGGCACCGCACCCGTATGGTTGCGGCACCGGAAAGCGCTCCAACGCCCTCCGGTGCCTTTCATCCCCTTCCGTTGAACCCCAAAGGAGACGAATTCGATGAATGAGATTTTCCTGTCCAACATCGATGGCGATCGACTCCGGCCACCGTTGCAATTGTTCTGGCGCAGCGAGCTGTTCGATGAAATTGCCGCACTGGAAGACATGCTGTTTCCCGATGCGCCGGTGCCCCGCAGAAAGCCGAGTTGCGATATCGAGGAATGGGCCGAGATCATGCTCGACCTCCTTCATCAGATCCCCTCGGCTGCCAACGGTATTGACCGCCTGAAGCTGGCTGCATGGCCTTCATCACCCGGCGGGAAAGCCCTTCGCTGGCGCATACGGCAGACGCTACAAGCGCTCGGACCGCTGCCTCAGCTTCCGTCAGAGGCCCATCCCCCAGCAGGCGTTCTGCCATCGCACCAAGTTCTTCTTCCGATGCGACTGAAAGCCAGGCTTGAACGTCTTCTCGACTTTTCAAGTCTTCCCATGGCTTGGGTTCGCTCGATTGATCTTGCGCAGATGCCTGCGCCGCAGATCCGACCCGAGCGCCCACCCGAATAGCTGCGATAAACTCCAGCTGCGCCTTGGAATGGGTGTGGGCCTCTTCGACATCGAAGAACCCCAAATTGGAGCTATAAGCCGCGGCCTCTTCGAAGGTCATAGAGGGCGCATTGACGGCGGCCATGGCTTCTTCCTTCGTGTCAAACCGGCGCGGCGGCGCAGGTGCCAATGCCGGACAGATGGTCAGCGCCAAGCTCCGGCGCAGGCGAGAAAACATCACGCAGTCTCCTTCTTGATTGTGGGTTTGGGGGGATGGGGGAAATCGACAGTTCTGCCATCTCTCCGGATGAACCGGACGACATACAGCCCAAGGCAGTGGGACCGATAGATTGCCAGTTCCGGCGGCGGCGCTTGGATTGCCGGCGACCAGCTGCCATGCGGCAAATGCCAGAAGATCCACAGCAGCAGCCGGAATGACGTCATCGATACGCCGACACCGCGCAATGCTTCGCCAGTGATCCGAAGAAACCGTTCGACGTCACGCCGATGAACGTCAGGCACAAAGCGCGCCAGCAGGTCGGCTGATAGTGCTTCCGGCAGGTCCAGGCCGTTGATCAGCGTTTGAACTAGGATGGCACGCCATTGCTTCGACTGGCGGCTTTCCAGCAGTGCATGCGTGACCCCATCGGCAAGAAAACCGAAATGATCAGCGACAACTTCGCGCATCACGCGGCCTCCCGCTTCGACTTCGCAGGACGGGGGATATGGCGCGGCCACTCGAGGTCGCCGGGCCAGTTTTCGTTGAACCAGACAAAGAGCTTGGCCGCTGTCTGGGTCCGGCAGTCGGCGCCCTTCTCAATCATATTCTTGAAGAAGTCGCCTTTGCCCAAGGCCCGCATCGAGATCGCAAAGTGGGTAACCCCGCGATGCGCCGCGAGCGTTTCGGCCAGTGTGATGAGTGAGGTTCGCTGATCCATAGGCCAATAGATAGCCTGTAGCGGCCACACAAGTAAAGCCTCTACAGGCTATAATTTGCATATTAGCCAATACAGGCTAAAGTGGGCTGATGGACCCGATTCTAGATACCATCGACGCTGCTCTGAGGAAGAAAGGGCTGACTGATGCAGCAGCTTCGAAGCTGGCTGTCGGGCACCCTTCGTTGATCAAGAATTTGCGAATGCCTCGGGATAGCGAGAAGCGTTACAATCTACCGTCCTTGATGAAACTGGCTGCAGTTCTCGATCTTGAGTTCCACTTTGGGCCGCGACGGGAGCCAATTGGCGTCGAACATGTCATCGTCGACGGCGCCGACTTCGCCTCGATCCCCTTGCACGAGGCCTATCTCTCCGCCGGTCCAGGCCTGATGAACGGGGACGATGTGGCGATCATCGATCACCTGGTCTTTCGCCAGGACTGGCTGCGCAAGATCGATGTGAAGGCAGGCGATGCGGCCATGGCACGGATCTCCGGCGATAGCATGGCGCCGGGCATCCAGAACGGCGACCTCGTGATGATCGATACCACCCGCCGTGAGGTGCCCACGCGCAAGGCTGTGCGTAAGCCGCAGCAGCTGCCGATCTTTGCCTTCATGCAGGATCAGGAGGCACGTGTTAAACGGCTTGAGCGATTGCCGAAAGAGCGTATCCTCATCCTCTATTCTGACAACAAGGACCTCGCGCCAGAGATCATCAGCGAGTCCGATGCCCATACCATCAACATCCTCGGGCAGGTCGTGTGGTCTGGTCATGTGTGGCGTTAACCCGTTCTTCCCGCCCTTCGCCGTCACAGGTGCTGGCCTGAATGATCTGCGGATCGTCGGTCGTGTTAGGGCTGTCTTTACGACCCTGTAAACGGCCCTTGAACGACCATAGAATGCAAAATCAGTTCCCAGTTGGGTGCGGCGATCAGCGGTGTACCCATGCTCTATTATTGTTTTGTATCCGTAGCTTACGTCTAACTGGGAACTGCGTTTCCTTCTGGGAACGATACTTCCCAGTTCCGAGGGCACCGAGTCAGGCGGGAAAGTGGGTATGATGCCCCTTTCAGTTGACTTTCTATAGCTAGAACAATGATTTAAACAGTCGCTGCTAGGCCGGACCGCCCACGCGTACCAACGCCGCGGCTCGCGCCAAAGTGCCGATTTTGGCCCTTACTGCGGACTTTCCCACGCACGATCGCGCCACCGGCCATCGCCGCCTAAGCCCCCGTTCTGCCAGCGATTCCCAGCTAATACGGCTATTACCAGCTAATCCCGCAAATACTGCAGACTTAGGTGTCAACACACAACGGGGGGCCTTTTGTTCGGTCTTGGGGCCGGAT
>Ga0228698_1000592_pt1 | contig 25126 bp, 25 predicted proteins | sample McNCre117_Aug_MG_FD_178015 | JGI IMG/M metagenome (GOLD analysis project Ga0228698, IMG submission 178015) | Freshwater microbial communities from McNutts Creek, Athens, Georgia, United States - 1-17_Aug_MG | ecosystem: Environmental > Aquatic > Freshwater > Creek | place: USA: Georgia...
TTCAAGCGGCACGAGCTGATTGTTGAACACGGCAAAAAGTCGGGTGCCCTCTACATTATTTTGAGCGGCCATGCACGGGTCACGTTGGCCAGCGCCAAAGGACGGGAAATCGTGTTGGCATCACTCAGTTCGGGCGATTGCATTGGGGAAATGAGCCTGATGGACGACCAGCCCCACTCGGCCACCGTGACAGCCGACTCCACGCTGGATGCCTTGGTGCTAGCCCAGGCAACCTTCAATAGTTGCCTGGTTCAAAATGGCCATTTGGCGGTAGCCATCATGCGCGGTCTGGTCGGCCGCTTGCGCAAAGCCAACCAAAAAATTGCGGATCTGGCCCTTGTCAGCGTGTACGGGCGGGTGGCACGCCACCTGATTGACACCGCGCAGCCCCTGAGCGACGACGAAGACACCAGCGTGGTTCCGAAATTTTCCAACATCAGTCTGGCAAAGGAAATTGGTGCCTCACGCGAGATGGTCAGCAAGGCCTTGAAAGATTTTGAGCGGCAAGGGTTTGTCCGCAAGCTGGAAGATGGAAGCCTGCTGCTGCTGAACTCACCCGCCATGCCATTGAATTGATCTGCAACGCGGAAAAGCAGTAAAAGTAAAAATAATTTAGTCTTTTTTTGAGAAAAATTCAGCAAAAACACAAAAAACATCAATCACATATGTATCATATTGATCAGTTAAAACACAGGGCTTTGGACGCTTTAATCGTGCTTTAGGGTAGCGATCGCGGGCCCTGCACCGATTGTCAGGCCCGGTTCAGGAGCACCAGCGTGAGTTATTCCCTATCCTGGCACCAGTCCGGTGCCACGGTCAATTACAGTGAGTCGGTTAGTTTTGACGACATTATTTCGGCGTTTACGGCATTGCAGCGGCAGGCCCATTACGACCATCTGAAATATGCCATCCATGATTTCCGGGCAATTACCGCGTTGCGCAAAGGCCCAGTAGAAATGCCCTTGCTGGTCGCCCACACCATCGGCGCCGGTTATTCCAATCCGCACATTCACACGGCCATCGTCGTGTCGCTCGAACAGTTAGAAAACTTGTGTCGGCAATATGCCGCCCGCACGCCACAACGCACCCAAGTATTCAACACCCTGGAGGCCGCTTATGACTGGCTCAGAGAGTGCGAGTGCATTGCCGCCTGACCAGCACTGCCGCCCCCAAGCCGCCTGCGCCTGCGATGGCCGCCAACCCGAGCAGTTGGCCCTGCTCTGATTCCGCCACACAGGCCTGATCCAACTCCACCAATAAGCGAACCAAGGCTATGGCGCCCGAGGCGCCAATCGGATGGCCGCGCGCCAACCCGCCTCCGCGCCGGTTGATGCGGTCCGGATGCAGGCCCAGGTTCTGACAAAACGCCAGACCTTGAACAGCGAAGGCATCATGCAGCTCAATCGCGGCCAGGGCCGCAATGGCGTCGTCCGGATGGGCAAAGCCGCCCCGCTTCAGGCATTCGCGGGCCGCCAGGGCAGCGCCCAGCAGCGGCATTTCAGGGGCACACCCCAGCGACGCACTGGCCACCCACTGCATATCGGTGCGCAAGCCCAGGTACTGGGCTGCAGCCGGCGTCGCCAACACCACCACGGCCGCACCGTCGGCCCGGGGCGAAACGCCCAAGGTGCTAATTTGACAGTCGGTGCGTGCGCCCGGTGCACTCGGCATCAATGGCGGCATGCGGGCCGCACGCCCCGGACGGACGGCACGCGGATAGCTATCGGCCCGTACACCGCCTACCGGGACGATTTCAGCAGTGGCACCGCTCAATGCGGCCAACGCCCGTGCATGGCTTTGTAGCGCATAGGCATCCTGGGCACTGCGGCTTATTCCATGGTCTTCTGCGCACCGGGCGGCAGCGGCCAACAAATCCGGGTCGCGTGCGGGATCGGGCGCAAAGGCCGGGCGCGTATAGGCTTGGGCCGCCTCGCCCTGCCGGATTGGCCGGTGCTGGCGAATCGGAGCCCGACTCCAGGCTTCAACGCCGCCCGCCACGACCACCGACGCCTGGCCACTGGCCAGCAATCCACAGGCGATGGCAATCGCATCCAAACCGGCACAACATTGGGTGTCAACGGTGAGCGCGGCGCAGGCATCGGGTAAGCCGGCCGCGAGCGCCACCATGCGGGCCGGATTGCCGCCCGCACCCAAAGCATTGCCCAACACCACCGCATCGACCTGCGCTGGGGCGACACCGGCGCGTTCCAGTACCGTCTGCACTACGGGCGCGGCCAACATATGGGGCGTGAAGAGCCGCAAGGCCCCATCTACTGGGACCACCGGTGTTCGCCCCCAGCCGACCATTAACGCAAGGGGGTCAGCCATTCGGCCTCGCTGTGCAATGCCGCAGCCAAACGCGGATGGTCGGTTTTCCCGCTGGCAGTCCAATGCCACCGGTGGGCTTGGTAAAACACACGTGGCACTTTGTGGTCTTGCAGCTGGGTCCTGCACCAGCGCAGCAAATCGGCCAATAAGTCGGTGGGGCCTGCGTCCGGCGCATCCTCCAGTACCAGCAACGCCACCAAACGGACGCCACGCAAATCGTCTGGAACCGCCTGAACGGAGGCCCGAACAACACCGGAAAACGACTCGAGCACCTGTTCAACTTCCTCAGGGAACAATTTTTTGGCCTGCACCGAGAGCATGCGGTCGCGGCGGCCCAGCAGGCACAAACGGCCTTGCGCGTCGAAAGCACCGATATCCCGCACCGACAACCAATCGCCGTCGCGTTGGCAGGCACTGCCGTCGGCCTGGGCGTCACCGACATAACCCGCAAACGCCATGGGGCTGCGAACCCACACTTGCCCTGGCGCGTCGGCCGCATCGGCTTCGCCTTCGGCAGCCGTTCCAATGGGACGCAGCTGCAATTCGACGCCGTCAAACGGACGTCCCACCACCACCGCCGGCAGACCCGGTTCGGCTGCAGCCCAAGCAACAAAACTCAGTTCAGAGGCGCCATAAAAAACACGCAGATCGGCGTTTGGAAACAAATTCTGCAATGCCTGCGTATGCTGCTGCGGCCAGCGTGCGCCGCCAATCAGAATCAGGCGCACCGAGGCCAGGGGCGCCAGCGTATGTTGGCGGGCGTACGCCAACATCAACAACAACTGACTGGGAACTGCCACCATGGCGGGTAAATCGCCCTCCGCCAAGCGACGCAATGCCGTGCCCGGCGTGAATTTCTCTTGCAAAACGCAGGCCGAACCATTCCATAGCGCATGCAACATGCCGAACAAGAACAGCGAGTGAGCGATGCGGCCCGGTACAAAAAATGCCTGCTGGGCGGCGGTACCGAAGGCGGCATTGCACGCCTTGAAACTCGCCACCCACGATGCATGGCTGCGGCAAAAGCCCTTGGGTTTGCCACTGCTGCCGGAGGTAAAACCAATATAGAACAGCGCATCGGCACTGGTGGGCAACTGCAATAAGGCCTGGGCAGCGGCACGGCGTTGGGCTGCAGGCCATGCCGGGTCACCGACCGCCGCACAACGCCCACTCGCAATAATTGAAACCAACTCCAGCAGTTGGTCCTGTTGCGAGAGCGTGTCGGAAATCAGCACAGCGGGTGGCGCAGACGCAGCGGACAGTGCGCCGGCACGCGCCTGCACCACGCGCTGCACATCGGCAAAACTCAGGCTGCGCGCACCATCGCACACGGCCAGGCGTTGGGGATGGCATGCCGCCCAGTGGGCCAAGGGGCCATGGACGGATGCATCCATCATTTCAGGGCACGACCGCCAAGCGACCAGTCGGGCAACCCACGTGCGACGGTATGCACCACGGCCGCCGTGAAGCCGCATTTAATCAGGTCGCCGGGTACGAATACCAGGGTGCCCAGCAGCGCTTGCTTCCAGCCCAAATGGGCCAGCAACACCAGTCCCACCACACCCGTGGCATGCACCAGCAACAAGCCCCCCACCAGCGAAGCCAACGCCGCACTGGCGGCACCACTGCGGGGTGTCGCGCTGGGCAAACGTGCCATCAGGGCACCACACAGCCATGCGCCCGGTGCCCAACCCAACAAATAACCTGCGGAAGGCGCCATGAACACGCCCAGGCCCCCGCGCCCACCCGACAACAAAGGCAAACCGAGCGCAACGCCAACCAGGAACAAAACCACAGCCAAAGCTGCGCGGCGCCCCCCCAACAAACAACCCGCCAGCATCACGCCCAGGGTTTGCAATGTAATCGGTACGCCCAGTGGGAGGTCAATTTTGGGAATCAGGCCAAACACGGCAATCAGGGCAGCGAACAACGACACATAGGCCAGGGTACGGGAATTAGTCTGCATAAGTAAATCGATTAAAAGCAATATTTCTCTAGGTAAATGGTCGCAAGCGGGATGGCCGCTCTGAAACAACGCGCCAATTCAGCACCGATTGGTAATGGGTTAACGTCCGCCTCCGCCAATGCGAAGCTGGAGTGTATCGGCAACACGCCGTGCCGCCAGCAACATCAAAATGGTCAGTGGTGCCAGCAGGCGCCAACCACCTGAACGGCCCGTGCGCAGACGGAAGGCCTCGTCGAGCCGCTGCCACTGGACAAAAAACAATTCAATGAAGCGCAACATCAAGGCCACTTGCAAGGACCAGTAGCGGGGTTGCAAGCCGACGCGCTCGAGCGGCGTAAAACGCCACTCAAACCAGTCGAGCAAGGCGCTGGTGGACGTGCTCACACTGACGGCCAAAGCCAGCATGCCGGCGCTGACCAGGCGCGCCATGCTGGCCAGGCCAAGCAAAGGCTGTCCCAGTACCGCATGCAGCACGGCCACCAGGGCGGCACCCAGCCACACCGCGCGCAGCAAACGCCGCACCGGTTGCGTGGCGGCCCCCAGGGTGTACCAAAAGATGCAGACGCCCAGCCAGACCGTGCCCCACTGCCAGGGCGTTTGCGCAGCCAGCACACCCGGCCCCAAGACGGCCAAACCCAGCAACTTCACACCGACCGGAAGGCGGTGCAACCAACTGGGGGTTTCGCTATAAAAGTGGCCAAGCATGTCAGGGCGGGCCTTCGGATGCAATGCGCAAGGCAACGTCGGCTTCATAGGCCGCACACACGTCGGCCGCTGGACCATCGGCCCGTACTTGACCGCGCTCGAGCCAGATGACACGGTCAAAATGGTACAGCGGGGCCAGGATATGGCTGGCAACGATAGTCTGTTGCTGACTGCCCCGAATTTCTCGCAGCAGACGCGATTGCCCAGGCAAGTCCAGACTGGCAAACGGCTCGTCCAGCAGCAGCATCGCGGGCGCAGCAATCAGCAAGGAAAGCCAGCATACATGCTGGCGCTGCCCTTGACTCAGACTGCTCAGGGCGCGACCAGCCCAATCGCCAAGGCCCCGCGCGGCAAGCGCGTCACGGGCCCGTTGCAGCGACTCGCGCCGGGGCAAACGCTGCGGCGCCAAACTCAGGGCCAACTCTTCTTCCACCGTGGGGAAGACCAATTGTTCGTCTGGGTTCTGGAACATCATGCCCACCACACCGGCAAATTGCCCGCGCGCTGCCGGACTGCCGGCAGGCCAGTGCAAGGCGCCGCTGCTCGGTTGCTCCAGTCCACAGAGCAGCCGGAGCAAACTGCTTTTTCCGGCGCCGTTGTCCCCTACCAAGCCAATTCGCGACTCCCGCAGCGTCAAATTCAGCGACGCAAAAACCCGTTGTCGCCCACGCGACAGGGACACATCATCGAGCACCACGCCGACAGCAGGAGAGTGGTTGAAAAAAGATTCGGGCATGGCAATGGCTGGCAAGCGCCTTAAAACGTGACGTCGATACGGCGTTCGACATAGTTAACGCCAGGCGCCGTGGTGTTCGGACAGGCGCCGCTGACCGGCTGGTTACAGGCGACTGAAGTTAATACAAATACACTGGGTCCACCATTGCTGTCGGTGGTAACCGTGCAGCTTACGCTCACAGTGTAGCCAAGCAAAGTCGGGGCGCTGGGTGAAAAATTGCCGGAGGCCGCCGTACACGCGCCGTGCGAATTGACCACATTGACCTGATACAGGCCCCACTCCAGACCGCTGCGGGCTGCAGCGTAAGCGCGCACCCCCTGCACGTCGAGTGCGCTGGCGATATGTTGTTGGCTGCTGATAACGGCAATATAGCCCCCCAATGCGGCCACAACCACCAAGATGAATACAGCAGACAGCATGGCAAATCCGCGTATGCTGTCGCGTGTGCGCCGGGGCGCAGGCGGGGCGGTGCGAATGGAAATCATGGGGCGTTGTTCACGTGGATTTGCTGAAACAGCGACACGCTCTCGCCACTGCTGCCACCGGTCCCCGACAGCGTCAAGGTAAGACTCAGTAAACCGTTGCGGCCGGTGCCGTCGGTGGCGGCGTAATCGACACTGCATGTGGCATTGCCATTGGCCAGCAAGCCCTGGCTACCGCCAGAGGGCGGCGCCGGTTGGCTGGCCAGCAAGCCGTAGGCTGCGTAGCGCGTAATATTACCCGCGGTGCCGGTGGGACAACTGAATGTCACGGCCAGATCGGTCGCAGGGATGACCTGGAAGCGGGCGCCTGGCGACTGCATGGCAGGCGACTGGCTGGCAAACGGGTTGCTGAGCAAAGTTACGGCATTGCCAGAAATTGAACTGATTTTGGCGCGATTGCAACTGCTGGAACAATCGTAGGCATTCGCCGGAGCGTAGCCCGGCCCGAGGTTGTAAACCACGATGTAGTCGCCGACCGCCATAGCGGGATTGGCTGGCATGGGTCCGAGCACATCAAAGGTGCTGCCAGCACCCGTGGTAAAGCCCAGAAAATTACCCGCGGTCGAGCCGTCACCGGCGCTCCGGTAACGGCCACCGCCACTGGTCATGATGAATTCGATATAGCACGTGGTCGCGGCGGCGCAACTGCCCACATTGCCCGCCGAATCCAGAATGCGCAGGCTATTGGGCAGCGCCAGGCGAACGTCGCGGGCCATGCGCCGCATGGCGCCGTCGGCCGCCTCGCTGAGCTGGGCTCGCTGCGATGACTGCAAATAACTCCGCACCGGATAGTTCAAAAAAACCGCCACAACCGCCGCCAGAATGCCGGTTACGACGATCACAATTACCAATTCCACCAATGTAAAGCCGGTCTGCCGTGAACCATGGTGACACGACCGGAATGGGCTGAATAAACTGAATCGGCTCATGGCATCAAATTGGGTGCGTAACGCGTTCGGTAACCTTCCAGCACGATACTGTCGCTGCCTTTGCTCACAGTGACCACGATGCGCAGCGCGGCAGAGGCCGGAACAGCGGATGCGACGGGACCCAAAGCCTCTTGAATAACAGCAACCGTGGCACTGTAACCGCTGGGAAAAGACTGTCCATTGAGTCCCGCAGTGATGGTTTGTCCGTTGTAGTCGGCAACGTTGTTGAGCGGGTTGGTGCTGCTCAGCCGCGTCTCTCCCAGGGCGGTTGCACTGCTGCCCAGTGGGCTCGCTAACGGGTTGTAGGCATTCGATGTGCAACTGGCCGCACCGGTGGCAGTCACCGCATTGGCATCTGCTGGATTGCACCAGGTAAAGGGCTGCAGCTGGACTTCTTCCATCACGCTTTCTGCAATTGCCAGCATTTGCTTGCGGATAACCGGTGCACCACTGGCGCGCACTGTGGTGTCCAGCACCAGCAAGACACCGGCCAGCGCTGTGGAAACCACGACGATAAACACAATCAATTCAATCAACGTAAACCCGCGCAACGGCTTACGCTGCGCCCATGCAGCGAGTGCAATCCGGCAAGGCGCTTGGACGTCAATACACATAGCCGGTTTGCGCGTCGACCGTGAGCGTGGCACTGTAGCTGGCCGTGCTGTCACTGATGGTGTATTGGAAGCTACTGCCACTGACTTGCCCAAGCGGACTGAACGTGAGTTGCGCAGGCCCGGTCACCGTGAGCGACGCGCCCGTGGCACACACCTGGTTCGCACCGCACTGGCCGCTTCCGGCGGACATATTCAAAGCAGTAAAGGTTCCCGCAGCGGCAGCATCGTCGGCCGCCAGATCAGCGGTGAAACTGAGGGCACTACCGCTCAAAGTCACCCGCACATTGCGACGGTGCGCAATGGCATATTTGCGCGCCATTTGCAGGGAACTTTGCATTTGGTCGCGAAAACCTGCGTCGCCAAAAGCATTGAAACGCATGAAACTCGGGGCTACATACACCGCCAAAATGCCCACCAAAATCATGACCATTACCAACTCAATCAGGGTAAATCCCCTTTGGGGTGGGCCAAAATGCAACAAAGGGGGCCGCGGGGGCGCTTGCCAGAAGAATTCGAGAATCATGAACGGAACACGAACAAATGCGTGCGCCGCAGTGTACGGACTTTTCCAGGCGTGAATACCAAAAAGTGTGCTGAAAATAACCCTATTCGAGGCCGTCGAAACGCACTTGGAGGGCGTGCCCACGCCACAGTGGCTCCACTGCTTCATTCTCGGAGCCCATCGCTTGGCGTGCACTGGTGAGCGCAACCGATGCAAAGTGACCGATTGCACCCGGTGTTTTGCATGCCGTGGCAATGGAAGCCCAGCGCGAGGGGCGTGGAACCACGCGCTGCGGATAACTGCACGCACGCACGACCACCCACTCGGGACGGCGGCTGTGGCCAATAAACCAGATCGCCGGGTCTACCGCCGGATTGCCTTGCCACGACAACAGCTTGAAACCTTGGTTTTCCAAATAGGTGCGAACCACCTGCACTGCGAAATCCTGACGCTCCCAATCCGTCATGGGAATTTTTTCACTGGTCAGGAAATCCACTGGGTTCAGCGGGCGTCCGGTTTGCGCATCCAACAGTCCCCAACCCGGGTGCCGGGGGACCCAGGTCCCAAACATTTTTTTCCGCATGGGCAAGCGGCAGGCAAAACCCTGGCAACCGCGGGCGACGCTGAGCAAGCCCTGCACATTTCCCGGACCCTGGACTTTGCCACTGGCATCTTCTACCCGCACAAAAAAAAGCTGGTTGCCCAAGCGAAATGAAAGATGCTCTAAAAATGGCGGATAGGGCATTGCTTTCAGCCAAGACTGAATGCCACCCCGAACCTGCGCGTCGAGGTGCACGCCTGCGGCCTGCCAGCACGCCATAAAAGCGTCTGACATGCCCTGGTCATCGATTTCTTGCACGAAAACTCCCTGCGCGTATGTTTATTTTTTTCACGCTCGCGCTCCATTCTATCGTTTGCCCGCAGTTGTCGAAATACGGTGCTTTTTTTTACTGTTTCGCCCGGCTGCGACGCCGATAATATTGGCATAAGCGTTTGTTAATACAGAATATGAAAATAGAAGACTTGCCCGAGTTCAAACTGGTAAACGACTTGTTCCCGCGTATTGGAAACAAGCTGAGCTTGTTCTGGGGTTGCCCTGAGTTCGTAAGCGAAATGCTGGATTTGCAGCAAGACAGCAGCGACCGCCCCCGCGCGGGGTTCCCGATGCAAATATTGTTTGCGCTGCAAGCTTTGGAAGAGGCGCACGACAAAGAGTTTCCGCATTTGAAACGCAATATCCCGAGCATGTGGCAGCAGCTGCGCTAGCGGGGGTACGTGGGGCGAACGGGCTGCCCGACTAATGCGGTACAGCGGTACTGCGCTGCTGCGGTACTGCGCTAACTAGGTTACTGCGCCAGCAGCGAAAAAATGCGCTGCATCGGCGTCCATTTTTCACCCGGCAAAGCCCAAGGTGCAGGCTGCTGGTATTTCGCCATGAGTGCCTCCCACTCCTGAATCACCGGACTGGCAGCGGATGCTTTAGCAAAGACGGCGGCATCGTAGGCTGCGGGATCGGCTTCAACCCACATGAACAAGCGCGTTCCCAGTCGGTATATTTCCATTTCCAAAATACCGAAACTCCGCAAATGGTCGCGTACGCTGGGCCATATTTTTTTATGTGCGTGTTCGTAGTCGGCGATCAATAGCGGATCGTCAACCAGGTCCAGTGCCTGGGCGAAACGCAGCGTGGTGGTGGTGGCGGGGGGGCTGTTCATGGCAATCGGAAGTAGGGAAACTGAAGACGACGTGACACTGACATTGCCTTTCACAATGCCAATGGCAGTGGCAGTGGGCTCACGTCAATGCCCGGTCCAGATGGGTATAGCCTCCGTCTACAAACAGCCATTGCCCGGTCGTGTGACTGGCCTGCGCAGACAGCAAAAAGACCACGGTGGCGGCAATTTCGTCGGGCGTTGTCATGCGCTGCCCCAAAGGCACACGGGCTTCAATCGCCGCACGTTGCGCTGGGGGATTGTCAAATGTCTGCAACCAGTTTTCGTAGAGCGGCGTCATCACCTCGGCCGGGATCACGGCGTTCACGCGGATGCCGTCATGGCGCAAGGCGGCAGCCCATTCGCGCGTCAACGACAGCTGGGCCCCCTTGGATGCACAGTAGCCACTGGTATTGCCCTGCCCCGTCAGCGCCGTCTTGGATGAGATATTCACAATCGCGCCGCGCGAATGGCGCAAATGTTCCACCGTGTGGTGGGCCATCACATAGTAATGGACCAGGTTGCGCTCCAGCGATGCCAGAAATTCTGCACGCCCCGCCGCCAAGCCGACGCCATCATTGACGCCTGCATTGTTTACCAAACCATCAATATGCCCATAACGCGCCACTACCTCCGCAACAGCCTGGGCACAGGCGCGGTCATCGCTCAATTCCAGCGCGTAAAAGCCATAGTCGGCTTGTCGGGCCAATAGCGCCCTGTCGAGCTCCGATGGCACCGGGTTCTTGGCAAAAATAACCGGGATCGCGCCTTCATTTGCCAGCGCCAGTGAAATCGCAGCACCAATGCCGCTGGCACCGCCGGTAACGATTACAACTTTGTTTTTTAACTGAAGGTCCATGCCGGGTGCTCGCTTGCGCGTTCTGGTACGCGAGGTTAGGGGTTCAAAGAATAGACACGTGTGGCATTGCCGGCCCAGAAATCCGCTTGCTCGGCAAGCGACAGGCGCGAACCCGCCCATTCCTCCACCAAACCGACCACCCGGTCATAGGGGGCGGCCAGCTGGCAGACCGGCCAATCGGAACCGAACAGCAGCCTTTGGGGTCCAAAGTAGTCGAGCGCAATATCAAAACAGCGTTGGATCAGCGCCCCATCTGCCGCGTCCAGGCAGGATCGCCCGGCCCAGGCAGTTTGCGTCACCAGGCCTGACAACTTCACGACCACATGCGGCATGGCCGCCAAAGGTGCCAAAGCAGCACACCATGCGTTCATGCAACGGGGGTCGCTGTGGTAGTTTGCCAGCGCCGGCTTCCCCAAATGGTCGAGTACCAACCAGTGCTGGTCGTGCTGGCGGCACATGGTCTGGATCCAGGGTAATTGGTGCTGGTGCACCAAGATATCGTAGCTGAACTGCCTGGCTTGTAGCAGCTTCAGGCCTGCATTCACATGGGTGTTGTCCAGCCAAGCGGGTACGTCCACCTCGTCTTGCAGCAAGTGCCGAAAGCCTTTCAAGGCAGCCTGTCCTTGCCAGTTTTCCAGTTGTGCCGCCAGCGCCGGCTGGCACAGGTCGAGCCAGCCAACCACCCCCACAATCGCCCGATGCTGGGCCGCCAATGCCAGTAATGCATCGGTTTCTTGCAGTGCGCAACGGGCTTGTACAGCGACCACGCGGTCCACCTGCGCCACCGCCATGGAGGCGGTGACATCGGGTGGCAGGCAGTCGCGGCGCAGCAGCGGCATGGCCTCCGATATCCATGCGTAATCGGCGGCCCGGTAGGTCCAGAAGTGCTGGTGGCTGTCGATGCGAGGCCGCATTTCAGCCCCGGCGCAGCGATGGCTGAAACCGGTACTGGGCCAGCGAAGCTGCCTTCATTTGAATCGAAAAGCCCGGCGCACGCGGCGGCATATAGGCGGCATTCTGAATCACGCAGGGTTCTTCAAAGTGTTCGTGCAAGTGGTCTACATATTCAATGACGCGGCCGTCGCGGGTGCCGGCAATGCACAAATAGTCAATCATGGACAGGTGCTGCACGTATTCGCACAAGCCAACCCCGCCGGCATGCGGACACACCGGTAACTGGTATTTCGCAGCCATCAGCATCACCGCCAGTATTTCGTTGACCCCACCCAAACGGCAGGAATCGATCTGCACCACGTCAATCGCACCACGCATAATGAGCTGCTTGAAAATAATCCGGTTCTGACACATCTCACCCGTGGCAACTTTAACCGGCGCCACGCCCTCGCGAATCACCCGATGGCCTTCAATATCGTCGGGACTGGTGGGCTCTTCAATAAACCAAGGCTTGGCAAACGCCAGCTGGCGCACCCAGTCTACGGCCTGTGGCACTTCCCATACCTGGTTCGCATCAATCATCAGATGGCGCTCGGGCCCCAGCACTTCGCGGGCAATGCGCAGACGGCGAATATCGTCTTCCAGGTCACGCCCCACTTTGAGCTTGACATGATTAAAACCGGCGTCAATCGCCTCTTGGCAGAGGCGCCGAAGTTTGTCGTCGCCATAGCCCAGCCAACCGGCCGACGTGGTGTAGCACGGGTAACCCTCGCGCTCCAGGGTAGCCCAGCGCTCGGCTTTGCCAACCGCCCGGGCACGCAGCAACTCCAAGGCTTCATCGGGGTTGATGCAATCGGTGATGTAGCGAAAATCAATCAGGCGCACCAACTCCTCGGGCGCCATGCGGGCAACCAATTGCCACACCGGCACCCCCTCTATCTTGGCCCACAGATCCCACACGGCATTCACCACCGCGCCAGTGGCCAGGTGGATAGCGCCTTTGTCCGGGCCAATCCAGCGCAACTGGCTGTCCGACGTGACGAAGCGCCAGAAACGCCCCATGTCGGCAGCCACCCACGCCATGTCAAGCCCGACCACCCGATCGCGCAATGCCTCGATTGCGGCACAGCAAATTTCATTGCCACGACCGATCGTAAAGGTCAGTCCGTGGCCTTCCATGCCCGGCACATCGGTTTCCAGAATAACGTAAGCGGCTGAATAGTCGGGGTCCGGATTCATGGCGTCGGAGCCGTCGAGCTGCTGCGATGTGGGAAAGCGCACATCCAGCGTGCGCAGGTTCACTATGCGGGCCATATCAAGCGCTCTCCGTGGTTTGGGTTTGCACGCCCAGGCCATCAATACCGAGTCGCATGGTCTGACCTGCGCGCAAATAAATTGGCTCCGGCTTTTGCCCCATGCCAACCCCGGGCGGCGTTCCGGTGGAAATAATGTCGCCGCTTTGCAAACTCATAAAGCGACTCAAATAGCTGATGAGATAGTGCACGCCATAGACCATGGTGGCGGTGCTGCCGGACTGGAACCGGCGACCATCCACCTCCAGCCACATACCCAGTGCCTGGGGGTCAGGCACTTCATCGGCCGTCACCAGCCAGGGGCCGATCGGGCCAAAGGTATCGCAACCTTTGCCCTTGTCCCAAGTGCCCGCCCGTTCCAGCTGGTATTCACGCTCCGACACATCGTTCACTACGCAATAACCAGCCACATGGGACAGGGCATCGGCTTCGCTGATGTAACTGCCAGGCTTGCCGATCACCACACCCAGCTCCACCTCCCAGTCGGTTTTGCGCGCGCCACGGGGTATGCGCACGGTGTCGTCGGGACCACAGATTGCGCTGGTCCATTTGTTGAAAACGACCGGTTCGGGCGGCACTTGCATGCCCGACTCTGCCGCATGGTCTGAATAGTTGAGGCCAATACAAATGAATTTTCCGACCTGGCCAACACACGCACCCAAACGCAAATCACGCTGGGGGGTTCCGGCTACCAGAGGCAGGCTGTAAGGGTCGACTTTGCGCAAACGCTCGAGGCCGTCCGGCGCAATGTGCAAGCCGGCAATATCGGCGATCAGTCCCGACAAATCACGCACCTGGCCCTGGGGATCAAGCATGCCGGGCCGTTCCTGGCCGGGTGCACCATATCGCAATAGTTTCACAACACCATCCTTATTCAAATAAAAAGCGGGACGACCCGCACACGGTGGACCATCCCGCAACCCTCGATCAATCGTAAAGAACTGCCGCGATCTTGGGATCGCCCATATTGCTTTTGTCGTAATAATAAAAACCGGTATCAATGATCTTGGGCAACTTCTCACCCTTCAGCGCCTTCACTGCGGCCTCGACGGTTTTGTAGCCAATGCCCACCGGATTTTGCGTAATGGCGCCAGCGATGGTGCCGTCATTGATCATGTCTTTTTGTGCTTTGCCGGAATCGAAGCCAATCACCACCAGACTTTTCTTGGCTTCCTTCAGGCCTTTGCCGGCACCAATGGCCGAACCTTCGTTGGTACCAAAAATCCCCTTGAGTTTGGGATGTGCCTGGACCAGGGTTTTGGCAATTTCTGCCGATTTCAAATGGTCGCCACCGCCATATTGAATGTCCACCACGGTGATCTTGGGGTATTTGGCTTTGATACGATCCACAAAACCATCGCGGCGTCCGGTCCCGGTGGTGCTGGTCTGGTCGTGGCCAATCACCGCGACTTCGCCTTCACCACCAATTTTTTCGGCCATTTTGTCGGCCGCCAACGCGGCAGCGGCGCGGCTGTCGGTTTGTGCCGTAGTGAGTACGATGTCGCTGTCTACACCGGAGTCAAACGCAATCACTGGAATGTGGGCTGCCTGGGCTTTCTTCAAGAGTGGAATGGCCGCCTTGCTGTCTAAAGCAGCGAAGCCCAAAGCCTTGGGGTTTTTTGCCAATGCCGCCGATAGCATGTCAATTTGCTTGTCCACTTGCTGCTCGGTTTCCGGGCCTTCAAATGTGACTTTGACTTTATAGTCCTTGGCGGCCTGGTCGGCGCCCTGCTTTACAGCCTGCCAGAACTGGTGCTGAAATCCTTTAGAAATCAGCGGAATATAAATTTCCTGGGCTTGGGCAAAACTGCCCAGACCGGCCAACGCCAGGCCGGCGCTGAGTGCCAGCAACTGGCGTTTGGTGTTGCGAATAATGGGTTGCATCACTGTCTCCTTTTTTAATAAACACACGGTTGGGGAAGCAAAAATAGAAATGGGTTGCAGCGCCTCAGTCTTTCTGGCGGCGCAGGTTGTCGGTGTACACCGCCAAAATAATGATCAGGCCGGTCAACACCATCTGCCACTCCTGGGCCACCGACATGATGCGCAAACCGTTGATCAGTACACTCATGATGAAAGCGCCAATAACCGTGCCCAGAATGGTTCCAACGCCCCCGCTGAGCGAGGTGCCCCCGATCACCACTGCGGCGATCGCGTCCAGCTCATAGCCTTGTCCCAGGGCGGGCTGCGCCGAGTTCAGACGCGAGGCAATGAGCACCCCGGCAATGCCGCAAATGCCGCCGCTGAACGCATAAATAATGACCTTCCAGCGGTTCACCGCCACGCCCGACAAGCGCACCGCTTCTTCGTTGCTGCCCAGCGCAAAGGTATAGCGACCCAACGCCGTTTTATTCAGCACAATGGCGCACACCACGGCAACCCCAAACATCACCAACACGCCGTTCGGAATCGGCAAAGCGGGAATCACGTCACCAAGCAATGTGCCCAGTGCGATTTGATCGAAGCCGGCCACATCACTAAAATAAATGGGTCGCGTTTGCGTAATGATGAGCGACGCACCTTTGAGCAACATCATCATGCCCAGTGTGGCAATAAAGGGCGGTACCCGCAGACGGGTAATGGCCAGACCCGAGGCGCATCCGCAGAGGGCACCCACCAGCACGGCACCCATCACGCCGGGCAACAAAGACCAGCCCAGATTGACCATGAAGACGCCGCCCATCACGGCACAAAAAGTCATAAGCACGCCCACCGACAAATCGATTCCCGAAGTGATGATGATGAACGTGCTGGCAATCGCCAGAACCCCAATCACGGTGGTCGATTGCAAGATACCAATGATGTTGTCGGCGGTAAAAAATGCATCCGGTTTGAGCACACTAAAAACCACCACCAGCGCAATCAGGCTGGCAAATGCGAGCAATTTTTGTTTGGCCTGCCCCTGCAATAAACGCAGCAAAACATGGGGCGCGTTCGCCGCTGTGGCGTTGAGAGATTCAGATTTCGAGGACATATAAGATCAATTCCAGTTTCTAGCAAGCAGATCTACCGCGGCGCCGTCGCATTCGGCGCCACAGCATGCACATGCACATGCACATGCGCATGTGCGGTCACAGCCTCGCGCTGGGTCGCCCAGTGCATCAAGCACTCCTGGGTGGCAACGCCACCCGCCACCTCGCCCGTAATGCGGCCTTCACACATCACCAGAATGCGGTGGCTGAGCAACAGCACCTCCGGCAGCTCCGAAGAGATCACCACAATCGCTTTTCCTTCGCTCGCCAAGGTGTTCAGCAGGCGGTAAATTTCGGCCTTGGCACCAACGTCGATACCGCGTGTGGGCTCATCAAAAATCAGAATGTCGCAGTCTTGCACCAGCCATTTGGCAATCACTACTTTTTGCTGATTGCCGCCCGATAACAGGCGCGCCGTTTGGGTCAGCGAAGGGGTCTTGATGCGCAAAGTCTCAACCATTTTTTGTGCGATCTGGCGGATGCGACCCTGGTCAAGAAAGATGCCCCAACGCAGCCACCGGCGCAAACTCGGAAGGGTAATGTTGGCGGCAACGTCCATCCCTGTGGCCAATCCAAAGTGCTTGCGGTCCTCCGACAAATAACCAATGCCGGCAGCCACCGCGTCCCGCGGCGAGCGCACACGCACACGCTGCCCGTGCACCCATATTTCACCGCGCTCAAGCGGGTCGGCACCAAAAATAGCCCGGGCCACCTCGGTTCGCCCAGCGCCCATCAAACCTGCCAGACCAACAATTTCACCGCGCCGTACCGAGAACGACACATCGCGTATCGCACGCCCCCGGCACAGTCCTTTGGCGTCCAGCACCACCGGCGCGCTGCGGGTATCGGGAATGGTTTTTTCATGGTTTTCCAGCGTACGGCCAACCATCATGGAAATCACCCGATTCATCGGCGTGGTGGCTGGCACGGTGTCGATGTAGGCGCCGTCGCGCATGACCGTAATGCGGTCGGCAATGCGCTGAATTTCGTCCATTTTGTGTGAGATATACACCACGCCCACGCCATCAACGCGCAACTGGCGAATGATGCGGAACAGCTCATCAATCTCGGCGTTGTTCAGCGCAGCCGTAGGCTCGTCCATGATCAGTACGCGCGAACGATGCGACAAGGCTTTGGCAATTTCCACCATTTGCTGGCGCGCCACCGTCATATCGGCAATCCGCTCGTTCGGTGCGAGTGACAGGCGCAATTGCGCAAACAAGGCCTGCGTCTGGGCCTGCAATGCGTGCTCGTCCAGCAGTGTGCCACCCCACTTGCGGGGCTCCCGCCCCAGGAAAATATTTTGCGCTGCCGTCAGGTGCGGCATCAAATGCAGCTCTTGGTGAATAATGCCAATACCCAGCGCCTGGGCATGGGCGGGCCCCTGGATATCCACTGGCTGTCCGTCCAAACGGATAACACCACCGTCTTTCTGGTAGACCCCTGCCAGAATCTTCATCAGCGTCGATTTACCAGCGCCGTTCTCGCCCATCAGCGCATGCACCTCACCCGCATCAAGTGCAAATTGCACATTGTGCAAAGCCCGCACGCCGGGGAACGATTTGCACAGGTCGTGCACGGCTATCAGAGGCGCGGGTCGCTGGGAACTGCTCGACATGGCACGCATCAAATCGTTACACCGCCGTCCACGAGCATGCATTGGCCCGTGACAAAGCGCGACGCATCGCTGGCCAGATAGACCACCATCGGCGTAATGTCATCAACCGTGGCCAGGCGCCCCATGGGTTGGCGTGCAACAAAGTCTTTTTCAGCCTGTACCGGATCCGCCGCAGCGGCAATGCGCCCGCGCAATGAAGGCGTATCCACGGTGCCCGGGCAGAGTGCATTCACGCGCAAGCCCTGCTTTACATAGTCGGCCGCCATGCTCTTGGTGAGTCCGATCACTGCGGCTTTGGTGGCACCGTAGGCGGCGCGGTTCACAAAGCCTTTGATGCTGGACGCCATGGACGCCATATTGATAACCGACACGCCAGCGCCGGTCTCGGCCGCATGCGCCAACATGGCTGGCAAAAATGCCCGGGTCATATGGAACATGCTTTTTACATTCAGATCGAAACTGGTGTCCCAATCGGATTCGCTGCATTCCAGCACGCTGCCATGCGCCACCATGCCGGCACAATTGAACAGCACATCCAGTGCCGGGGTTTGCGCCGCGAATGCGGCGACCGCAGCACCATCGCGAACGTTCAGAACATGCGTCTGAATGCCTGGGTGGCTGGCCTGCAAGGTGGCAAGCTGCGCGGCATCAATGTCGGTGGCAATAAGCTGTGCACCCTCGGCGGCACACGCCAAGGCACTGGCGCGTCCAATGCCCTGTGCAGCGGCGGTAATCAAGACCCGTTTACCTGTCAATAAACCCATGGCGAAGAATGCTCCAAAAATTCATATATGAACGAAGTGTTTATATATGAATGAATACTAGCATCGCCCGCAATGCCTTGCGTCGGTACTTTCCCTAGCCATGGTTGCTATTAAGATGGGGGCCGTGCCACTGTCAGGCACCACCTGCTTTATGCCAACCGACGCCCCAAAAACAAAGAAATCTGCCAGCCAAACAAGCCCGGAGGCCATGCTTGCGCGCGCCGATGCACTGGCAGACGACCGCTACCGGGCGCCCGCACTGGACAAAGGCCTGGACATTCTCGAGCTGCTGGCAAGCCAGCCACAGGGCCTGACGCGGGCCGAAATCGTCAAGGAAATGGACCGCAGCGCCAGTGAGATCTACCGCATGCTGGAGCGCCTGGTCGCACGCCAGTATGTGACGCGCAACCAATCGGGTGATCGCTACGCATTGAGTTTGAAGTTGTTTGCATTGGCGCATATGCATCCGCCCACCAGCCGACTGATCAATCAGGCTCTGCCTATCATGGACGAGTTCACACGCAAGGCCGAGCAGTCATGTCACATGGGGGTTTATGACCGCGGCAATGTGCTGATTGCAGCGCAGGTCAACAGTCCCAGCGGTTGGAGTTTTTCGGTGCAACGCGGTGCCCGGGCGGGTTTACTGGACACGGCATCGGGTCACGTCTTGCTGGCGTTCTCCGACGCGATTGGCCGCGAGCGCATGTTGGCCGAACACACGCCTGTCGACGGCGAAGTTCCAATTGCAGAACCCACACTGATGCAGTCTCTCCAGCAGCTCCAGAAGCGAGGCTACCTGGAGCGCGCTAGCGCCCAGTCTTACGGTGTGGTGGATATTTCTTATCCGATTTTGGGACCGGACCGACACGCCATTGCCACATTAACCTGTCCGTATATCCGGCGCATTGACCGGCACGTCGGACCCGACCAAGCGACAGTGCGGGACCTGCTCGCGCAAGCTGCCACCCATCTTTCGCTGGTCTGAGTGCGCAAGGAATTGCGCACCCAGACTTTCGCTTAGACGCTAAGAGATCAAACCAAACAAACCTATTAGAAGTCGAGCGACAAGGAAAGTTAGCTGGCGAATGTAGGCACAAGCCATGAAACCTATGTGACAGCGGTCCCTGCGTAGCGTTGTGCCAAGGCAATAAAGGCGTCCAATTGTGGTGCGGCAATGCCCTCTTCCTGCAATACGGCGGCAACCCGTGGCGCGCACGCAATGGCGGCCTGGGCGTCGGTAAACAAGAGGCGACAACGGCGGGCCAGGACATCGTCAACGGTGCGTGCCATTTCGCAGCGAACGGCATAACGCACCATGGCTTCGTTCAGCCCGGGCGTGAGCCAACAGTCGGCACCTGGCAGCTGCTGAACCTGGGCCGCATCACGCCCATAGCAGTGATAGCGCGCGTCGCCAGCGGCGGCCCTGGGGTGGGCCTGCGATGGCGCACCCCACAGCGGCAGGTCGGCGGTGGTACACACAGACGGCAGGCGCAGCAGTCCGTGTGCAACACAGGCTTGCAGTGTGTCGCCAGCAATCACCCGGTAGGTGGTCCACTTGCCCCCCGTGACCGACACCAGACCGTGCGGACTCACCGTAATGTCGTGCTCCCGGCTGATGCTGCGCGTCGCCATGCCATTGGATTGGCGGTTTTTCAGTGCGTTGAGGGCTTCTGGCCGTACCAGCGGGCGCAACCCGGCCCAGCGGCTGCGCACATCCGCCAACGTTGGGCGGCGCGTCAGGTAGCCCCCCAACTCGGACAATATGAATTCAACCTCAGCCGCCGTGGCGATCGGGTCGGTTTCGGGCACATCGCTTGGAATATCGGTGGTACCGGCCAGCAACTGGCCTTGCCACGGAATGGCAAACAGTACCCGCCCATCGGCGGTGCGCGGAATCATCAGGGCCTGGTCGCTGGGCAGAAAGCTTTTGTCCAACACAATATGGGCGCCTCGACTGGGACGCACGCGATCCTGAAATACGCCGGCTTCATGCCGCGGGGTATCCAGTCGGCGCAGGCCATCAACCCAAACGCCGGTGGCGTTCACCACGCAATCGGCATGCACGGTCATGCGCAAGCCGCTTTCGCTGTCCTGACAGACGGCACCGGCAACGCGGCCGTCCCGGTGCAACAACTCCAGCACCGGTGCATAGTTCAGTAACAACGCGCCTTGCGACAATGCCGTGCGGGCCAGCGCCAGCGCCAAACGGGCATCGTCAAACTGTGCGTCCCAATAGCGAATTCCGCCGATCAAACCCTGCTGCTGAACCGATGGCAAAGCGGCAATGGTTTCGGCCCGACCCAACCACTGCGCAGGCCCCAGGCTGCGGCGGCCCGCCAAGGCGCTGTAGGCGCCCAGCCCGATGCCATATTGCAGCTGGCGCCAGCGGCTGTAGCAGGGAATCACAAAGGCCAGGCGCTCGGCCAGATGCGGTGCGTTGCGCAACACCACGGCACGCTCGTGCAGCGCCTCATACACCAGTTTGATATTGCCCTGTGCCAGATAGCGCACGCCGCCATGCAGTAACTTGGTGGCACGCGACGATGTGCCCTTCGCAAAATCATGCGCTTCCAACAAGACCACTGACAAGCCACGCGCAGCAGCGTCCACCGCGACGCCCAAACCGGTTGCGCCGCCACCAATCACCAGCAAGTCGAATTTCTGTGGCGCCGCCACCGCTCCCGCTTGCAAACGCGCCAGCACAGCGGCGCGATCCCAGACCAAGGATTTCACGCAGCCCACCCCCGTGCACGGTCTACCGCCTGCCGCCAACGCGCACGCTTGTGGGCACGTGTGGTGGCGTCGGTGGTGGGCTCGAAACGCCGGTCCACCTGCCACAGCGCACTGATTTCATCTGCACCTTGCCATACGCCTGTGGCCAAACCCGCCAAAAAAGCAGCCCCCAGAGCCGTTGTTTCTGTCACCTTGGGACGCACCACCGGCACCCCCGAAAAGTCGGCTTGCATTTGCATCAATAAATCATTGCGGGAAGCACCACCGTCCACGCGCAGCTCACGCAGGGGCACGCCGGTGTCTTGCATCATGGCTTCCAACACATCGGCCGACTGCAAGGCAATGGCCTCCAGCGCAGCACGCGCAATATGGGCACGACCGGTGCCGCGCGTCATGCCCACCAAGGTGCCACGTGCATGGCCATCCCAATCGGGCGCACCCAGCCCGGCAAAGGCAGGCACCAAATAAACGTCGGCGGTATCGGGGACTTGCGCTGCCAGCGATTCGGCTTCTGCGGCACTGTGAATCAACTGCAATCCATCGCGCAACCACTGCACCGTGGCACCGCCCATAAATACGGCGCCCTCGATGCAATAGGCCACCGAAGCGGGCGCTGCCGCCGATTGCCAGCCCACGGTGCGCAGCAACTGGCTGGACGCGGCGGATGGTTGGTCACCCGTATTCATCAGCACGAAACAGCCGGTGCCATAGGTATTTTTCGCCATGCCCGGGGCAAAACAGGCTTGCCCGAAGGTCGCAGCTTGCTGGTCTCCGGCAATGCCCGTAATCGGCAAAGAAAGGCCCAGCACGGCAGCGTCGGTGTGGGCGACCATGCCGCTCGAAGGAACCACGCGGGGCAACACACTGGGGGGAATATCGAACAACGCCAGCAAGGTATCGTCCCACTCCAGTTTGTGGATATCGAATAACAAGGTGCGCGACGCATTGCTCACATCGGTCACATGGTGCTTGCCACCGGTGAGGTTCCAAATGAGCCAGCTGTCGACCGTGCCAAACGCCAATTTCCCCTGCGCAGCACGCTGGCGTGCACCGGGAATATGCGCCAGCATCCAACGAATTTTGGTGGCAGAAAAATAGGGGTCGGGAAGCAGCCCGGTTTTCTGCTGCAACAGGGCCGCATGGCCGGCCGCGCGCAAGCTATCGCAATAGCCGGTAGTACGGTGGTCTTGCCAAACTATCGCATTGCCCAGCGGCAAGCCGGTTTCGCGGTCCCACAGCAGCGTGGTTTCGCGTTGGTTGGTAATTGCCAATGCCACCACGGTGGCATTGGGTGCTGCGCCGTGCAACTGCGCCAGCGCCTGGCGCGCCACCGCCAGCTGCGATTGCCAAATGTCCAGCGGGTCGTGCTCGACCCAACCGGGTTGTGGAAAAATCTGGCGAAATTCTTGCTGGGCCAGCGTCACAACCTGGCCACTGTGCGAAAAAACCACCGCACGCGAGCTGGTAGTGCCCTGGTCCAGCGCCAGGATGACAGGATGTTTCATATGCATCAGGTCCAACCGGCGTCCACCACAAAATCCTGGGCGGTGACCATGCGGCTGTCGTCGGCCGCCAAAAACAGTGCCATGCAGGCAACATCGGAACCCAGTATGCGGCCCGGCAGACAATGGTTGTCGCGCATCGCCTGTTCGCCGGCAGCATCCACCCACAAGGCGAGTTGCTTCTCGGTCATGATCCAGCCCGGCGTCAGGGTGTTGACCCGAATGGAATCCGGCCCCAATTCACGCGCCAAACTGCGGGTCAAGCCAACCGTGGCCGATTTGCAGGTGGCGTACACCGGATAGCCCTTGCCCTTGATCTTCCAGCTGGTGGAACCGAGGTTCACGATGGCGCCACCGCCAAGTCGGCGCATGCCCGGTACCACCGCCTGCGCCGCAAAAAAATGGGGCCGCAAGTTAACCGCAATGCGCCAATCAAAATCGTCCGGCGTGACATTTTCCAAAGCATGGCGCTCGTCGTTGGCAACGTTGTTGACCAGCACCGAGATGTCGCCAAACTGCGCTGCCGTCTGGGCAATTGCGGCACGCAGTGCCTCGACATCGGCGGCGTCGCTTTGAATGAACAAGGGCGCTACGCCCCCGGCTCCCGCAGCCGCGACCAAGCGTGCAGCGGCATCCGCGTTGCGGCCAGTAAAGCCGACTTTGCAGCCCTGGCGCACGAACGCCAAAACAATGTCGGCACCAATGCCGGAACTGCCTCCAGTAACAAAAACAGTGCGGCCACTCAGGCTCGGATAGCGGGCAAATTGGGCCGCTTCGGTAGGCGTCGGTTCGGACATAACAGGGTCTCCTGCAATCAATTGGGTTATCGGTTTAGCGTCACGCTCAAGACCGGGGCTGCCGGCACAATGAGAATACCAAGGCGGACTCCGGATTCATATTCGGCAGCGGCAAACCGTGACCACGCAACTCACTGGATGCGATGCGCACACCGTCACCCCGCAAGGCATCGAGCCAGCCGCTTGCGGCATCGCCACGGGCGCGCTCCTGACCCGCCTGGGCAACACAGTGGACCACCCATTCGGTGTCCGTGTCCGTGTCCATGTCCGTGGCGTCAATATTGCCCTCATCACCGTTCTGCCACTCCGGCAACGGCAGTGCAGCGTGGTGCATGGTGGCCGGCGGTCGCAGCGTGTAGACCCCAAGCAATGCCCGGTCCCGGGTTTGGACCAGCCACCAATGGCCATTGGCCGTTTTTCCTTGTGAGAAGCGCCCGCTGTGCAAAACCGCACGCTGGTCTTTGTAGAGGGCAATCCAGCGCGACAGGGTTGCGGCTTCGGCCGTGGTCAGTTTGCGCACATCGGCTTCCACGCCCATGTGGCCAAACAGGGCCACGGCACAGCGAAACTCCAGACTCTGGCTGCGTCCCGTGGTGTGGGCTGGCGCCGGACCGACATGGGCCCCCAGCACTTCGAGCGGGAACAAACGGGTCGCCCCACTTTGAATGGCCACGCGCGAAACGGCATCGTTGTTGTCGCTGGTCCAAAAGCGCTGCGTATATTGCAGTATGCCCAGGTCCATGCGTCCGCCACCCGATGCGCAGCTCTCAATCTCGACTTGTGGATGGGCTTGGCGCAGGCGCGCCAACAAGCCATACAGTGCGCTCACCTGCTGGGCGTAGGCAAAGCGACCCGCGGCGTCAAGCGCCTGGGCCAGGTCGCGATTCATATCCCATTTGAGATAGGAAATTGCGTTATTGCGCAGCAGTACATCGAGTTTTTCAAACAGGTAATCTGCCACTTCAGGGCGCGCAATATTGAGCACCAATTGCTGGCGCCCGAGCTGCAACGGCGCGCCCTGCACCTGCAAAGCCCAGTCCGGATGGGAGCGGTACAGTTGGCTGTCCGGGCTGACCATTTCAGGCTCTACCCACAAACCAAATTCCATGCCACAGTGCTGCACCCACTGAATCAGAGGCGCCAAGCCCTGCGGATATTTCTGCGGGTCGGGCCACCAGTCGCCCAGACCACTGCGGTCATTGGGGCGGCCAGGAAACCAGCCATCATCGAGCACAAAGCGTTCTATGCCCAAGGCCGCGCCGTGCTGCGCCAAATCTTTGAGGGTCTGTGCATCGTGGTTGAAATACACCGCCTCCCAGGTATTCAGATGGACCGGGCGTGGGCGCTGGCGGGCGTCATTCCAGGGCAAACAGTGGCGGCGCACATGGGCGTGAAAATTCGATGCCACGCCGTTCAGGCCGTGGGCCGACCACGTGGCCAGCAACGCGGGAGCGGTCCATTGCGCACCGGGGGCCAACTGGCCCTCGCCGGGGGCCCACCAGACACCAGCCTGGCATTGCACGCGTCCGTCTTCCAGCACCTCGGCGTGCCAAGCGTGGTTGCCGCTCCAGGCGAGCTGCAGACCCAGCGCGTCGCCTTGGTGGTCCGTGGTGTCGGGGGTCAGCAAAAAGACCGCGGGTGGCAGCTCATGCGAAGTGCGCCCGTGGCGGTTGCTGACGCTCCAGCCGGCGCCGCCGATG
>Ga0228698_1000593_pt1 | contig 25064 bp, 32 predicted proteins | sample McNCre117_Aug_MG_FD_178015 | JGI IMG/M metagenome (GOLD analysis project Ga0228698, IMG submission 178015) | Freshwater microbial communities from McNutts Creek, Athens, Georgia, United States - 1-17_Aug_MG | ecosystem: Environmental > Aquatic > Freshwater > Creek | place: USA: Georgia...
GACGAAATGGCTACCGCTATCCTGCAGTTTGCCCACAAGATGGCCCCGGAAGTCATGCGGATTCCCCGTCAGGTCCACCAGTGGCAGGTGTATCGGGATCCGAACCTCGGCAAAATGTCCAAAACCAAGACCTCTAAGGTCGCTGCGAGGGTCTAACAGGCATGTATCGTCCAGCAGACGTTGACAACATCAAGGACTTCGGGCAGTACTACCGACAGTCGTGGATTGGCTATTACGACAAGGAGCATCCGGGGGTAGTGGTACCCTTCTACGTCCATCGCAGTGCTGGCGAGGATCCCAAGAACGTATTTGGGCAGAAGCTCACCAAGACAGCAGGGACCATTGGGCTTCCGGGGGATTACAAGTCCACTGAAGTCCACATCCTCTTCGGGGACATCCTGAAGAACTGTCAGTTCGGTATGCCTCAGTTTGGTTCTGTGATTGCGGGCCACACTGCGTCGTACAACTACCGGGACTCCCCCCGAGAGGGATACCGAGGGTATCGGGCTGAACGTCTCCAGCACCACAAGTTTGGTTTGTGGTTCTACTCAGCCAACGACATCAGGCAGGGGGACTACGACAACTGGGATGAGGTCTGGTACACCTTCAATCCCTACTACTACGATGCGGGCGCTGCCTTCAGCCTCGTAGAGAGTGGTGAACGTCTCGCCTGCCCCATCAGCCGCTACCTCACGGTACACGCGGATGGTCAGACCGTCACTCCCGCTCTGTCCTACAAGACAGAAATGATTGGAGCCTTCACAACCGATGGGACGAGTATCGTTCTGTCCAAGGAGTTCAAAGACTACCTCCCGGTCGTTCGTGAAATCACCAAACTTCAGGTGACCCATGAATAAGCTTTACACTGTAAAGGTTTTTGCCTATGAGTGAGCTAGGGCGACTGTTAGGCATCAGTGCTGATGCCCGGACGTTCAAGAGCGATCCCCGTCTCGTAATGCCGGACTGCCGGCTAGGAGTTGAGTGTGAATTTGAAGGAGTCCGCAAGGCTCTCCCACCGGAACCCGAATCTCGGTATTGGACTCCGCACACCGAGAATTCCCTGCGCAACAACGGTCAAGAGTGGGTGTTCTCAGAGCCCCTATTTGGTGCGGATGCACACAGGGCGGTCGAGTGGATTCTCAAGAACGCAAAGCTTCAAGGTTATCAGACATCCATACGGACTGGGCTACATGTTCATGTGGACGCGAGAGACCTAACCTCGGAGCAGTTCAGAAACCTGTGCATCCTCTATGCCTACACGGAGCCAGTTTTGTTTTCGTGGGTAGGGGACAACCGGGAAGAGTCGGTCTACTGTGTGCCGTGGTACTACGCTGATAGGGCCCTGATGCGTGCGGGGGGCCTTCTCATTGCGATGGACAACGACTCCAAGAAGGACGACATCGCTCTCGGCAATATCCGTCCGTACAACCGCCAGACCCGTGCCATACGGGATGTAGCCCCGGAGGAAGCTCATCCCTCGGACACGTCCCGCCACTCAGCGGAATATGAGCGGTATTCGGCCTTCAACCTGAACGCCCTTCACAAGTTCGGGTCTGTCGAGTTCCGTCACATGCAGATGACCCTCGACCTCCAGCGGACGATGGACTGGATCAACATGCTGCTCTCCCTCAAGAAGGCAGCTATGGAACCGGGAGATATGAGTGCACGTATCCTCAAGGAAACCCCTATCGACCTCTTCAACCGGGTATTCGGTACGCGGCTCTTTGCGCTCCTTCTGGATGCGTGTAAAGGGAAGTTCAGGGAGAAAGTCGGAATCGGGCACCAGTCTCAGACTGATCTGGTACGTCTTACGAAGCCCTCCTCGTGGTCCTCACAGGTTCCCAAGGGGCTGGTAGGCAAGTCTCGGGGGGCTACGAAGTTCGCTGCCAAGCACAAGGGGAAGGACTCTCCATACGTGGATCTGGCTCTAGAGGACGCCACCCCGGAGGTTAGGCACTTCACTCCTGCTCAGGAGACAGCTTACCAGCAGGCGCTAGGCGCCATACGGGGGGCTAACAGGACGTTTGTGGTGCCTCAGGAGAGAGCTATTCCGGGCATCGCTCGGTATGTTGATGAGTACACCACCATCGGAACCAACCTCACCCCCGGAGGACGTTAATACGTGTGCGGATTGTTTGGCCTAGCCTCAACTGAAGGCAAGAGATTCTTTACCAAGCGTAAGGAAATGCTCGTGGAGGGTTTGTGGAATACAGCCCTCCGCGGTTTACAGAGCACTGGTATTGCGGCTGTCCGCAAAGGAGAAGAGACTCACCCTCCGTTTGTGTTCAAGCGGGCTCTTTTGGCGTCTGACTTCATTCAGATGCCTGCTTTCCAGCGTGTAGCGGAGGATGTGGACGAATACTCCATCGTCATCGGCCACACTCGGGCAGCAACAAATGGCTCCGTGATTGACCGGAATGCTCACCCGTTCTCGTTCAAGCACATCACCCTCGCCCACAACGGGCACATCCAGAACCATCACATGCTGCTCCCGCATGGTATGTCGTGCCCCATCACGGTGGATTCGGCTGTCCTCACGATGGCTATGTCGGAACTAGGGGAGAAGGAGACCCTAGAGAAGATCACCGGAGCCTATGCCCTGACTTGGCACAACTCCAAGGATGGTACGCTGAACTTTGCCCGGAATGACGGGCGACCTCTGAAGTTCTGCTACGTACAGGGGGAGAACACGATGTACTGGGGCTCGGAACGCCTCATGCTTGTGTCGCTGCTCGACCGCAACGACATCGCTGTGGACGGGAAGTTCAAGAACGTGGTGCCCGGTAAGTGGCTCAAGTTCAAGGTGGACGACCTTCGGAAGTTTGAAGTCCTGCCTTTCGGCAAGCGGTCAGAGACTACCGGAGTAGCTGGCCGCACAACTTCGACGACGAAACCGGAGCAGAGTTCAACCGTCACGGAGTTCCCCATCACCAGCGAGGCGGATACCACGGCACTTGGTAAGGACAATGCAGAGAAGCTGCGGCGGGCTGACGTAGTGATCCGTAACGTCCTCAAAGACCTTCCCCGAAAGGGAGAGGAGGAAGCCCGAAAAGGGCTCCTGTTTCGGCAGTCATCCGGACGTCCAACGACTAAAAAGAGGGTCAAGACGGCTACTAACATCCTCAAGGGGATGGGACTAGACTATGACCGTCTTGTGATGTTTGATGCTATCACCTTCGCCAAGTACAAGAATCAGGAGGTTCTTGGTACTGTCAGGGGATCCGTCAAGCACTGCACTCTGCCCGCTGAACTGGGCAATGTTCCGATGGCTGAGTACAACAAGATGCTCGCAGTGGACGAGGTCTTATGCCATGTCATCGGGGGGAAGTTCGTAGATGGACGCAAGAACCGTGTCCTAGTCCTCGAACGCCACCCGCTCTGGGAGGAGTTTGCAGAGGCCATGCGGTCTAGGAGGGCCCGAGCCGTGACCAACATCCGGACCGCAGCTCCAGCCACTTTCCCGATCCGGGAAATCATGGAAAAGATCGAGGCCAATAGGGAGGGTTCCGGCACAAGCCGGAGGTTTTGCGGGCCGAGAGGCAGTTCCGTGGACGAGCAGCGATTTGATATGCTTACTCGTAATGGCTGTGGCGCTTGTAGTGGGGTGGTGGGCAAAGTCAGCACCGATAAGATAATCTGGATCGAGGACACGCCCATCTGCCAAGACTGCTCCACGAACCCCCAAGTTCTGGTGGCGAACGAGATCCCCGTTCCCAAGCATCTTCTCTCCTAAACCTTAACACTGTAAAGGTTTTCATGACTCAACAGCTTCAAAAGCAGCTTCCTCCAAAGAACGAACACCACATGGATGTGTTTGTGTACGGCACCTTGAAGAAGGGGTTTGGTAACCACCACTTCCTAGAGGCAGCCTACTTCATGGGGACGGCTTCGGTCCCCGGCATCCTGCTCTCCCTCGGGGGGTTCCCCGGCCTGATCCTCGAAGAGAATGGGTGGAACGTCAAGGGAGAAGTGTGGCGGATCAACAAGGAATTGGATCTGCCTGCCCTTGACCGTCTGGAAGGGCACCCGTCCCACTACACTCGGAAGGAGATTACCATTCAGGGCTATGGTCTGGTGTCCACCTACGAGTACAACCCGAAGGAGACCGTTGGGTACCACTACGAGTGCCTGCCGTCCGGGGAGTGGAAGGGACGCCCTGACTTCAACACCACTGCCAAGTGGGTTGGAGTGTTCAGCAAGGCTCATTCCAAGGAGTACGTCCCGTCCTATGGGCTGTACCTAGATGAGACCTCGGGGTTCCGTGCTGTGGTGGACCTCCAGACTGGAGAGATTGTGGTGAATGGAGGACTCAAGAAGCCCCACTTCACCTACGATACCTCCAACCGGAAGTGGGTACCGAAGGATACTCCGAAGATCATCACGGGAACCTCGGAGGATTCCCGGAACCACGGAGACCTCCACAAGCCTCCCGTTGTCTTGGACCGTGGGTGGGAAGCTCGCCAGCACATGTCGGCCTCCGGGCTGCCTGTGGCTACGACCTACACTCCACCACCGAAACCCCCGAAGTATGTAGACCCCGCTGATCCGGGAGAGGAGGACGCCGATGGCAGCACGACTTAAGAAACCCCGAGTTGACACCTTCAAACACTATGATCTGGTGATCTATGCAGCCCGAGGATCCAACAGTGCCCGAACCCTCGCCACGAGTCTTGGTTGTCGAAGATGGCGAGACGACCTCCCTGAACGCTACAACCGCCGGAAGGCTTATTTCCGAGGTAAACCGTTCCCTCTTGTCCTTAACTGGGGGTCAACCGTTCGTCCTGACTGGGGGAACATCCACGGAAGCATGGACGCTTGTAGTAAGGCAGGATTCTGGCTCAACCAGCAGGAAGCCGTGGCAACCGCCATCAACAAGCTCTCCTGCTTCACGAAGCTCTCTGAACTAGAGGTCCCGACAGTACGATGGACAACCGACAAAGAGAAAGCTGCGAAGTGGTCGGAGAAGGGCCACACCGTGTTTGCCCGAGAGACTGTTACGGGGGCTGGAGGAGACGGGATCAGGCTGATTCAGCCCGGTACTGCTCTGAACGCTATCCCCACTGTGCCTCTCTACACACGCAACTTCCCGAAGACCCACGAGTTTCGGGTGCATGTGTTTGATGGGGAAGTCATTGATTTCGCTGAGAAAAAGTCGAGGCTAGACAATGGGAATCCTATCGCGGATCGTCTGGTTCGTAACTCTACTAACGGATGGGTTTTTGCTCACGATAACCTGTCTACTTCTAAGGAAACACAGGCAACGCTTGGGGAACTGGCTGTTCGTACTCTGGGCGCTCTGGGGCTCGTTTCTGGTTGTGTGGATGTCCTTGGTATCTTGGACACCGACGCTACTCGAACTCTCAAACGGGCGGTAGTCTGCGAGGTAAACACCGGTCCCGGCTTGGAGAACACCATTACTATTGAGGCTTACAAGCAAGCAATCCTCAAGAAGTACAACTCTTTGGGGAGGAAATAATGACCACCGAACCGCAGCGCGGGAGGGGGAATAAGAAATAGTTTGAACTATTTCGAGTTTCAGTTGTCTAAGATCCTAAAAAAGCTAAGTTTAGATTAAAACCTAAACAAAAAGTTTCTTGGATCTTAGTTTGTTTGGGATTCTATGTAATGGAAACCTTTACATGTCAAGGTTTAAAGCCAAGCAGTATGACGGAGACGACTCCGTCGAGGATCTTCGGGACGAAGATACGGACACACTGATCTACGACCCTCAGCTTGACGGTCGTAGTCACAGACCTTTGAACCTAGACCGCACCGGGGAACGTGGTGCGGATACTGGTCGGGGATTCGTCGAGGACTTTGAAGATGACCTCGACGTCACTCTGGCTCCTATTGAACGAGAGGATCTTTTTGTTGATACTCTCATTGAATTGGAGGACTTAGAAGATGACGGTTTCTGAACTCCTTGACTTTTTGAGCAGTATCCCACCAGATACGACTCTCTGGTCTGAGGATGACCGAGCCTACGGTGAGGTTGGTGCCATTGTGTACATACCTGCCCTGAACTCGGTGTCCTTTATCCCTGAAGATGTTCAGGCCACCTTTGACTTCACCCATGAAAAGGGAGCCCAGATCCTCGGAGACCCCACCTGCATCCTGTGGGCTGATCTTGACGCTGAAGAACGTCAGGCAGAGAACATTGACTCAGCAGCAGAGGAGGGGGCTTGGGCTCCGCAGGGCAGAGCCTTGGGTGAAGAAGATGATGCAACGGCCGAAGAGGATGCGTGCTGAAGGAGAAGCCCTTGCCCAGATTAGAGCAACTGCTGGGACTCTCGTGGCCGGGTCCCGAGCCGCTGGACTACTCTGCCCTGTGTGCGGCGGTGGTAGGACCGGAGAGAGGTCCTTTGGGATTAGCGTGGACGACAAAGGAGTCGTTTTTTACCGATGCTTCAGGACACGATGTGGGGCACGCGGCGTTATTGGAACTCCCGACGGAAAGTGGCTCACTGACGCTCGTCCTCTTGGGAGACACCGGCCTACCGTTCCGTCACTGGCTGTGCCTGACCTACAAGGACTGGGTGGAAGCCTATGGGGCCTTCGACTACAGACCAAGTATGGCATCTCCCCGGTCGAGACGGATTGGGCGGATTGGGGAGTGGTTAATAAGGGGAGTCCTAGCGAAGTACTGTACATTCCAGTCTACAGCCCGCTCAAGGTTCGACGAGGCTATGAAACGAAGCCCATATCTCCCACCAATAACGGAGGAAAATCTCGAAGCATACGTGGACCTGATGCGGTACAGGATGGTGCGTGGGCTGGATACTATGAGAGGTCCGCCAAAGGATCCGACAGGCCTCTCGTTGTTGTGGAGGATAGCGTATCCGCACTTAAAGTCTCGCGTCACACGGATGCTTACTGTCTGATAGGTACCCACATTTCCACGGACAAAGCCTTGGAAATCAACGACTTGTCAGTAGGCAGGAAAGCCCTACTCTGTTTGGATAGGGATGCTACCGACCATGCGGCGGATCTTTGCAAGCGGCTTCGCTGGACTTGTCCGAATCTGGTGCTCACCCCGATTCGGAAAGACCTCAAATATTACTCGGATGCGGAACTTCTGGAGGTTCTGGATGTCTAAGGTAAAAGGTAAGCAGAAACCTAAGATTACCTTTCGTTTTTCTTATGCAGACACGCCTTTCAACTGTGGGATCGACACGCTTGGGGAGTTCTGCGGGGGGCATGTCAACAAAAAGGACTACCCAGAGAAGCTGACAGACGAGCAGTGGCGAGCCCTCCTGTGCGGATGTGTGTTTGCTCACTGCGTACAGTTCAATTGCAAGCACTCCCAGCAGAAGTACAACTTCTCTGCACGAGAGCTTGCAGCCTTCTTCCGTCGCAATGGGGCCAAAGTACGGTCCTCCAAGACCGCTAAGTATCACGCCTATATGGCGGAGCTTCCCACGAAGCTGCTCAACCTGATTCGTGATTCCGAACACCTTGAAGATAAATACCTCGGCACCGCTACGGAGACTGACTATGCGTTCTGGTAACTCAAAGGCCCAGCTTCAGGCTAAGGATGCTCTGGCTCTAGCTGCTTTCCGTATGCAGGCCCGAGCCAATCAGGCGGCCCAGCAGGGTACCATGAACAGGCAGGCAAATGCGTGGTGGCAGGCGGAGCCGTGGACTCAGACGGAGCTTCGAGCTGCTCAGGAACAGGGGGCTGCTATTCGGGCAGCGGCTCAACGGGCTAATGAGGAGCGTCCGGCAGTGGAAATGGTTCACGACACTACTCCTATCGTCGTTCCCCCGGCCCCGCCTCCGCCGCCCCCGACTCTCCCCCTGATGAACTTCAAGCTGAACTATGCGGCAGTTCCCTCGAACTGCGGTATCTCGATGCTCTGTGAGTTCACCTATGGGCACAAGGTCCGGACTGAAATGGATGCTCCGGCTCCCCTCACTCGGGAACAGTGGCTTGCCCAGCTTGCTGGGGTCTGTGTTCATCCGACCTGCATGTTCACGGACGTGGCTCGGCAGAAGGGGTACAACTTCTCCGCTGAAAAGCTCGCTGACTTCTTCGAGAAGGAGAACTGCATTGTCACCCGTGCCCCAACCAAGTATGGGACGACCTACGTGGTGGTTCTGACCAACGACCTCTTCAACGAAATCTACCGCTTCAAGGATGAGGCCAAGTACATTGGTCCGGGGCATCGGATAAAGGCTGCAAACTGGTAAGGGAGGCAGATGGAACAGAAAATCATCAAGGCTCTGGCCTCCTCCCGGAGTATCTGGGAACGGGCTAGGGATCTAATCAACCCATATAAGGAGATGTCTTCTGAGGGAAGCAATATCTATGATCGTATCTCGGAGTATTATAACAATGACCCGGATGCGGCAAGCGTGGATATTGAACTTCTTTGTGCCCAGATTGAACGAAACACTTCTAGTGTTAAACTTGCTGAAGCTATTTGCAAAACACTTCGTAATCTTCCTGAAGATGTTTCCAACCTTAACATTGTAAAGGAATTGCTCGACCTCAAGCGTCACAACCTTGGGCAGGAGCTAAGTGGGATGCTGGCAGCCGGGCGAGCCAAGCCGGAAGAAATCCAGAAACGGATGGAGGAATATCTTGGCCTCGAAGGAACCGCCGACGATACCGAAAGTGAAGTGGAGGAGCTTAACTCTGTCAAGGTTACAGATCTGGTTCAGCACTCTTTCAATGAAGGGAACCTCATCCGTCTATCTCCAAGGGTTCTCAACGATGCTTGCGATGGGGGCGCTAAGCCGGGTCATCATATTCTCGTATTCGCACCAACGGAAATGGGCAAAACGCTTTTCGTTATCAACATGGTCTCGGGGTTCATCGAGCAAAAGTTGCGTGTACTTTACATCGGAAACGAGGATCCAGCAGCAGATATATACATGCGGTATATCACTCGGCTAACCGGGAGAAACAAGCATGACGTACTCAAGGAGCCAGCTAAGGCCCAGACCCTACTGGAGAAGAAGGGATACGAGCTTCTCACTCTTGCTCCTCTCGCTCCGGGGAATTTCCGTCAGATCAATAGGCTCATCGACAAATATGACCCACAAGTTGTCATCCTTGACCAGCTCCGAAACCTCGACGTTTCTTCTGAAGGAAGAACTCAGCAGCTTGAAAAGGCAGCTACAGAGGCTCGAAACCTCGCTAAGCGACGACAAATCCTCGTTGTCTCCGTTACGCAGGCTGGAGATAGCGCGTCTGGTAAACGCATCCTTGACCGAGGCGATGTGGACGGCAGCAATGTCGGCATCCCCGGCCAAGCAGACCTGATGATCGGGATTGGAGCCACCGCAGACGAGGAGCAGAAGAATGAACGGTGGATGTCCTTCCCAAAGAATAAGCTGTCCGGAAACCACGCACCCATCAAGGTGTCCATTGACCCCCACACAAGCAGGGTTATCGAATGAGAGTCCTCCGTAGAAGCATGAAGACGGGGGACGGGGAAGCCTTTGTCCTCTGGGTGGACGATCTGCCTACTGGTACGTTGGTACAGTGTGAGGGGTGCTCTAATGAACACGTTCTCGAAGGTTGGACCGACAAGACCGAGTGGTGCCCCTACTGCAAAAGAGAACTTCTCTACCCAGATGGTGCAGAATGGTGAAAGTTCCCTACAGCCAGACCTACGTAGCAGTCCTAGGGCGAGCCCTCGACTTGTTCATCAGTACCGCACTAAAGAGGGACTACGGGATTACCGTGAGTTCGTGGTGTGGAATGACTCTCCGGAAGGGAGATTCCAGTTCACCATACTGGAAGCTTGGTAAGTTTCTGAATTTCCTACAAAAAGACCACTGCGAGCTGGCTATGGCCTGCGACCGCGAAAGGGCACAGTATGTCATCGACACTCTTCCGGGAGACGCTCCCAAGCTTTCTAACTCGGGATAAACCATATGAAATCTACGACTCCGACAACTACCTCGTCTTGGACTTTGAGACTACAAATCTCGACAAAGGCTCCGCTATCCAAAGAGGAAATCGACTTCTTCTCGCCACTTGGGCGGGATGTTCTGTTTCCGACTCGGGGCGTGGAACAGTTCTACACCACTGGGGAGACGAGTTCTCCCAGAAAGAGCTTGTGGAAGCTTGCTATGCTGCCGACTTCCTTGTGGCGCAAAATGCTAAATTTGAGCTTCAATGGCTCAGTAGAATGGGGGTCGAGACGCATAGGCTCGTCGTGTATGATACGATGCTCGGAGAATATGTCCGACTCGGAAATCGGAGAGGCCCAAAGGACCTTGACAGCCTTTGTGAACGGTATGGAGTCCCAACTAAAAACTCTCTCGTCAAGCATCTTATCGGAGGAGGAGTATGCCCCTCAGAAATCCCCGAAGGATGGCTCGAAGAGTACGGCATCGGAGACACCCGCAATACCCATGAAGTGTTCCTGCGCCAAAGGGAAGAGCTTCGTAGTCTCAGACTTCTGCCGGTCTTGTTTACAAGATGTCTTGCCACAACTGTCCTAGCTGATATTGAAATGCAAGGGGTCCATGCGGGCCCGGAGGAAGTGTATGCAGAGTACAAGGCTACGCAGGATCTATACACAGCCGCTCAGAGACGGGTGGAGGAACTCACAGGTGGAATCAATCTCAATAGCCCTAAACAGGTTGGAGAATTCCTTTACGACCGACTTGGATTCGCAGAGCTACGCGACCGACGCTCAGGCGAGGCTGATCGGACGGATGCGGGAAACCGTCGAACAGATGAAGATGCAATCGCTGCACTTACAGCGACTACTCCAGAGCAACGGGCTGTACAAGATGCGTTCCTTGCAGCGAAGCCCCTTTTCAAACGGCTCGACGCCCTAGAGAAACTCAAAGGGTGCGTAGACGAGGACAAAGGAATCCTATATGGGAACATTAACCAAGCAATTACACAGACTCATCGCACGTCGTCGTCGGGAAAGAAGTGGAAGCTTCAGTTTCAGAATTTTGACCGAGATCTTAAGCCGTTGTTTTCCTCTCGACATTCTGGCTGGCTCGTCGGCGAAGCGGATGGTTCGGGATTGGAGTTCCGGGGAGCAGGGCACCTTGGTCGGGATACGAAGATCATTTCTGACATTAGAGAAGGAGTTGACCCACACCTATTTTCTGCGAGCGTCATATTCCGCACGCCAGAGAGCCGGGTTTCCAAGCCACAAAGAACCGCCGCTAAAGCCCACACCTTCAAACCCCTCTTCGGAGGAATGAGTGGAACACCTGACGAAGTACGGTACTATAAGGCCTTTCGTGGGAAGTATCATGAACTCTTCGACTGTCAGACTCGTTGGACTCATGAGGTACTACAGACCGGGAAACTTGTTACGGAGTGGGGCCTCATCTTCTATTGGCCTGACACTACAGTCTCCAGAAGTGGGTACGTATCGAATACAACTAGTATCTTCAACTACCCTATCCAGTCCTTCTGCACAGCAGAAATTATACCAATATCATTGGTTTACTTCTGGCATAGGGCCAAGCGGCTACGACTTAATCTGTTTCTGGTCAACACCGTCCACGATTCAATCATCGTGGAATTGCCGCCTGAAGAGTCCGATATTTTTAGGGAGCTAAGTGAGCAGGCGTTTACTGGGGATGTGTACGATTACTTGTGGAGGAACTACCGGATCAAAATGACTATCCCTCTAGGCTGTGAAACAAAGGTAGGAACACATTGGGGAGTTGGAAGTGAGCGAAAGTATAACCGAGAACCTAGCTATCCAGAAGAAACGGGAGCACAATCGACGGACTCAGGCGCGCTGGCGAGAGAGTCAGCGGCTGCTTGGTCGTAAGCCCCTCATTCTCTGGGTTACTGAAGATGAGGAAGGGGTGCTACGTGGGCAGTTAGCCTACATCCGTGAAAAAGGTTTTGAAGAAGATTGAACTTTTTCCAGTTTGAGTTGTCTAAGCATAAGTGAAAAAGAATAAAAAGACCATTGCGCTAGTAGAGTGGAATGACGCGTGGGCAAATGGCGGGTGGATGAAGTCGATTGACCACACCCCGATGGTGTGCGTCTCTCTAGGTGAGATCCTTAATCAAGATAAGGCGGGCCTGACTCTGACATCCAGTAGGGATGAGAACGGGACTCCGGGTAACGTCCAGTTCATTCCGCATGGTATGATTAAAAAAATAAAAAAGGTATCAATTTAAGACATGTCTATTCGTGGTGTTGTCTCTAAGGTTTCGTCTAACCAGTTCAATGGTAAGACCCTCTGGTCCCTGCGTCTTCAGGGTGATAATAATTACTACAATACCGGTGAACGGGTTCCGCCCGTCACGGAAGGAGCCTCGATTGAGTTCGACACGAAGCTCTCCCCATCTGGTAAGCACTCCGTCCTCATTGAGTCCATTCGCCCGTGGGAGAATGGGAACATCATGCAGGCAGTACCCGCGAACACTGTTCGCAAGTCGGCCGATCCCAAAGAGTCTTATTGGGCAGATAAGGAGCTACGCGATAAGCGTAACGACCTCCTTCGGGAACTCGGAGCCACACGGAACACAGCTATTGCGTTCATTAAGCTACTTACGGACACGGGATCCCTCAAGCTCCCGGCTGCTGAGGCTAAGCGTGAAGCGGTCCTTTGGGAAGCCCTCGACCACTACACCAAGAAGCTGATGGGTGTTGAGGAGGAGGCTGCTGCTGAGTCTGTGAGCAAGCCGTCTGCTCAGGAGGAAACTGAGTGGAAGTAACCCCGATGGCCCTAATTGCTGCTTCTGAGGAGCCTATCCTCCACCCCCGTATCCTGAGTACCGCAGTCTATTCCAACGACTACTTCAATGTCTTCGTTGGTCTGGGCCGGGATCGGGATACCCTCCCCCACTACCTGTGCATCAATGTTAATACTGATGTAGTTGAGTTTGAGGCTGAGAGCTACTTCGTAGCCCGAAGCTGGGCGGATCACTTCGAGACCCAGATGAAGGAACTCGACCGTATCCAGAACCCCAAGCCCATCACGGTAACTGAGGAACAGGCTGATGGAGTTGTCCAGCTAGACGCCTTCCGAAAACCCGACAAGTTGAACTAAAACGCAAAAGGGCCCTTCGGGGCCCTCTTTGCTAATAACCTTAACATGTAAAGGTTTTATGAAAGTACTAGTCTGTGGAGGCAGAGATTTCACGGATGCACGAGCAGTCCATGAAACCCTATATCCCTATAAGGACAAGATAGGGATTCTCATTGAGGGAGGAGCAGATGGGGCGGACTCTCTGGCAGCAGAGTGGGCTTTTCGCTGGGGTATCCATACCTGTACTGTCCCCGCTCTCTGGCATCTATATGGGAAACGAGCTGGGCCTATTCGGAATAAGGCTATGCTAAAACTAGCCCCGGATTTAGTCTTCGCTTTTCCCGGAGGGAGCGGTACAGCTAATATGGTAAAACTAGCAAAAGAAAATGGAGTAAAGGTAATTGACTGTGCCACAGGGCAAGACCCTATTGATTGATGGAGACATTCTCCAATACCGATGTGCCTTTGCAGCAGAGCACACGTACTACCTAGTTGATGGTAAGGAATACTCCTCAGCTAAGGAGTACAAGGATGCTGGCGCTACCGGAACCGTTTGGTCACGAAAGGAAATTAAACCAGTTGAATTCGCATTTCAGGCAGTACAGACAACGCTTAGGTCGTTTGGGTCTCTTTTCAATCCCGCTGATATACGTATCTATCTTAGTAGTGATCGTACTTTTCGCGAGGATGTGGCCAAAACACTAAAGTACAAGGGGAATCGGGATGGAGTCGCCAAGCCAAAGCACCACAAAGATGTTAGGGAATTCCTACTTTCCCAAGGTGCTATCGTCCGTGATGGACTTGAAGCTGATGACTGCCTTGCTACTGATCTTACAAGTATGGGGGATAGTGCTATCCTTCTTAGTATTGATAAGGACCTCGACCAAGTAGAAGGGCAGCATTACAACTGGGTAACGGACGAGTTCTACACGATCAACAAGAAAGGAGGAGCACAAAATCTCTTCATCCAAATCCTCTCCGGAGACTCCACAGACAACGTCCCCGGTCTTCCCGGATGGGGAAAAATCAAAGCAGACCGACTGGTCTCGGCTGCAAAGTCTCCACACGAACTCTATGAATCTGTATTGGACGCCTACCATAAAGCAGGCAAAGATATGGACTACTTCATGGAACAGGCGAACCTAGTCTACATTCTACGGTCTGAGGGGGATAGCTTTGCCAAAGCGTACCCGTACGGTTAAAAAGATTCCAGCCCTCCGGTCTAAACTGGAGCTACGAACAAAGGAACAACTTGACAAACATGGCATCACATACGATTACGAAGGATACACGATCCCCTTTCGGACGGCTGTGCGAGGCGGCATCTGCGAAGACTGTGCCGGACGGAGTGTACACCAGCAGCGACGCTACTTGCCGGATTTCACCATCAGGCCAAGTGGAATTGTGGTCGAGGTTAAAGGATACCTCCCTTCCCCCCAACGAACTAAAATTCTGGGAATACGAAAGTGGAACCCAGACCTTGATTTTAGGATGGTCTTCGGGTCCGACAATAAGATTTGCAAGGGGTCCAAAACCCGTTATAGCGACTGGGCCAGAGAGAACGGGATCCCCTACTGCATCCGAACTATCCCAGACGAGTGGATCGAAGACTTCCGCAAAGGACATCCAGATCGGGGGGACGCACTACAAGAACTTTAAGCTCCAGCCTGCTGAGTTTATTCACATGAATAACATTGGGTTTCTTGAAGGTAATGTAATCAAGTACGTCTGTCGCCACTCGGCGAAGAACGGAGTTGCGGACCTGCTCAAGGCCCGGCATTATATTGACCTTCTGTTGGAGCTTGAGTATGGAGGAAATACGGCTGCGCCCCCAGCAGTGCATGAAGTGTCAAAACTCCCTGCCTACCGTGAAACGGATAGTACAAAACCAGAGAAGCGTGTGGCAGAAATATCCGATGGTCCGTTGCACAGCGTGCGAAGCGCCGGCATTGGTGACTATTGAACGTCCTACTGCTGGACATCGAGACTAGGCCCACACTAGCTTATGTGTGGAAACTATTTGACGAGAACATTTCAGTAGACCAGATTGTGGAGCCCACTGCCATGATCTGTTGGGCTGGTAAGTGGTACGGCAAGAAGGGGATTACCTTCATGTCAGAGTGGAAAGACGGTAAGGAGAATATGGTTGCAGGACTCCACGCGATGCTATCTGAAGCTGATGCCGTCATCACTTATAACGGGGATAGGTTCGATCTACCCAAGATCACAGGTGAGTTCGTTGTACTTGGGCTTGGACCCGTCCCTCCTATTCCCTCCATCGACCTATTCAAGACGGTCAAGAAGCTCGGATATGCAAGTGGAAAACTTGCTTTCGTGGCTCCTCTACTCGGTATCGGAGACAAGGTAAAGCATGAAGGATTCCGACTCTGGAAGCAGGTACTAGACGGTGACGAGAAAGCACGGGCTAAAATGGAGAGGTACAATAAGCAGGACACGATCCTACTTGCTAAACTGTATAGTACTCTGCGTCCTTACATCAAGACTCACCCCTACCTCGGTACGGGGGAGAAACAGGACTGCCCAGCATGTGGAGGCTCCAATCTTCAGCACCGCGGACAGAGGCGTACCAAGGCATTCTTTATTGAGCGGCTGGCTTGTACCGACTGTGGAGCTTGGAGTGATGGGGGTCGTAGGAAGTGCATCCCCCCGGTGAATAAGGTGAAGAAGTAATGTCTGATAATAACAATAATAAGGTAAGCGCTATGATCGAATTCGTGGAATACGTCAAGGAACTGAGCAATGACAATAAGCGACTCGACGAGCTGCTCAAGGCAGCCATGCGCGAAGCCGGTCATACGGAAGTAGTACTAGAGGACGGGAGCGTCGAAAAGCTCTAAAACCTTACAGTTACCCAAAGGGTAACCTTTACATGTAAAGGTTTTCGTTTATCGGAAGCGTAGCTTCCTGTAGGAAATAAAAAAGCCCCGACTCTCCGAAAGGAGGGCCGGGGCTTTCTGCGTTTCTGGGGTTTTAGTTTTTAGGCTACGCCCTTAACCTTCTCATAGCTACGGGCACCAATGTGGATACCGAGCAGACCAGTGAGCATCAGGTAGAGGTTACTGTCCAGAGGGGGAAGCTTGACAGGAACATCATGCCCAGTCCACAGAGTGTACACGTAGGAGGCGGTAGGGACTACAACCCACTGCACAGCTACGCCAATCGTACCTACGTACATCAGGAGAGGGCGGGCATTGGCCTTAAAGCCGGAGCCCTTAGCATCCTCTAGGTTGATGTCTGTCTGGGCCTTCTCCGAGGCGGCCTGAAGATCAAGCTCCTTGAACTCACCGGCCTGTTGAGCCTTGAATAGCTCAAGCTGGGCAGCAGCTTTCTGCTGGGGGTCTGGGATGAAATTAAGCAGCTTCGTGATGATGGGGGCTGCTACGTCTAGAATACTCATATCTCTAATCCTGTAAGGTCTCTAATTCGGGCTTGCTCTCTAAGGAAGGGCTCAGCGTGTCCGTGCCAGTCAGGCTCTCCAGATTGATGAAGGAACTGGTGGACCATTTCGTGGAGGAGGGTGGCTCGTAGTTCCTCAATGGGTTTGTTCCAGTGTCCAGAGATATACATTGAGGCTTTCTGTGACGAATCAGTGACGCCATAGTAGCCATAGTATTTCTTAGCGCGAGTGAGCATAATTGGTACATACTCTAGTTTCCCGCCGAACACCAGTTCATTATATTCATTCCAGATTTGTTTGAGGGTTTGAAGCTTTCTGAGAGTCCGCAACACTTCTAATTACCTCACACATTTCCTTGCCTCTATTCCCTACCTGCTTGTACCAGAGGGTGGTCTCTAGGTCATCAGCCGCAGCGTGGAACAGCCCAGCATCAATGAAACTCAGGAAGACATTAAACTTCCTGAGCTTCTCGATCCCTAGGTTAAACGTAAGCTCCACCAGAATATCCTTGATGACGGGATCCGCAGAACCATAACATGTTAAGGTTTCGGCATCCTTAGTAGCCAGCCGAATGCGGTTATCCAAGATAAAGTTAATCTCGTCATCGTACAACCCCACGTCCGTGAGGTTGAAACCTACCCCAATAGTTACCTTCCCCACGGTATCAACGTAGGGCTTATTCTTCCAGCCTTCGTGGTGAATTAGACTGTCTCTGAGAGCCATATTATTTCTTCCGCTGATCTTCCGCCACAAGAGCGCTATCGTAGGCCCCGACCCCAAGCTGATGGGCAGTGCTGAAGGCCTGAGTCCTACGAGCAGAATATCCTGCCCACTGGCTAAGCTCTTCTGGATCGGTAAGCGCGTCATAGATCTTTGTTGCCATAGCTCTCTGCCTACGAGCAATGCCGACGTTCATGAGCTTACCCCCACGGGACAGCGGACCCTCAACTACCTGTACGCCAGCCTGAATATCTCGACTACCAGCAAGAGATCTAAGATCTCCTGCATAAAGGGTAGAGCCCCTATCAAGATTTTCAGCAGCACTCTTGATAAGCTTGAGATTTTCTACGTAACCCTTCCCCATTACGGCAGTAATCTCGTTACCATGATTGGCAAGCATCTTGTCAAGTTCCTGAGAGTTCATCCGCCCATCTGTAATAATACTACGTCGGATCTGCTCTCCTACGCCTGCCTGTAAAGACTTCCACCCCGAAGGGGTATACTTATCTAGGATTCCTTTAAGGCCATACAGATCTTCTGCTTGAATAGCTTTAGGGCTAGAAGAGTGTTCAAACACCCCCCGGACCACCCCCTCCAGAGAGAAGTTATCCAGTTTCTGAAGTTTGCCTCCCATTGCCGACTTCCAAGCAGTAACCGCTTCAGCAGCTTTCTTCTGGGACGAAAGAGCTAGAGAGGCAAAGCCCCCCGCCTTATTCAGCAGATTCCTCTGGTCTCCAGTAAAGAGCTGCCCAATTACATCCTTATAATTATCCATGTACTGCCTGTGCAGTTCGGGGTCTATGTTTACCCCATCCTTCATAACTTCCTTTCGGTAATTAGCAAAAGCCACCTGCCGAAGCTCGTTCATAAGCTCAGGACTATCCTTAGCGAGACTAATAAGAGACTGCATAGCAGGCCCGTTCTTATCTGTAGTAATAGCCTTTACAATGTCAGCATTCTCCATTGCGGGGGTATTATAGATGTCTTTTCTAAGCATCTTCCCCACAAACCCATTGCGGAAACGAGTTCCGTAATCGGCCATAGTTCTTTCAGCAAGGTGGATCTGGTCTAGGGCCTCTGTCATACCAGAGTGCTCTAAATAGCCGTCCCGCATCTCAGTGAGCTTCTTGATTAGCTCCCATCGTTCTTTCTTGTCTAGTCCGATGTCATTCAGATTGATGCCTGACTTCTTATCGGCCATACGGAGCCGCTTGATGGCGTCCTGAAGGTAAGAAAGGTTAACGGTCTCGGGCCCTTCGGGAATTAAAGGTTTCCCTGACTCGTCTACAATAGAGCCAGCAGGAGACTTTTGCCCCTTGACTCCAAGACGATTGAGGGGAACCGCCTGTTCTGGGATAATGCCGTTATCAGCAAGGCGCTGCATCTTATCTCGGAAGGCAATTAGCTCAGGAGTGAATTCGACAGAGTGGGGGCTTACATCCTCTACTTCTCCGATCATACTTTTGAACTTACCATACTCAGTGGTAACGTCTTCCCACGACTTATCCCCGAGAGCCTCCGTAGCATCCCGCATCTTGCCGCCAGAGAGCCCTTCAGAAGGAGATCCCTCAGGAATTGTTCTGGTGATATTAGCTGCCCTACTAGCATCTGAAGCAGCCTTCTGAACAGGGACTCCTACATTATCAGCATACGCCGCATCTAGGCCCGCCTGAGCCTGCCTTCCTGCCTGTTGGGCAAAGCCCGGAGCCCCCGTAATACCGGCCTTCTCAAAAGGCTTCTGTATAGACTTAAGATATACGTTGAGTATCTCATTACTGTGCATTGCCTGAATAGCCATAGCTTTTCTAGTAGTCGGGTCTTTGGCAGCATCGGCAGCAGCGGAAGAGGCCTCGGTTCCAAGTCCTTCCATAAACTGGTCTGCTCGGGGATTATACTTAAAGTCTTCCCAGTTATCGTAGCCAAAGGACTTAGCATTATCCTGACGGTACTTGATTACGTCTGGGTTGTTGTTAATCTCAGTCAGGGTGTTCTGGTACTTAAGCTGCGCATTCTTCATCGCCTGCACAGAAGCATCGTTGAAAGGGATCTTCCAACCATTAAACCAGCCCTTAACAATACGATAGGTACCCATAGCAGCTATGGGTCCAGCCTCTAAGGCAGCACCTACACCCAAGTTTTTAGCATGGTCAGCCCAAGTTAGGGGGGCTTCTGGAACTCCCAGATTTCTTGCAAGAGTATTCCTAGCGTCTTCCAGTCCAGCAAAGCCCACACCACCCGCTCCTGCGGCAGCTCCAAACTGCCCAAGCATAGGGGCTCCGCCCGTTAAGGCAGCAGTTCCTGCAGAAATACCCAGCAATGCCGCGTTCTGAATAGCAGAAGGTGCATCCTGAGCCGTAGGGCCATACGAGTCCACTGGCGTCCAGTTTCCCGTGCGAGGATGAAGGAACTCTACAGAGCCATTGCTATACGGAGAAAGCCGCATAAAAGAAGAAGGGTCTTTTCCCTGATACCCAAACTTCTGTGCTACAAAAGGAGCATAGTAATTCATACGAGCAGAAGGGTCTGTAGCTACGCCCGCTCGAAACCGAATGCCCGCAGGCAGTCCGGCATCAGAGTTAACATCTACCCCGCCCTTGGCGGCAGCGGTAATGTCCGGGCGGTAGTCTACGACCTCGGGCTCCTCGGTATCGAACATGCTGCCCGTCCTCGATAAGCCCATAATAGGCTTATAAGGAACGGGGACAGTGTTACCCGTAGGAGAGTTTCCAGCAGATGCCTTACTTTCCAACTCGTGGAGTCGGCGGAGGCTCTCTAGTTCTTCTTTAGGGTCCATTATTACTTGTTGTACCTTTTACGGAGATCCTGAAGTTCTGCCCACTCTTCGTCAGTAAGAGTAGAGGGCTTTTCTGTAGCAGCAGCCGGAGAGGGTTTGGAACTATACCTAGTCTTGTAGTCATTGTATATGCCAGTGACAAGCCCCTTAGCCGTGGGATCAAGGATATTCCTATAAGCAATGTCTGTCATCAGATGATTCTTCTGACGGACCTCGTCTAGGATAGAACTGGCCGTCTCTTTATTTGTAATCCCGGCTCCCACTTCTTCAGCAGCCCGTTTGATGTCCTTTTCAGACAAGTTACCACCAGATCCACCGAAGGCCTTAACTGTCGCATACGTCATGACTAAGTTGGTATAGTCTGCCTGATTGATGCCGGTCTTGGTTACGATACTACGCCAAGCACTGGGAAGCTCTTTGGCTACCCACGCCTTTCCAGAATCGTCAAGAGAAGCATTGCCCGAGATCCCCAAAACCTGAGAAATAGAGCCAAGAGCATTATCTAGGGTTTTAACCAGAGTCCCTGCTCCACCAGTCTTAGTATTAGGATCTTTAAGCTGTCCCTGCAGACGGTCCACCATTTCATTGACCATCGAAGTCTGCTTGAGGGTATCCCTGAACTTAATGGCCTCATCGCCTCTCTGGGCCGTAGTCATGTCCATATTGCGATTATTATTGTCAGTGAAGGACTTGTAGATGCCTCTACCAATCTCCTTCTCTCCAATATCAATACCATCCTTACGCATACGCTGGAAGTACTTCACAGTACCATCCATCTGGCGCTCTTCTCGGAAGTCCCCCGGCTTCGGGTTATCTGCCTGAGATAGTTCCATCTTAAGCTTATCCGCCTCTAGGCCTTCCTTCTTAGTCTTGTTGGCCTGTTCCTCGTCCTGTCTCCGCTGCTTATCCTCAGCAATAAGGGCCTTATCTAGCTGCTGCTTTGCTTCAAAGGCCCGAGCCAAATCTCCTTTACTCTGAAAATACTGCATAGCAGCTCGGTAAGTGTCCGAGGCCTTGCCGGGAGTACTAGAAGCAGGTCCGTCCGGTCCAGCCATTCCACCATTCTGAAGACCGAGAATCTGAGGAAGATCCGAGTCCGGGGTAGCTGCCTGATTCAGGTCTGGTAGCATAGGCTTGCCCTGACCGGGAAATCCGGAGGCAGCCTGAAGCCCCATATAGACGGGCATGTTAAACCCGAGCTCAGCAACATTGGCATTAGTGGCCTGCTGCTGCTGTCCGAGTTTGAGGGTCTCCAAGATTCTATTATAATCATTGGAGGCACGTTCCATAGGGTTAAGAAAGCCTAGGCTCTGTCCGATACTGTCTGGTGCTGCCATGTGTTTCTTATCCGAAGTTGATGTTGGGCATCATGTTAGTAAGGTTGGAGATATTGCCACTGCCCGCACTCATAGGATTGTATCCATAGAAGGGGTTACTAATCCGAGTACTGCCTCCTCCACCAGAGCCTCCAAATAAGCCTCCGATGGCTCCAAGCAGACCACCACCAGAACCTCCCCCAGCACCACCAAAGATGGAGCCAAGGATACCCTGATTACCAGCAGTCGCCGTGTTGTTCTGGGCAACCCCCGCCTGAAGCTGGGGATTGTAGGCCCTGACATTGGCGTTGGACATCTGGGAGTTGTTGTTGATGCTCATGCCGATGGTATTCAGTAGGTTACTGAAGTCAGCCTGAGAGAAGGATTGGCCGAGACCCAAGGCACCGAGAGCCCCCTGAAGGGACTGGGCATTAGTGTTAAGCCCCTGCCCGTATGCCCCCATAGCATTGCTAAAGCCCTGATTCGCTAGAGCATTGTTGCCCTGAATAGCATTCTGGTTATTAGCATACATCTGCTGGAGGGCTGCGTTGTTACCCTGAGTGTTCTGGGTATCCGCACCATAGGCTCCCTGAGCCTGCTGCATCTGCTGGCTGAAGTTCTGACCAGTCGTATTGAACGCCTGATTAAAGGCCTGATTATCCAAGCCTCCCATCTGACCGAGGACACTGGAAAGCATCCCATAGTTATTGGCATTGGACTGGTTGTTGGACTGGATACCAGCAAGGTTCATACCCTGACCAGTCTGCCCAAGCTGCTGAGCCATGCCAGCCAGATTCATCTGCTGCTGCTGGCCTAGCTGCTGACCAGCAATCTGATTCTGAAGGTGCTGCTGGCCCTGAGCCCGAGCCATAGCCTCCATCTGGTTAGCACCGCCAGTCGAGCCAAGGGCCCCACCATTGTAGAGACGCTGGGCGAGGGAGTTAGCTGCATTAGTGTTATCCCAGTTCTGAGACTGGTCCAGCATCCCGGTGTAGTTATTGCCAGCCTGAGTCGGATCAAAGGAGCCAAGCTGCCCGAGGGCGGCATTGCCCATACCGAGGAAGCCGTTGCCCTGACGGGTGGAGTAATTACCCCCACGACCGGCGATCTGTCCAAGCTGCCCACCAAGACCCCCAAGCTGGCCCATGAGGCCGCTAGTGATCGAGTTGTAGTTGGTGCCAGACGGGTCAATACCCGCGAAGGGGTTAGAATTAAAACCCTGCATCTGGGGAGACTGATCATACCCCTGCATAGAGCCCAGAGAAGCCCCCAGAGCCTGCTGGAGAAAGGGGGACATAGAGCCGGGGGAGAACTGCCCGAGAAGGCCTGAGCCGGCTCCGTAGAGTCCCTGAGCCATGTTCTGATTAGTGGGATCGGAGATAGAGCCGCTGATATTCCCGTTGTCAGACGAGACGTTATAGCCTCCGGCATTCAGTCCTGCATTCTGCCACTTAGTCTGGTTAGCATACTGAGCGGCATTGGCAGAGTTATTACTAGCCCCACGCCGCGAAATGAGGGAGGAGCCGATAGAGGCTGCTGCTCCAATTAGTGGTCCTGCTACGGGCATCTATTAGACTCCTAAAACCCAGTTAATCTTTGAGAGGATGAAGTGGTCAACTGGAACCTGCTTCCCGTTAATAAGCCAAGTTCCCTCACGATGGGAGAACTTGAAACCCGTAGCGATAGCCAGCTTTCTAGCTACCCTATTAGTGATTGGGACCTTAGTGGTAATAGCTACAGATCCCGGAACTTCCTTGAAAAGCTTCTCTGCGGAAGCCTTGGCGAGGGCTACAGTCCTCGGACCCCGCCCCTCTGGGAGGAACTGGGTGTGGACCTCGTAGACTCCCGGAGCTACCTTATGAAAGAAGAATCCCCCAAAGTCTCCATCCCGATGAATGAAACAGTCTGGAGACTCAAGGAGAGAGCTAAGATCCAAGCTATTCGGATACAGCTCTCCGCACACATACGGATAGATGGAAGGATGGTTGACAATAGAGTTGAACCATCCCGCATCTTTAGAGGTCTCTAGGTTACTTACTACCATATCCGGAGAGACGAAGAACAACGTCTACAACAAACGTGAGGATAACTCCCAGCGTGAGGATGACCGCCCAAGCACCTTTGGTACGGTTCATCACTCGTGCCACTTCCTGCTGGGCCTTAGTATTGGCCTCGACAGCAGCAGTCAGACGGTCGATCTTCTCGTCCGTAACAGCCTGTGCAATCTCTAGGGCTCTGACGCGGTCTTCCACCACCAGTTACTTCCCAGCAGCCTTTTCCGCAGCAGCCTTGATAGCTTCTACGTCAGGGAGAGACGGATCCGGACCGGGGACATAAGGATCACTCTTGGGCTGGGCTACCGGAGGATCCTTAGGCAGGTTCTTGCCCTTATTCCAGAAGTAGACGCAGGCACCAGCAATGGCGAGAGCAAAGAGAAAATAGAGAACTTTCATGTAGTTTCCTTTTAAGGGACAGATGCGGCTGTAGTGCCTGAAGCTGTAAATCCAAATCCAAGACTATTCCACGTCCATGTAGCTGAGCCTGCTGAATAGTTATAAGTACTAGCGGCAGCAGTAGTGAAAGTGAGACCGTGGGCTGTAAATGAGGTCACATAAGACTGAGTGGGGTCTGAGGAGAATCCACTTACGCTAACTTGGCAGAATGTTCCCGGTGCAAATCCGATACTGTCATACCAAGCAGAAATAGTTTTACCATCAGATAAAGTGCCACCACCGGAAATACTTCCGCCCGAAGGGCCGGGGCCTCCGCGGTAATCGAAGTTTACCCCGTCTGTAAACTCGATTTGAGTGATTGTCCATGAGCCTGTAGGTTTATTAACAACAGACTTTCCCATTGCTGCAATAATGCCCATATTAAGTCACGTTTCCTGAAACAACCCAGACAGTAGAACTATCAAACCAGATAAGAGCCGTACCACGAGAAGCTAGAGCAATAGACGCTTGGTTAGCATTAGTCCCCGCCTTATACTGAGTACCTGCTGCTGCTGTAATATTGATAGAGGCGGCGGTATTGTTAAAAATACTCACAGCATCACCAGCAGAGAAGGTAGAGTTCGGAACTGCCAAATTGCCCGAGGCCGAGATACACTTGCCATTGTCCGTGGTAGCAATAGTCGTCGTAGTCGTACTGCGTGGAATATTGATAAACCCAACCTTAACCGTGCCATCTGCCGTGCAGTTGGTTAGATTACCAGAGGTAGGAGTACCAAGAACTGGCGTAGTAAAGGAGGGGGAAGTTCCAAATGAAGTGAGGGAGGACCCAGTAACACCAGACGCCAAAGTAGTGCCGGTAATAGCAGAAGCGGCCACAGACCCAGCAGAACCGGTGGTATTCTGGTTCAGAGTGGGGAAGGTGCAGTTAGCCAAGTTACCTGAAGCAGGAGTACCGAGAGCAATGCTCGTTCCAAAGGACGTAAGACTGGACGCCGTTACGTTGGAAGCAAGCGTAGTACCAGTGATACCCGAAGCCGCCACGTTGGTAGCCGTATTAGCATTGCCCGTAGTGCTCTGATTGAGGGTCGGGAACGTGCAGTTGGCAAGGTTGCCAGACACCGGGGTCCCCAGCGCCGGGGTAACCAGAGCGGGAGAAGTCTGAAGAACTACGTTACCAGAGCCCGTAGAGGCGTTGGTGCCCGTACCACCAGAGGTAACTCCTAGAACCGTCGTGAAGGAAACAGCACCAGTAACACCCAGCGTACTGTTAATCGTAACGCCAGCATTGAAAGTGCTAGTACCAGCAAAGGTAGTAGCAAGAGTGAACGCATTAGTACTGTCAAGATACGCCGTGTTTGCATACTGGTTAGCCTTAAGGAGCTTACTGG
>Ga0228698_1000594_pt1 | contig 25054 bp, 18 predicted proteins | sample McNCre117_Aug_MG_FD_178015 | JGI IMG/M metagenome (GOLD analysis project Ga0228698, IMG submission 178015) | Freshwater microbial communities from McNutts Creek, Athens, Georgia, United States - 1-17_Aug_MG | ecosystem: Environmental > Aquatic > Freshwater > Creek | place: USA: Georgia...
CAAACCGCGACTGGCACAAAGAGCGCTTTGTGGGTCGAGAAGGGGATGTGGCATTCGTCGTCCACGGCAAGGGGGGCTTACGCCGCCAGGTGCGGTTGGCACCTGACTTGGCGGCTGAATTAATGCAGCATTTGCGTCCAACTCCAATCCGAGTACGAGATCGCGAAGTTATTCACACTTCCTATTTCGACCTGGTATCGGGCGCAAATTATTCTATGCAGTTTTCTGCTTTGTCGAAGAAGATTCTCGGTGAGAGTCATGGTGCCCATGGCTTGCGTCACACATTTGCTCAGAAGCGTTTGCGTGATTTGCTGTGCTGCGGTCTTGACTGCGACCTCGCGCTGAAAGTGCTCTCCAATGAGTTGGGGCACTTCGCCATTAAAAACACTCTGGCATATCTGCGTAATTAGCGCATGGAATTTGAACTGAATGCGAGTGCATTCGCTGCCCGCAAAATTGGTAATTAGAAAAGGTGAAATGGGATGAGTATCTGGAATTCAAAACGTTGCAAACTGCCGATCAACGCCGCTGCGTGCCAGCCGGTACTTCAGCATTTTCAAACTGACACCAAACAGTTTTGCCGCCTCCGCAAAATCCAGTCCACGCAATTTAATTTTCACCAACGCCTCCCGCGGCAGCAAAAGGCATGCGGCAAGCCAATCCGCTTCGTCTTCCTGGAGTTTGTCGTACTCGCTGATAAACATCACACCTTCAGCGGAGACTTGCATGTCATGGGTGCTGTGGCCACGAATCCGGTGCGCGAGCTCGTGGGCCAGATCGCTGGATTGCCGGCCCGGGGTGTGGGAGGAGTTCAGGATCACCATGGTTTTACTGCCCACCACCAAGGTGACGGCCGACCAGCAACTGGGCGTGACTCCGTCATTGCGCAGCAGCACCTCCATGAGGTCCGGGGTCATGCCGGGAATGTCATGGGGAGTACACACCTTGATGCCGAGGTGGGCCGCAAGCTTGCGGGGGTCCAGGGGATCGGAGGGTTTGAGTCCGAGTTCCGTCCGCTTTTCTGCGGCGTATTTCTCACACCAGGTTTTGAAGCCTCTTTCAAACACGTGTTGTCCTCAGAGTTCTTCCTCAACCATGGCTCGCTGTGCGAGAAGAATCATTTCGCTCAAAGCCTTGGCGGTGTCTTGCTTGATGGCCGTTCCCTTCTTGAAGTGCACCTGTGCTCTGGCGGCCGTCGTCGTCGAGCTGTTTTGAATACCAAGATAGACCGCCGGGTCATCTCCCAGCCAAGCGCAGATCTTGCTGAAGGTCTCCAAGTCAGGGACTTTGCCGTTCTCTACCCGGGACAGGGTGGCTGGGCTGACCCCAACTTCTTTTGCCGCTTCCCGTATTCCTCTCCCTGCGCGATGCTGCTGAATCCTCTCAGCCAATGCTTCGATATCAGGATTGATGGACAAGTGTTTCTCCAATAAGACACAAATTGCTTGACAAGTAAGACAGTCCGGAAAACAATTTGTCTTACTTGTGAAACAGAGTGTCTCATTCAGACTGCTTGATGTCAATGCGTACTGGATGCCCACACCTACCTTGGAGGCCCTATGGCTGATTGTGAGATTCGTTGCATTACCAAGTCTCCTTCTTACGGGGGACATGAACACATCACTGCTGTGGGTAACTCCAACACCGTCGATGGAGGTTGGACTTGGCCCATTCAGCGGGTGATTCAAAGCATTGAGGACAAGAGCAACACCTTCTATGTCCTGGATGCCCAGACCCGAAAACGCGCTGAGGTCGGCGTGGTTCGCCCTACGTTCGGTGCTGCGTATTTGCGTACCCACGCAGATGGCTATTGGAATGACAACTTGCTGGCCTTGCCTCGTTGCTGATTCAGGAGATTTTGATGAACATCGATTTTCATTACGGCGTGACATTTGCAGTGTGCCGCCTGGCGGGATTGGACCCACAACAAGCCCAAGTGGTAGCCCACGCTTCTCAGTACGTGGACGACGCGACGACCAAGGGGCTGTTGACGTTTGCCGGCGGAGAAACTTTTGAGCGGTTTGCAAGTGCTCACGTCATGCTGGACTACAACAATGCCATCAACGACGAGAACCGTGTCGTCTGGGTCCCCTTTCACTTCCTGCCTGGTGGCGAAGGGGCGACATTGGAAGACAAGGCGGTTTGCAAGCCGGATAGCCCGATTGCACGGGACATGGTTCGCCGCGCGATTGAACGCCAAGGTGCAGAAAATGCGCTTCACCGTCTGGGTGTCACGCTGCATACCTATATAGATACCTGGGCCCACCAGGGGTTCAGCGGCATCGTGAGTGATCACAACCGTCTGACTTCCTTGGAGGGCGATGACCATGATCACGATACATGGCTGGGTACCTTGAAATCCTATGTCGCTAAGGCAGGGAATGCGATGGGTGCCACAGCGGTTTCCACGGTCTCAGGACTTGGCCACGGTGCCGCACTGCATTTTCCGGACATGCCCTGGGCGAACTGGTCGTACACCAATCTCACTACCGGGCCGGTGAAGCGAGAAAACCTTCCTGAATTCATGGCCGCCATGGATATGGCGTGCAAAGCGGTGCAGGGCTTCCTCAACAACAACGTGAACTACGAGCAAGAGAGCGGTTTGGCTCCGGCGGCCAAGAAAGCCTTGCAAGACATTGTTGCCAACAACCGTGACCACGACCCGGAAGTACGGCTTGAGGTATTCATGGCCGCGATCGCGAAAGGCGAACTCCCTGGACTGAAGGAAGAGATTCCCGCCTATATCGCCAAGGGTAAGGGCTCGTGGAAACACCAGGCGACAGGCATTGAGGATAAGGACGACGGCGACACCAAGCCCGACTGGAGCCCCGCATTTGAAAACTCCGACTACCGGAAGTTTCACGATGCCGTGAAAGAACACCGCTTTGAAGTGACACAAAAGATCCTTCCAGCACACGGCATCCGTCTGGCATGAAGGGCACTCCCTATGAATCTTACCCACACACCTTTGATGCCATCCACACAAACGTTGTACGGCAAGTTCGCGAGTATCGCTCGCCCCAAGCTCAATGGCTTTGGTAGTCATGAGGGGGTCCTTTTGCCATCCGGATTGGTGGTGCATCTGACGCAAGAGCGTGGCATTTGCTTGGTGACGATGGAGGAGTTCGCGCGGGGGTACAAAGTCTCTGTGCTGTTTGAGTTGCCTCACGAACACCACGACGCTGCCATGCGGCGGCTGACGTCGCTGCTGCAAGAGAACAAGCCGTATGACTTGGTGCTGAACAACTGCGAAATGTTCGCCAGGAACGTCCTTCTGCAGAAACCCGAGAGCCCACAAGTCTTGCTCTGGCTCTTGGTGGCCGTAGTGGGACTGCTTGCGGCCAGTTAGCCAGGCTTCGCTGCGGATGGAGTCATTTGCTGACATCCTTTTGTCTTTTGGACTCGGTGAATGCGCGGCACTCGCAGAGGCCACGCTGCATTGGATGCAGATCTTGAAACAGGTGCGTCCTGCTGCAGTCGTGTTGGACTATGCCCCGGTCGCCCAACTGGCAACCCAACTTGTCGGTAGCCGCACTTTCCAGATCACCAACGGCTTTGACCCCCCACCGATTGACTGCCCATTGTTCGACTTTGGCATGCGTGGCCCCTATCTACAGCAGCGCAATACAAGCAAGCTTGCACAACTCAATGCCGCCTTTGCACAGGTAGGACAACAGCTCAGGGGTCGGCCAGGTCCTTCGTTGCAAGAATATTTCCAGCACCCCTTTAAAGGGTACGACTGCATTCCTGAAACCGATCCTTATGGACCGCGTGGTGACGGCTTGTATGTCGGACCACTAATGGGCCTACGAGATGCGGAACCAATATCTTGGCCACTACTGGAATCCAGAGAGCCTAGAGACCTCCAGTTGTTTGCCTACTTACGCAACGTAACGCATCCTAAAGAATGGTTTGATGCTCTGCACACAGTAGAGGCAACTACCTTGTGCGTATGGCCCGATGCTCCCGCCGAACTTTTGCAGCAGCAACCTACCAGCAAGGTGTACATCACACGCCAGCCCGTAGACATCCAGCAGGCGCTCGCGAGTGCAGACGCAGTCATCAACTACGGCTCTACCACCACAGTGTGCCAAACCCTCTTGGCGGGTATCCGTAAACCTCGACTTCTTCATGTAGAACTTCCTTCTTGGAAAATTCTACTTCTCGGGCCTTTGGTTTATCGGGGGGATTACCTTTACTTCTGGGGAATATTGGGTATTCGGTGCACGGCCCACCATACGACGGCGCAGCAGTGGATGCAGCTCATCAATCCATCTGGTGAGTAAGTCCCTACAGGGGTATCCCAGTGCCTTGAGGGTGGAAGCAATGCATTGATCGTGATCGAGGTAATGTTGAACTGCCACTTGGATTAGTTTAGCCGTGTACTTCACCCTGGATCGGGTGTACACAACCTGCAAGTCCCGATTCCGTTCGTACTCTCGATACCAACCCTTGAGTGAATTCTTTGTCGGATAGCCCAACTGCCGAATGGTCGGTCCGGTACGTTTACCGTGTTTGATGTAGAGCTTGACCGCCCGAATTCTCTCTTCGTATGAATACATGAACTACCTCCAAGTAGTCCAAGTTATTGTCCGCACCCCCAGTGGCTCCGTTTTAATGCGCAGTCAACACTCATGGTTTACCCTGTGTGGCAAATTTCACATATTTGTAAACAGATTGAATCTTTCGTGTTTCAAGCTATGTAAAGTCCCGCCTCAATAGATAAATTGCTCAAAGACTGTGGGGTGATTGGTAATGAGGGGAGTTTGTGATTAATCCAGCAGGCCCGATAGAGGCAGGTAGTAGTACAAGCACATCAGTTTTAGCAGCGGCTTCCACGAGTTCCAGTTCCGCCGCCTTTTCTGCCCTTTGCGCAGTAGCCCGTTTTCACCAAGTAGCCTGCGACCCGGCCACGCTGGCCCACCAGCTAGGCATTGCCAGCACTGACGCAGTCACCACCGACGATCTGCTGCGAGCCGCCCAGCACTTGGGTTTAAAAGCCAAACTCAGCCGCTCCAGTGTTGATCGCTTGGGCCTGATTCCATTGCCCGCCTTGGCGGTGATGCGAACTGAGGACGCGTCATTGCGCGTGGTCATCCTCGCCCAAAGCGATGGGAAGCGGGTGCTGTTCCAAGACTTGGGTAAAGCCGCCTCTATGGGCACGATTGCTTCGGCGGGCCCCACCATCGAATCGGTGGACGTCTTCTCTTCGCAATGGACAGGCGAGTTGATCCTGATCACCAGCCGGGCTTCATTGGCCGGAGCCTTGGCCAAGTTCGACTTCACCTGGTTCATCCCCAGTCTGGTGAAGTACAGAAGATTGCTGGGCGAAGTGCTCTTGATCAGCTTCATGCTGCAGCTCTTCGCCCTGGTCTCCCCCTTGTTCTTCCAGGTGGTGATGGACAAGGTCCTGGTGCACAAAGGCATGACCACCCTGGACGTCTTGGTCATCGGCTTGGTCATCGTCGTAGTGTTTGAGTCGGTCCTCAATGCCCTTCGCGCCTACGTCTTTAGCCACACCACCAGCCGCATCGATGTTGAACTCGGTGCCCGGCTCTTCAGACACCTGATTCACCTCCCTCTCGCGTACTTCCAGGCCCGCCGTGTTGGCGACTCCATCGCCCGGGTCCGTGAACTGGAGAACATCCGCTCCTTCCTCACCGGCAACGCCATGACCGTCTTGCTGGACGTGGTGTTCTCGGTGGTGTTTATCGCGGTCATGTTCTTCTACAGCGTACCGCTCACCTTGATTGTGTTGGTCAGTCTGCCGCTGTACTTCGGTCTGTCACTTGCAGTCGTTCCCATCCTGCGCGCCCGTCTGGACGTCAAGTTCGCCCGCGGTGCAGAAAACCAAGCCATGCTGGTGGAAACCGTCACCGGTATCCAGACCGTGAAGGCCACTGCTCTGGAACCCAGCTTCGCCAAACGCTGGGACAACCAGTTAGCGTCCTACGTCTCCGCAAGCTTCAAAACCCAGAACCTGGCCAGTGTGGCCCATGAAGGTGTGAACCTGATTGGCAAGCTGGTCAACGCCGCCACCCTGTGGTTTGGTGCTCAACTGGTGATGGACAACCAACTGACGGTTGGTCAGTTCGTTGCCTTCAATATGTTCGCCGGCCGGGTCTCCCAGCCCATCATGCGCATGGCCCAACTCTGGACCGACTTCCAGCAGACCGGTATCTCGGTCGCCCGCTTGGGCGACATCCTGAACACCCGCACCGAAGTTCCCCCCAGCAGCACCGCCCAACTCCCGGCCTTGAAGGGCCGCATCACCCTCGACAAGGTGGTGTTCCGCTATCGCCCCGAGGCCACACCGGTGCTCAATGGTGTTAGTCTGGACGTTCGCCCTGGCGAAGTCATCGGCATCGTCGGCCGCTCCGGCTCCGGTAAGAGCACCCTGACCAAACTGGTCCAGCGCCTCTACAGCCCAGAGGGTGGGCGATTGCTGGTCGACGGCATCGACATCAGCCTCATCGATGCCGCACAACTCCGCCGCCAAGTCGGCGTAGTCCTTCAAGAAAACCTGCTCTTCAACCGCTCCATCCGAGAAAACATCGCCATTGCCGACCCGGCCGCCCCCATCGAGGCCGTCATGCGCGTAGCCCAACTCGCCGGCGCCCACGACTTCATCAGCGAGCTGCCCGAAGGCTATGACACCGTGGTCGGGGAACAAGGTGGCAGTCTCTCAGGTGGCCAACGCCAACGCGTCGCCATCGCCCGAGCCCTCTTCACCAACCCCCGCATCCTGATCCTGGACGAAGCCACCAGTGCTTTGGACTATGAGTCTGAGGCCATCATCCAGAAGAACATGCAGTACATCTGCCAAGGCAGAACCGTGCTCATCATTGCCCACCGCCTCTCAGCAGTACGCAATGCTAATCGCATCGTGGTGATGGAGAAGGGAAATATCGTAGAGATTGGACCGCATGAAGCCCTGATCCGCAAACCCCAAGGCCTGTATGCCCACCTCTGGGCAATGCAGGATGGCGTCAAAGTAGAAAGCGACACGGCTATGAACGCTCCCGTGCACGAGGTACGCGCATGAGCCAGGCCCCAAGCAATGCGGCTACCCCCGCGCTCACTCCTGTACCCACCCCTCGCCACCCCACACTCGAACTGCTGTCCCGCTATCAAGCAGTCCTCTCTGCCGCATGGCAACACAGAAAAGAACTCGCAGGTCCGGCACGCATGGCCGATGAAGTCGCGTTCCTGCCAGCTGCATTGAGTTTGCAAGAAACCCCGGTCCACCCCGCCCCCCGGCGACTGGCCTACCTCTTGATGGGTCTGTTCATCCTGGCCCTGGGCTGGTCCCTGATCGGAGAGGTGGACATCGTGGCCACTGCCCCGGGCCGCATCATCGTCTCTGATCGCACCAAGGTCATCCAACCCCTGGAAGCCAGTGTGGTCAAAGCCGTGCTCGTCAAAGACGGTGACAAGGTGCAAGCCGGTCAAGTGCTGGTGCAACTCGACCCCACGATAGCCTCTGCCGACAAAGCCAGTGTCCAAGAGCAATTCAAAACCGCCATGCTGGAACAGATGCGGGCAGAGGCACTGCTGCATCTACTCTCGGGCCAATACAAGCTCGAAGCGATAGCCAAATCCATGGATCTCGAAGCGGCCCAACAAGTGCGCTCCGAATGGGGAGACATCCAGGCCAAGCTCACCCAGCAAGAGGCCGAACTCAAAAAGCGCCAAGCCGAAGTCGAGACCGTCAAATCCAGCATCGCCAAACTCGAAGCCACGCTCCCCATGGCCCAGAAGCGGGAAGACGACTACAACAAGTTGGTCGAACAAGGCTTCATCACCGGCCACGCCACCCAGGACAAAACCCGTGAACGGGTGGAGATGGAAAAAGACCTGGTGACCTACAAAGCCAAACTGGCAGAAGCACTGGCCAACACCGCCGCCACTGAACAAGCCCGTGCCGCCTACAAGGCAGAAACCCAACGCCAGCTCAGTGACCGGCAAGCCCAAGCGAATACCAAACGCATCCAGCTGAGCGCCGACCACAACAAAGCCACCCAACGAGAAAAGCAAACCGTGCTCCGTGCCCCCGTCTCCGGAGTCGTCCAACAACTCGCCATCCACTCCGTAGGAGGCGTGGTCACCAGTGCGCAGCAACTCATGGTGGTGGTGCCGGATGCCACCCAAGTGACGGCAGAGGTGGCCATTGCCAATCAGGACATCGGGTTTGTGAACGCCAACCAAGAGGCGGAGATCAAGCTGGAGACCTTCAGCTTCACCAAGTACGGCACGGTCAAAGCCAAAGTGGACACCGTGACTGCGGATGCGGTGACCGATGACAAGAAGGGAAGCTACTACCCCGCCATCCTGACGCTGGAGAAGAAGGACATGCTCATTGATGGAAAAACCATCCCTATCAGTCCGGGGATGAATATCACGGCAGAGATCAAGACGGGCAAACGCAAACTCATTGAATTCTTACTCAGTCCGGTGCAGAGGATGGGGAACGAGAGTTTGAGGGAGAGATAGAGCGTGATGACAAACCAGCCCATCCTGCTCACCTGGGAGTTAGGAAAAAACTTGGGACACATTAGCCGCTTACTCAAAGTGGCAGCAATGGTGCATGAGCGAGGATACGAGCCTGTCTTGGTTTTGCCAAGAACTGCCCTGAATGCACCACAGTTCGATGGACTGCCTTACATCCGAATTGCCGCCCCTAACTTGCCACGAATCAGTCATCAGGCTTCGCTGCGGATGGAGTCTTTTGCTGACATCCTTTTGTCTTTTGGGCTCGGTGAAAGCGCGGCACTCGCCGAGGCAACACAGCACTGGATACAGATCTTGAAACAGGTGCGTCCTGCTGCAGTCGTGTTGGACTATGCCCCGGTCGCCCAACTGGCAACCCAACTTGTCGGTAGCCGCACCTTCCAGATCACCAACGGCTTTGACGCTCCACTGATTGACTGCCCGTTGTTCGACTTTGGCATGCGTGGGCCGTATCTACAGCAGCGTAATGCAAGCAAGCTTGCACAACTCAATGCCGCGTTTGCACAGGTAGGACAACAGCTCACTGGTCGGCCAGGTCCTTCGTTGCAAGAATATTTCCAACACCCCTTTAAGGTGTACGACTGTATTCCTGAAACCGATCCTTATGGACCGCGTGGTGACGGCTTGTATGTCGGACCATTAATGGGCCTACGAGATGCGGAACCAACATCTTGGCCACTACTGGAATCCAGGGAGCCTAGAGGCCTCCAGTTGTTTGCCTACTTACGCAACGTAACGCATCCTAAAGAATGGTTTGATGCTCTGCACACAGTAGAGGCAACTACCTTGTGTGTTTGGCCCGATGCTCCCGCCGAGCTTTTGCAGCAGCAACCTACCAGCAAGGTGCACATCACACGCAAGCCCGTAGACATCCAACAGGCGCTGGCAAGTGCAGACGCAGTCATCAATTACGGATCTACCACCACGGTGTGCCAAACCCTCTTGGCAGGTAAACCACAACTGATGTTGCCAGCCGACATAGAAAAAGCGCTAGTGGCTAGAACCGTAGCGCGCCAAGGTGCGGGATTACTCTGGCAGCCGGGCCGGGAATCCTGCGTACAAGCCCTGCAGCGGCTTTTGGGGGCAAATGCGCAGACACAGGCCGCACAGGCTATTGCATCCAAATACTCAGGGCAACAACTGAAGAGCAATCAAGCTCGACTCTTGCAAAAGCTACTTGAAATTTCTGAAGGATGAGAATGAGATGAAAGTTTTGTTTTGGGGCACGCGTGATAACTACATTGCAGACGGCAAAGCTGGGAGTGAGAGTAATTGCAATATACAAAGATACGCTCCTAAATCAATAGCAGCCATTACAAATTCTGAGAGTGCAAGAAGCCGGTTTAATTCAAAACCCCGCAATGCACTCACTCATTTGCACGCGGCCCACTCGACCACATGTCTGTCAATCAAAAACACACAAGGAGCCCACCATGCTTAAGAAGCCATTCGCCCAAACCCTGCAAACAACCACCCGCCGGATACTGCTGTCCGTGGGACTGGCAATCGGCCTGAGTGCCTGTATGAGTCTGGCGGGCGCTGCAGGAGCAGGTGGTGACTCTTGGCAAGAAGAAGTGCAGTTGCACGATGGACGCAGCATCGTCGTGGAGCGTTCTCAGACCTATGGCGGGCGCCATGAGATCGGGCAATCTGTACCTGCTAAGGAACACACCATCCGGTTCAAGCTACCCAACACCAACAATACCGTTACTTGGACGAGTGAATTCGGGGAAGGCTTGGGGCGTACCAACTTCAACTTGTTGGCCCTGCACATCAAAAACGACACGCCCTACCTGATCGTTGAGCCCAACCTTTGCATGGCTTACAACAAATGGGGCAGACCTAATCCACCGTACTTGATCTTCAAGTGGGATGCCAATGCGTGGAGCCGCATAGAGATTGCCGCTTTGCCGCCCGAATTCAAGACGATCAATCTGATTGTCAACAACAGCCGAATTGAAGAGATACAAGAAAACAGCACAGCCAAAGGCTACGTACCTGCTACCTATGTGAAGGTGATGAATGGCAGGCTTCCACAACCCGAATACCGCTCCATCCTGCGGGAGCCGATGGCTTATGGAGGTGCAGGTTGCTCAGAAATGGTTTCGAACGGAAAAGGGTTGTGGGTTGGAGTTGGATGGTTTAGAGATCAGCCTTCACTCGCAGCATGTACCAGTTTCTGCTCACGAGAAAATTTTGATGAAAAAACCTGCCCATGTAATAAATTGTTTGAAGGGAAATGAAAATGACTACGACACTTGAATACGCCTTGATGGCTGGTCGCGCCTACCAAACAACGCGTGCAGATAACAACAAGTTTCCGGGCTTGACTGATTGGCAAGAACCACTCGATAAAAGAAAGGTCGACGACAACTCTGGCTTCGAGGCTGGGTATTTTAAAAAAGGTACCGAAATCGTCATCTCCTACGCCGGCACCTACTTCGACAGTGGAGCCGACAAACTTGCGGACATCAATCTCTTTCAGGGCGTATTCAATGAACAGCTCATGCAAGCGGCAAGGTACTACCTTGACGTCAAAGCTGCCAACCCTGGAGCCACCATCACCCTGACAGGACACAGCTTGGGCGGCGGGTTAGCCTCGCTGGTAGCCGTGTTCTTTGGTGAACCTGCTGTTACGTTTGACCAAGCGCCATTCGCGGGCTCGGCACGCGCATACAACGACAGGGACGTTGCCAGCACTCTTCTGTCAAAACTCCAGGCCGCAGGCTACAGCGGCACTGTACTGACGGGCTTGGACAACTTCATCACACAGCGCCAAACCAGCGGAGCCAACATTCCAAATGCGGAAATGGTACGCAACATTGTGGTGGCCGGCGAACTGCTTTCGACGGATGGAATTCAACTCGTCGGAGACCGCATAGGCACCACCACAAGTGCCGACACCATCGCCAACACGGCACCTAACGTGGGGTCGGGCGATCTGCATTCCCAAGCGTTATTGAGCGCCTTTTTGCAGAGCCAGTTAAGTGCGCCAGGCGGGCAAACGCTCAATGCCGTGACGGACAAATTACCTGACCTGCTCAGGATGATCTTTGACAAAAAGTTGTATGCCTTCGATTCGGCAAAAGCAGATCCCAACTTCCTGGACCTCATCGTCCGCCACGAAGCCGGAGTCAAAGCAGGCGACAACGCGGGCACGGCCATCACCGCTGACGCCATGGTCACCCGCTTCACCAAAGACCTGTGGAAGCTGGCCCAAGGCGGCTTGACGCAAAACGATGGCAACCCCAACGGCACAGCACTGGCGGAGGTCAGCCAAGCCCTCATCGCCTTTGCGATGCAGTTCTACTACCAAGACACTGCCAACGCGAAAGACAAAACCAAAGAACTCTTCAGCGCCGTCTCGGGAGGTGTGAGCTTCAAGCGCACCGATGTGGCCGCCAACTGGAGCGATGCCAAAGGCAAAACGTACTTTGACTCCTACCTCGCCCAAAGCTCCAACGGCCTCACCCAGGCAGAGCGCGACACCATCAAGGCACAACTGCCCGAGCTGATCGAATGGTTTGTGCAAGCCGGAAGCCGGGGCATGAGCGCTACGGCAACAAACGAGCGTGCCTTCATGCTCGGAGCAAAAGGCAATGACACCTTGAACGGCGGCGATGCTGCGGACCTGCTGGTGGGCAACCAAGGTACTGATGTACTTACAGGCGGTAAAGGCGACGACACTTTGATGGGTGGCGCCGGTGACGACATCTACATCTGGAGCGATGGAGATGGCAACGACACAATTGTGGACGCGGACGGTGGGCGCCTAATAATCAACGGTGCGGGCTACAGCTTTGCCGGCGGTACTATGGTTAAGGATGGTGCCGACTGGAAAAATGGGGCGGGCAACGTCACCCTAAGTCAGGGAAACGGGTGGAAGCTGACGCTGGCTGATGGCTCGGTAATCCAATTGGGGACGGACTTCGACCCCGCCAAATGGGGCATCAAATTAGTTACAGCAAATACTGCCGTGAATCCGCAAAGCGATAGCGGTATAGCGGTGTACCTGCAAAACCCCCTATATTCAGAAAGTATGCAAGTGCGCGCTAATGCGGTGCCCGATAGCGTGTTACCGGGCGCACAGAGCTATACAGACCTGAGCGCGATTGACCACTGGGTTACAGCAAGTGACAACGGAGGCAAGACGCCCAATGATGGTGGAGAAATCATCACTTTGGGTGATGGGGCTAACTTCGTCAATGTGGCGCGCTCGTACGATTTTTATGCCCAATGGGAGCCAATGGCGGGTCAAGACGAGGACGTAGTAACTACTGGTGCTGGCAACGACATCATCATCACCGGCTATGGTAGCGACACCATCCATTCAGGTGCGGGAGATGACAAAATCTTCAGTGGCGGCTTCATCGACCAGAAAATCAACGACTCTAGGGATGCAACCAGCAGCGATGTCATAGATGCAGGGGCGGGTAACGACCAGGTTTGGGGTGGTATGGGGGGCGACTTTCTTTTTGGCGGCACTGGGGACGACATGGTCTCGGGGATGGAAGGCAATGACTACATCTCTGGCGGGGATGGGGATGACTCTATCGCCGGTGACGGCGGATATGTCACTGACGCAAATATGCTTGCCTCCGTCACAACTTCTGGATATCTGACGGGCGTGCTACTCGGATACACCACGGGGGGTGATGACACACTGCTGGGCGGCGCTGGAAATGACCGTTTGGTTGGGGGTGTAGGAAGGGATACGTTGTATGGCGGCGATGGAAAAGATCGTTTGTATGGTGATAGTGACACCACCATATCAAGTAACTTGGGGTGGATACCGCAGCAATACCAAGCCGATGACATGCTGGATGGGGGCGCCGGCGATGACTACCTGAATGGCGGAGGCGGCAACGACCTGCTTCGTGGTGGAACCGGGGTGGACACCCTGGTGGGTGGTGCTGGCGATGACACCTACGAGTTCAGCATGGGCGATTCCGTGCCGCAGGGTACGCGAGACACCATCATTGACACCGAAGGCAACAACCTGATCCGTTTGGTGGGCATTGACCTTAGCGATGTGACTGTAACGGCCGTGGCCAACAGCCAGGATCTGGTTTTGCAATACGGGTTATCGACCGGTGCCGATGGGCAGGTCATTGGCAGCAATCAAATTTTGTTGACAGGTGCAGCGACTAATCACAGTGTTGATGCACTGGAGGTCGGCGGGCAACGCATGAGTTTCTCCACCTTTGTGGGCCACCACCTGCAAACGGCCGTGCAGATGAGCGCAGCGCAAGATGGGCAGGCCTTGCTAGGGGGAGTGCAGCAGGACACATATGTATTGGTTCACGACAACGGGACGGTAGCAGCTGGCCAGGGTGATGACAAGATTGCTTTGGCAGGTACAGGCAATGTGGTCATCGTAGGCCAGGGTGATGGCAACGACACGATCAGCGAGGCGATCTCCCCCATTCAGGCCCACGGCAACAGCATCAGGTGGGGTGAGGGTATCGCTGCGAGTGATCTGCGGGTGCACACGGCGGGAGGCGGTGCGGTACAGGTGGAAGTAATCGATGGCAATGCATCGGTGACCGTCACTGGTGGTGGGATCGACGGGTTGCAATTTGCAGACGGTGCGCCCAACGTCCAACTGGCCAGCTTGGTGCAAGACTATCTGAATACGCAATCCACGGACGGCAACGATTGGATAGAAGGCAGCATGTTTGCAGATGTGATCAGCGGCGGGGCCAGTGACGACACATTGATGGGCTATGCCGGAGATGACACTCTAAGAGGTGGCGTTGGCAACGATATGCTGTTTGGTGGTGATGGCAATGACACATTGGTGTCCGATGGAGACGACTATCTTGACGGTGGAGCTGGAGATGATTTCTACAGCCTTACCGTCCTGGGTTTGGGTAGCGGTGCAAAGGGTGTAATTAACGATGCCTTAGGAGCCAACACCCTGAGCATCACCAACGGTCCTCAAGACTTGAATGATTACGCGGTGTTTTTGCAAGACGGCGTGATGTACCTTGCTGCAGGTCAAGTAGGCACAGTTGTATTGGGCAAAGATATCGACCTGAACTTGTTTAGTGTGCGCAATTCTGCGGGCGAACTACGGTCGCTTCAGTCTCTAATAGCTAACAACAATCCTTCTGGAGTGGTGCAGACAGGTACATGGTCTACACAATCAGGTGTGCAGTGGACTGGCTCTTTGCACTCTTCCCAAACCCTGATAGGAAGCAATTCCGCCAACAAGCTAAGCGGGGGTGGCGGCGATGACTTACTTAAGGGACTTGGTGGTGACGATCTCCTGACAGGTGGTGGCGGACAAGATGTTCTCGATGGCGGCACTGGCACAAATACTTATGTGTTCGGAATCGGTGATGGCAAAGACTCTATCCGAGCAACGCCCGGTGAGCGCGGTATATTACTCTTCAATGACCGAGTAGTAAGTGCAGTTAGCAGTGCGTTGATTGGTGATGATTTGCTAATCAACATGGGCGGCACGGATCAATTGCTGGTGCAGGGCTACAGCACAAACAGTGCACTGGCGACGGATTGGAGCGTCGTGATTGAAGGACAAACTATGTCCTTGGCAACTTTTGCAGCGAATACACATACTGCTACCAGTTTGGAGAGTAAGAAACAAGCTTTTTTTGCTAATCAGTACACGCAACTCCGCACACAGGCACAGTACCTACCCAACACAGGGTGGGGCAGCAATGTTGCACCGCAATCTGTATCTCAGGTTGCACTACAGGTTACTGCTGGCGTACCACTGGATTATTCGAGCTACATGAACCGTACAGAGAAGCAGACCTCGGTTCAGACGACTCAGCTTGTTCCAATTTATGAACAAGCGGCAAATCCGCAGGAAAACTACTCCTTCATACCGTTGAAGGCGGGAATAACGGAACTTCCTGCCGGGACGAGAGGGATCTATGGCCCCATTAATGCCGACCCACGTGACTTGGGCCAAACTGGATGGGGACTGATCGGTTACATAGCATCTGACACATCAACAGCAAATCCTCGAGTCATTGGGTGGCAACGAAACGTAACTACCCAAGTCTTTTCGTCGTATAACGATACGGCCATCCAAACGGCAGTGCATGGTACCGACGGAAATGACAAGGTTGGCACACCGGACAGTGCACTGTTTCGCGGCATCATTGAAACTGGGGCCGGGGACGATCAGATTGTGCTGGGTTCCTATTCCACAGGATACGGTGACACCGTTGCGATGAATATGGAATCGTCGCTTCAAAAAATAGTAGCACCGCACGGATTGGGCGCTTGGATTGATGCGGGCAGTGGTAACGACATAGTGATCGGTACGGATGGTGACGACACCATCATTGGCGGTCTTGGCAGTGATCGCTTGAACGGTGGTGTAGGCGCAGATACCTATTTGATCTCCGCGCATGTTGGTGAGGTAGACCGCATCACAGATCTCAACACAGCCGGACCAGATTGGTTAATTCAAGCCTACGGGGGACGCATCAATCAAGACACGGTTGAGTTTGACGACACTGTCTCAATATCCAATTTGAGTTATCGTTGGAACAATGGGCCTGATGCTCATATTTTGGAGCTACTTCAGAATAACCAATTATTTCTCCAAGTCGATTACGCTCCATATGCATCGATTGATGTGGGTGCAGGTATCGAGAAATTTCAGTTCTCAAATGGTGCGACGTTTGATCTAAATGGTTTGTTGCAAATCATTCCCTTGTTTGATCCTTATGGAGGTAATCCATACGGTGTGAACCCTTATGGCAATCCATACGGGAATCCTTATGGAGACAACAACCAAAACATCCTGACATTAGATGCAAGTGTGAGTTTGTCATCGTTGACTTATCAATGGAAATCGTCCACCTCCGTTGGCGTAGAAACACTTGTACTTTTTCAGAGCGGTGTAGTGTTGCTCGAAATGGACTACAGCTCGGCGATTCCTCATCAAGAGCAATCCGTGTCTCTGAATGGCATCTTATGGTTTCACTTCACTAATGGTCAAACTCTCTCCACTCAAGAGCTCCTGGGGCAGATGCATTTAGAGCCTGTGGCCCCCAAGGTAGCTGTTGATATTCCTGATGTAAAAACAGATCAAGACGCCAATTTGATTTGGACACTACCCCAGACAAATTTTGTTGATCCTCAAGGGCGAACACTGCATCTGACAGCGACGTTGCAAAACGGAGATCCACTACCGGCTTGGCTGAGCTTTGATCCAACTAGCCAGCAATTCAAGGGAGTCCCCCATAACGATCAGGTCGGCAGTTATGCCATCAAGGTCACTGCCACGAATGATGCTCAACTGAGTGTGACTGATGTTTTCGCTCTTACAGTGCTAAACATCAACGACGCCCCTGTCGCCTATGCAGATACTGCCGCAGTAAAAGAAGACACCACCCTTCTCGCTTCCGGCAACGTCCTGAGTAACGACACGGATCCTGACCAAGGCACCGTTCTGCAAGTCTCGAACGCTGGCGTATACGCAGGAACCTACGGTACATTGACCTTGGGCACGGATGGCAATTACAGCTATTCACTGAACAACATTGCAGCCAACGTTCAGTCACTGGGGCGCAATGCGGTCGTGACAGATACCTTTGCCTACACGGTGAAGGACGATGGCAGCACACCATTGTCTGCAAGTTCCAATTTGACCGTCACCATTACCGGCACCAATGATGGTCCCCAAGCGTTTGTAGACCTCACCTCCGTCTCTGAGGACAACGTGCTCAGCGCCAGCGGGAACGTTCTGGCCAATGACAAAGATGTGGATGTCGGCGATGTACTCAGTGTCACCAACGCGGGCGTGCTGCATGGCACCTATGGTGACCTGACGCTCTCGGCCAATGGCGCTTACAGCTACACGCTCAACAATGCGTCATCCAATGTCCAAAGTCTGCGTGGTGGACAACAAGTGACCGACAACTTCGCCTACACCGCCACTGACGGCCTGGCGACCTCTGATAGCGTGTTGACGGTAACGGTGACAGGCAAGAACGACGCTCCAGTGGCAAACGCGGATGCTGCATCGGTCAAGGAAGACAACCTGACCCAAGTCACAGGCAATGTGCTTGGCAACGACACTGATCCGGATCAGGGTACCGTTCTCACGGTGACTACCCCTGGGACGTATGCGGGTAAATATGGCAATTTGACCCTGAGCGCCAACGGCAGCTACAGCTATGCATTGAACAGCAGTGCAGCCAACGTACAGGCCCTGGCAGAACGACAGGTTGTGACGGACCAATTCAATTACGCCATCAAAGACGATGATGCCCAAGCCTTGAGCGCAGCATCTACGTTGACACTGACCATCACAGGCACCAACGACGCCCCCACCGTTGCGGCTGCCTTGGTGACCCAGGCTGGGCGTGAGAAGCAGGCATTCAGCTACACCGTACCAGTCGGCACCTTTGCAGACGTGGACAACGGTGACGTGCTGACCTATAGCGCACTGGCAGTCAATGCCACAGGTGGCACCCAAGCCTTGCCCAGTTGGCTGAGTTTCAATGCTGCGACCCGCACCTTTAGTGGGACGCCAGGCAGTGCAGACGGTGGCAGCTTTGACTTCCAAGTGACCGCGACTGACAAGGTGGGCGCTAGCGTTTCCACCCGGTTCACCCTGGACATTGCGGATGAATACGCAGGGACGGGCGCCAACATCAATATCATTACCGGCAACTGGGCCAATGACACCTTGAATGGCACCAGCCGCAGTGAAACCTTCTATGGCAACGGTGGCACGGATCGCATCCTGGCGGGTGAAGGGAACAACACCGTCTTCTCCACGGGAGGAGACACCTACGTCACAGCAGGTGCCGGCAACGACACAATCACCACCAGCTACGGCAATGACACGATCTATGCGGGTGACGGCATCAACAAGGTCAATGCCGGAGGCGGCAACAACCTGGTGGTAACCGGTGCGGGGGATGACACCATCTCCACGGATTGGGGCTTCAGCACTATCAACGCAGGTGCGGGCAACAACACCATCGTGGCGACCGGTGACGCGACCACAGTGACCACAGGTGCTGGCAATGACAGCATCACCACCAGTTACGGCAATGACACCATCAATGCCGGAGATGGGAACAACACCATCAACGCCGGCGGCGGTGACAACAAGGTCACGGCAGGAAGTGGCAACGATGTCATCACGACGGACTGGGGTAACAGCACCATTGATGCAGGTGATGGCGCAAACACCATTACGGCCAATGGTGGCAACACCGTTGTCACGACTGGCGTAGGTGCAGACCGCATCACCACAGGATCGGGCAATGACACCATCAACAGCGGTGCCGACAATGACATCATTTCTGCAGGATGGGGTTCGGATGTGATCAATGCAGGCGCAGGAGATGACACGATTACCACGGGTGGAGGAAACGACACCGTGCGCGCTGGTCAGGGTAATGACACCATCATTGCGGACCCGTGGAGCGATGACAAGTTCTACTTTGCCCGCGGCGACGGACGAGATACCTTGACCGACAGTGGTGGTCAGGACACCCTGGTGCTGGAAAGCATCCGTTCCGACCAACTGTGGTTTTCCCATGTCGGTAACGACCTCAATGTCAGTGTGCTGGGTTCCGACGAGGGCGTCACCATCAAGAACTGGTACGCGGGGGCCCAATACCCTGGTGCGCAGTACCACGTGGAGCAATTCAAGACGAGTGACGGCAAGGTGCTGATGGACAGTCAGGTGCAGAACCTGGTGAATGCCATGGCTGCCTTTGCCCCACCTGCTGCGGGACAGACCAATTTGACCGGATCCACTGCGACTGCGTTGGCGCCGGTGTTGGCTGCGAACTGGCATTAGTCAGCGAAGAGACCTGATCGTTGATCGATCAGGTCTTTGAATCCTGCAGTTTGGTCTTGCCCCCTACAGGGGCAGCCTCCTTTTTTGTATTCAAACGCTCTATGCCAAGACAAGAGCACTCAACCCAGGGATTTCTACGTGCATATCAATAAACACTGGCAGCACAGCGGTCTGTTCGCCATTTCCGCTATCGCATTCGGCGTGTTAGTCGCCTGTGGCGGCGGTGGTGGAGGCAGTGGCTCCAGTTCCTCATCCACCTCAACCTTGCAAGGCACGGCCGCGTATGGAGCCCCTATGTCGGGGGCCACGATTGTGGTGATGGACACTTCCGGTAAAACTGTCACCGCTACAGCGGATTCCAATGGAAATTACACCGCCAATGTCACGGGATTTGTGGCCCCATTGATGATTTCCGCCACGAGCACCTCCGGAGAGTCATCCAAGCACTATGTGGCCCTTCTGGAAACAGTACCTGCGTTGGGTAACTCTGCAACTGCCAACGTCACCCCATTGACCCATGCACTCGCAACACTTGCATCCACTGATGGTTTGAGTCCGGAGGAATTCGAGAGCGATCGAACCAAGTTGCAAAACCTGGACACCGTCAAATTCCATCGCGCCCTGAGTAACTTGCAAGGTGTGTTGGCACCAGTCCTCACCAATGCCGGCTTGTCTACCAATTTTGATCCGATCAAGACGCCTTTCAACGCCGATCGTGCCAGTGCAGCTGACGTCTTGCTCGATACGATCAAAGTGTCAACCACCAATGCAGGGGTTGAATTCAACAACATCCGGGTGTCCGTAGCAAATACCGATAGCGGAAGCCCTGCGACGGTGACCTTGACCGGAGCAACAACGACTCCTCCCTCCACCTTGCCGGTTCCTACCGTGAGTGCGTCGGAGTTTCATGGGCTGGATGACTTTGTGACCCAGGCCAATGCGTGCTTCGCGATGGCTCCAGCAAATCGTGTTTCCGTGGATGGATCCGGCAATTACACCCTGCTGGGGGATTGCGCCACGATGTCCATCTTCTCTGGGACCTACAAACGCCACAGTTACAACCTTGCACAAACGTGGGGGCCTCGCTTGGCCTATGTGCCGCAGGGAGCTACGGTCCTGCCGCCTGAAATTCTGGATTTTGAGAAAAACGCCACCAACGACGATATCGCCCTGGTTCGTCTGGCCTACAAATCCAGTTCTGGAAACGGTTCTTACATTGAGACGGCACGTAAGATCGCAGGCGTCTGGAAATTGGACGGCAACCAGCGCAATTACGCTGCGAGCGTCACGATTGGCTTGAGCCGGTCTGTTGATGTGAGTACCAACGGCTATGTCGTGCACACCTCCGGGAACCCCAGCTATGACGATAACAATGTCAATGTGGGTCGGTTTAGTGCCTATGAGAGCGTGATTTTCTTCAGCTTTGACCAATCTGCTGCAAGTTCCGCTGACGTGTACGCCGTTCGGGTGAAAGGCCCAGGCCTTCCTGCTAACGGTGTGGTCTTGGCCCGCTCCACCGCATGCGGTAGTGACCACCATTTAGCCTTCTACAGCAATGACGGATCGTTGCCCGCGGCGTCAGTATCTGCCATGCCGTCGACGACCAGTTTCAATGGATGGCGATTTGACGTGTCACAACTGGGTACGAGCTACACCGGTCACCACTTTTATGACCAATACCGCGGCATTACCAATACGGGCAGCGCCTCCGCAAGTACGACCAACAGCATTGCGTCCACCGCTATCGATGTCTCCACCATTCCATCGTTTGCAAAATACAACTGGGAGGTCTTTAAGGTAGCCTCCGGGGCAGCTGTGGCAGATACGTTTTCCACGCGGATCGTGACACGCCCTATTCCTGCTTCTTTCGGTAGCAAGATGCTGTGGGCAGAGTTGACGGCAGATGCGAAAGAGTATGCCAACCCTGCGATAACCGCAAAAGCAACGACCTTGACACAAGGCACGAACTCCTGGACGCTGCCAGCCGGTGCACCGGTGGTGACTTCTGCCTACATCAGTGGTTCTACATCCAGTGCACGTATGGCCATGGACGCTACGGTCACGCCGTTTGGAGCCACTTCGCAGCTGGTTACCGCTGCGACCCAAAAGGATGGCATAGGTGGGGTGTGCGCACAGAGCGTGCTACCTAGTTTCAATGCAACGACCAACACTCGCAATGTGGGTACCCGCCAAGTCACAGATCGAAGTGTGGAGCTGCAGCAGTTTGTTGTCCACAACGGTCGATAAAGGGAGCACATCAGTCACCACAAGGCGTGGTGACTGAATCAGGGGGCTCTACCCCTGCCCGGTAACTCTTCCACCCACAAGCACTGGAGAAATTGCATGAATCAAACTGAAGCAACAGCACAAATCAAAGCCACCATCGAAACAAACTTCTTTGCTTTGGCCAAGTGGCTGACGAACGAGCTGTCTATTCCGGCGCCATTTGTTCGTCTTCCGTCTTACCCCGGCATCGATGTCATCGTGAATGGGCAGCGAACTTTGGTGTTCAAAAACTTCTTCGAACCCTTGCAAGGTGAAAGTGGAAATTTTGCGGGTGTGTTTACGACGGCTGAAGCCGCTGCATTTGTTCCCTATGGCAATAAAGGGCCATCACTATCAGTCGACACCGGATCCTTGACCAAGGAAGCCAACGAGGCCGGCCTCAAAGCAACTGCACTTTTGGAAATCCTGGTTCTCCATGAGATCGTGCATGCTTGCATGATGGGTGGAATTGCGCAACGCCATCCCAATCATGCATGGATCATCAATCCAGCATACCGCTTTATACATGAGGCCGTGGCATTAAAGACATGTCAGTTTGGTATCGAAAAATTGCTTGTGGCAGCTACCCCCGACGATGTGAAACAGTACCTCGCTCATGTTCGATCAAGTTCTGTGGGGCGGGAAGCAGGGGTTCACTACGCACCATACTTCTCAATGTATTGCGACACACCTTTGACGGATTTCTGGGCGCATTTGCGAGAGAGCCAGCTCAGCAATGAGATGTTTGAAGAAGTTGAGCGCTTGGTGAGTTAACTGGATCTGATCCGGAGGGAGCATGGAATGCAACAGCGCCAAATCATGATGCTTGCCGTGATGTTTGCGGTGTTACCTCAATTCGGTAGTGCCCAATCAAGAGTAGTTTTTAAATGCAAGGACGGCGAGAAAACCGTCTACAGCGATGCTCCATGTTTGGGGGCGCAAAAAATAGACGCACAGCCAACACGGGGATTGAACAAGTTCGCGGGCAAGGAAAGTTCCGGAACGGATGTAATTCGTGAAAAGCAGCACGAAGCTTTTGCCCAAGCTATCAAACCACTTTCAGGAATGTCTCCCGATCAATTGGCTTTGGCTGGGCGACGCTCAAAACTTTCTATTACTGCACAGCAGGAGTGCAAGCGCTTGGATGGGTTGATCCCCAACGCTGAGGGCGTTGAGAAACAGAGCATCAAGAACTCTCCAGAAATGAAACTTGCGCAAGCAGATCTGTACAGACTTCGTGTGGCATATCAACGCAATGGGTGTGAATAGGATCAGGAATACGTCGGTGAAATTGTTGAAGTGCCAGCGTATTGGGGACTGTGTAAATTTCCAAGAAATGCTGAAGTCGCCGATGGCAACAGCTATTCCCGCATACATCCCTTGAGAATGCATTGGGGATAGCACCGGAAAGGTGCGAGGCCTCTTCCTGGATGCGCTTAGTTTTTTTGCAGCGTTTTACCCGGCTGCGTCACGGCTTTGCAAGACAAGCTGATCACCGGCAGCAGCATATCGCTGCGCTGAGTCTGTGGTGTCGTCAAACTCGATCTCATTGCAACGATCGCAGAAAGCTCCTGCGATCCCCTTCACTAGGGTGCTCAGTTCTTGCCTCGTGATCGTGACATCACGAACTTCTTGGTGAAGATGTCCGTCCTCACAATTCGAGCAGACCTTGAAATGCACATTGTTCACATCACTTCCTTATCGTTCAGGTTCAATAGCCATATAACGTCCCAACGCGCTGTTAAGCAGTGGACCAAGCCACACATCGCAAGCCGTGCGGCCTTTGATGTGCTCTGCCAATAAAGTGCTTATGTGGGCCCGGCACGTTCCCCCGTATCCCCCTCCAACACTTCCCAGCACTTCTGTGTCCCCACGACACATAAGTCGGCCCCCCATCGGCCCGGCCACCATTCCATAGCGGTACCAGGTGACACGTCCGCCACTCCAAGCACCTGGAGCTTGCGATCCCCCAAAGTGATCAGGGTTCCGGTGGGGCCTAATCGTTGCACAGGCTGCGTCCTGATCACATCCCCCATGTGGATGGCCTGAGGGGTTTTGCCAAGGTGATCCACCCACCGCCGACATTTGGGATCCGCCAGAAAGGCAAACACAGCACCCAGTACCATAAACACCACAATCGGTTTGGTACTCATCGGCTTGACCGGCAAGGATGGGTTCATCGCGGATTCCTTTCGATGGGTGTGCGGGCTACGTGCCTGGTTTGCCAATGCGTTCTGAGGCTCTGGATGTTTGTCATCTTCGCAGGATGCGCGTTGCTTTTCCAGTGAATGGTTGGGTGCTGTCATCTGTAATTCCTCCTTCGTGAACATGACGGTTTCTTGCGGTGTTCCGAGTGACTTTGGTTCGTTAAGTTGGTTGGGATCGGTTTTCGTATGGTTCATGTCAACCTCCGTTTCACCCGCACTTGTGGGCTGGCCATGGGCGTGAACTTCCTGTTGTGCTTCCTTTGCCAGAGCACTGCGCGGTAGCAGTACGAACCGGCGACCTTGACCCGTGAACTGATGTACCGCCCTTTGTGCAAACTGCCCAATGGATGGGGACTCGCAAAGACCGCTTTGCCCCCTGAAGACGGATGCAGTCTGCAGGTCCAATACAGACGCGTCCCCGGTTTCCAAGGAAGAAGGGCTGCAGGCAGCGTCACGCGTCCGTTCTGTCCCAAGCGGGTGGTGAAGTGCTGGCTCCGCTCTGGATGGATTCGGCGCCAGCTCATGGGTGTGCCTTTTGGGTGGTGTGCACTTCGCGGGTGCGGCTACCAGCCACAAACCCGATGGATGCTTTGCCATGGGACTTCAAGCGCACTTCCCGCTCCAGCAACTGCAGCAGTTCCGTGCAGATGGCTTCCACCGTCATCCCCGTGGTCGGTGCAAACCGCAACCGTCGTTGCAACATCGCAAAGTCCCCGGGGGTCAGCGGATACAAACGGTGCAGTTGGGCTTGTTGCTCCTCACTGAGGATGAATCCTGTGGTCTTCTCCGGCCCTACTGTGTCATTCAGGCATTGCAGCAGCAGGGTCTGCGCCTGTTCAGCTTGCAATGGAAGCAACTCCACCTTGGCATCCATGCGACGCAGTACCGCTTCATCCAGGTAGTCCAAGCGGTTGGTAGCCAGAACAACCACCCCCTCAAAGTCCTGCAACTGCACCAGCAGCTCATTCACCTGGGTCACTTCCCAGTTGCGGGAAGCACCTTCTCGCGATGCCAGCAGACCGTCGGCCTCATCCAGAAACAGAACTGCCTCCTGCTCCCGCGCCAATTGGAATGCCGTCTGGATCTGTTCTTCACTCCCGCCCACGAAGGCAGACAACAGGTCTGAGGCCCGGTGTTCGTGCAAGGGGGTTCCCAAGGCCAGGGCGAGTGCTTTGGCGTATGCCGTCTTGCCGGTACCTGGAATCCCGTACAGCAAGACTCTGGCATGCGGGTGTCGGCGGATACCCTGCGTCAGGGGTGAGCAGAT
>Ga0228698_1000595_pt1 | contig 25003 bp, 39 predicted proteins | sample McNCre117_Aug_MG_FD_178015 | JGI IMG/M metagenome (GOLD analysis project Ga0228698, IMG submission 178015) | Freshwater microbial communities from McNutts Creek, Athens, Georgia, United States - 1-17_Aug_MG | ecosystem: Environmental > Aquatic > Freshwater > Creek | place: USA: Georgia...
TTTTTGTTTCCATAGCTATACTATATCTGCCTGAAACTGCAGAGTAAATCCTGCGATCCTGAAGCGCAGTCCTTCACCGCTGTTGTTGTAGTACCACAGGTCTCCGGTGGTAGTTGAATTTGTGGTTCGTGCATTTAAGCCTATGCGATGTATGCCGTCAACGCGCTTGTTGTTCATTGAGAGCCCGTTCGTCCCGAAGACTGCTATTTGCGTACCATCATTGAAAATGTACACCCCGTAGGAGCTTCCCTCTGCCTCTATCCATATGTTTCCTCCGTTCAGTGCGTGGAAGTATAGGTTCGTTGTGTCGGCGTAGAGTCCTCCGCGCTCTGCCCCTGATGAGTTGTAAAATGTTATCTCGTCTGTATCCAGGGTGATGCGGAGCTCTCCGGAGGAGTCGTATACATTCAGTGCATCGTCCCCATCATCAAGCTCTACGCGAGAGCCTGATGACGATGTACGAATAAGGGCACCGGTTATAGTTCCCGATGTTAGGGTGAGCGAGGTGATGGTGTTGGTTTGGATCTCGTTTGCAGTTATTGAGTTGGCCGCTATATTGTCTGCAGTGAGTAGAACGCCCACACCCCCTGATCCTCCGAATGCCTGGAAGATAGCTTTCTTCCCCGATGCTACGTTCTGTGCCACGCCCATGAGCAGTTTGTTCGGTCCCACAGCATTGGCCGCGGTGGTCGTATGCTGGAGAACGGTCGGTGTCACGAGGTCGAAGTAAATGTAGGTAAGCGATGACATTGTCCCGGTGGTCGCTCCTGTTATGGAGTAGGTATTTCCATCCTTGAATCGAAGTGTACCCGATGCCCACGCAACGACGGTATTACTGCTTGCACTCCATGCGCCGTCATAGGTCCAGCCCTGTATGCTTATATCCTCGAAGCCGTTCACCACTTCCTCTTCTACGGTTGTGAGTCGGTCACCGTCGGTTGGTGAGAGTTCGGCGAGTGTTGTTGGTTTGTCCACCACCTCATCCCAAAGCACCGCCTCCGGTAGGTCGGTTTCTTTCAGTGCTTCAGGTTCGAAGTATGTTTTTTCAGTCATGTTATATGTCGTCTCCAAATGAGAAGTATGTGTAGATGCCTGCCACCTCTGGACTGGTGTTGCCTGAATGGTAGAGCTCTACGCGGACTTCGTATTGTTCACCCTGACCTTCGAGGTCGAAGATACCTTTCATTTCCCCGGTCTGGTTTATGGCATCTCGTTCGTCACTCATCGTTGCCGGTATCCAGCCGTTTGCATCGTCTGCCGCCTGCCCTTCTGTGGTAAGCCTGGTCACTCGGTACCGCACCTTCACTGAGCATCCTGCGGGGAGTGGTTGTGCGAGGAGTATCTTCACGTGTCTGATCAGCTTTTCGTTCTGCTCCTTTTCCATATCCATCTTGAGTGATTCATAGATGGCGTCGGTCTTGTTTGCGCTGTCGGTTATATCAATGCCGTATGTGCTTCCATCCTTCCATGCCACGTACAGGTCGGTATCATCTGATGCCATTGCTCCTATCTCGGTCCCGGTAAGCTTTCCGTGACTTGGTATGTATTCAAGGTTTAGCGCACGGGGATCGTTCAAACTAAGGCGTCCCAGGCTGTACACGCCGTTCTTGGAGCCCCCATTCATGCCTATATGGGGCAATGTACCGTATTCGGCCACTGCGCCCGGATATGCGCTTGCGGTGCCTGGTATTACCGTAAGGGGAACGGTGTCCCCGAAGTTCCAGTATTTCAGTTTTCCTGCGGTCCCTACCTGGGCTACGATGCCTTGCTCGTAGATGCTCATTGCATTGACTCCATTGCCCTGGGCTGGCTTCTTGTCCTTCCATGAATCCTCTGTACGTCTCCAGGTTATGAAGTATCCCTCTGGTAGTGTCCGCATTTTAACTCCGGTTATTACCAGGTCATTCCTATCGAGGAGTGCCCTGGTCTGCGTGCCGGTTGGCATGCGGAGAGCCGCGTTGTTGAATGCGTCCTCATAGTCGTACATCGCGAATACGTCGCCATCGCAAATTATAACCACCCCTATTGCTACGCGCATGGTGTGGAAGTCTCCCGATATGCCGTTGCTGAATGAGCCCACCTCCGTGATGTTACCGCTCCATGTTCCTCCTGCATTCGTGAGTGTTATTTTTTTGAGCTTGGTTGCTGTCGCATAGAGTATGAAGGTGTTTGATGTTGACTTGAATTCGCATGCACCTGAAATTCTGCCGTCGCTGTCTGTGTATTTAAGGGTCCACGATCCTCCTGAAGCCTTGCGGTATATTTTGCCGGTGTCGCCGAATGCATACATTGCTCCGTCTGATGACTTGAACATTGCGAGCGCGAGGTCTACAACGACGCTTCCGCTATCCTTCTTCAGTGCCTGGTTACTCTTCAGGGTATTGTTCTCGCGTATGTTTAGTCCCTGGCCGAACGCAAAAGACCCCTTTACACCCTTTGATGCAAGAGGTGAAATTCCTCCATTAAAATCTTTTATTGATAGTGTATTGAGGTCTTTCATATTTTTGTATTATCCCCAGCGGGTTGATTTTGCGGTCCCTCCTTCTCCCTTTGCATCCTCTACGTCGCTCTGTGCCTTCAGCTGTGCTAGGAGCCCTACTCCCGGGTCTAGTACCTCGAGCAGTTCCGCCTTTGCTTCCGCATATTGCTTTGCCTTTCTCAAGCACGCCGCGAGCGCTATGCGTACAATGCTCTCGTCAAATTCTTCAGGAGTGATTGGTTCGTCATCATTCCCCATGTCTGCCAGGTTCTTCCATCCCTTCAGTCCGTATAGGTTCATCTCTTTGTCGTCCTCTGGGATTGGGTATAGGTGGAATTGTCCGTTGTGATTTGTGAATACGGGATCTGGGTCCTGTGTTTGTATCCGCTCCTGGAATGTCTGCCAGTTCACCCGGCGTCTTCCTGCCTGCCCTTCCGGGTACTCTTCTCCTTCGATGTCTATCTGGTAGATGCTATTCGGTTTGAAACGCACCACTCCTCCCGGATAGTCATAATAATTTCTTTGGTCTACGGTCTGGCGTTCGAGCGCGAGCTCAAGGAATCCCCAGCGGTAGTATCCACATACCGTTTTCCCTGCAGAGTCCAGCCACGCTATCTTCATTGTCGAGGTCCAGAATCCTGATACGCTTGCGGCGCTTATTCGGGAGTCTAGGTCTGCGAGTAATTCTGATTTAGTCATGTGGGTATTTTACATTATAATCGTCTTCATCACCATGCGGGTTGTACTTTACATCGTAGTCGTCCGCATCTCCGTGTGCCGGGTACTTCACCTTCCAAAAAGGTGCCGATAAGGTCACCACTACGGATACGGCTACGGTGAATGTTTTCCCAATTATCCTTCCTATGCTTGCGGTTGCGGTTGCTCCGGCGTTCATTATTACCACGCGCACCCGGGTGAGTGTTGCGGTGGTGGTTACGGTGGCACCCAGCGTCTTCAGTATGGTTTTAAATTTGTCTATGGTGCCTGTCGCTGTCGCTCCAGCGTTCAGTGTCTTTCCCCATATCATCGCCTTTGTGATACTTGCAGTTGCTGTGTATGCCGCATTCAATGCCTGTAGGTAGGTCCTGCTTGTTGCCAGGGTCGCGGTCACGGTTGCCGTTGCTCCGAGCGTCTTTGCCATCTGTTTCAGTATCGCGCCGGTTGCTGTCGCGCCTGAGTTCAAGCGCTTTGACACCTGGCGTACGAACGATGCAGTACCTGTTGCTGTCGCACTCAGGGTTTTTATTATGGTCTTTAATGCAGTCAGTGAACCGGTTGCGGTTGCTCCGGCGTTCAGTGTCTGATTGTATGTTTGGGCGTTCGTCGCCTTCATTACCAGCGCCATCATGGAGTATCCGCTGTCTCCTGGTGTGTTGTTGGTCCATGATATGGATGAGGAGGACCCTGTCTTATACGATGTCCCGCACTTACGGCCTCCGTTCTGGATACCTACGTTCTGGATCTGGGTATCTGCCGTTGTTATGTTTACTCCATTGAACTGCGACGCTATACCGCTTGTTGTCATGTCACTTGCCCCTGCAGTAATACTTAATGTTGCCGTACTCCATCCTGCTGATGCTGAACCCTTCACTGAAGAGTACCCACCACCTACTACCCCGGTCGCGGACTGTGCGGTTATTGCGTATGACACGCTATCGCTTAGGTTCCCGGCGATGGTTGATACTCCAGTCGCTGGGTTTGCGAGGACGTACATCGTCGTGGTCATGTACCCGTTTGTTACGGTATCCACAAGCGTCATTGATACTCCGCCCCATGTCGGTGCTCCTGACGGCACGCCTCCTCCTGAGCACTGCACTATCAGGAGTGCAAAGCGATCCGAACCGGACACGCTTCCACTACTGAACGAGAATGACGAATTGCTTCCCGTGGTGTTTGATGAGGTTGCGGTTGTGTTCGATGCTACTGCCATATATGGCGAGGGGAGGACTCGAACCTCCTCTGTGTGCCACTCCCGCGTAGTCTAACAGGCGCCTGTTAGCCTTTTAGCTAATTACGATGTTAACCGTAAACGCTATGCTGTCCCCGTTCGCCAACGCTATGCCGGTGAAGTCTCCGCGCACATACATATTTCCTGATGATGATGCGTCAAAGAGTCCAGCCTCTGCAATAGTCTGTGATGAGGACGATGTTATTGTCCCAGTCACGCGATAGGTGTCGTTCGTTACCGTTGTGGTCACTACGGACTTCGTACCGCTTACGCGTGATTCAGCTGAAGGTGTCACGAGCGTTGTCTGTGTCGCCGCCGCTGTCGTCGTTCCCGTTCCCCAGTGTAGGTATACGGGCGCTGTCAGCTGTGTGTTGTTGATGGCGCTTGTGATAAGTGCCTTCGCTGTGTTTGTAAATGCTGTTGCCATGGTGTCTTTTTAGTTATGAGCGAACTGTACGCTTGCCGTACCTCTCTCGCTCGATGCTATCTCTCCCAGGTTCTCCCATCGACCGGTCCATTGTACTTGACGCTTGGCTAGGAAGAGGAAGAGTGCTTTCGGCATCCATCCTGGTCTCTTCGCCCAGTCAATTCTGAACACGCGGGCCTGTATGCTCACCTTCGGTTGTGTGTGTGCTTCCTGCATACTTAGTATGCTGGTCCATTACCTCCGTCCACCTTGTTCGCTTTCTCGATGCGGTTCTTTCGAATAGCTTCGATTATCTCCTTGTTCTTGGTTTCCATAGTCACTCCGGTGACACCTTCGTCCGTTGCTATCTTGATGAGGTCCACCTTTGGTGTGTTTGGAAGGAGTCCGTCTGACTGCTTGCTTCCCTCCTCGCTTGCGTTTATCTTTGCCTCCTTTGCCTTCAGCGCTTCCTCTCGTTCCTTAAGCTCACGCTCCTTGGTCTCGAGGTCCTTCATCCATTCGCCTCTGTCTTTTACAACGTCCTTGACGTTGTCCTGGACGCGGATGTATACGGTACCGAATGACTTCTTGTCCCCTTCGAGGAAGTCTACTAATTCTGGATCGGTCGTTTCAAAGATGCCCTCTACGAATCGGATGTCTTTGCCCGGGACCGTCACTATCCTGCCGTTCACCTCCTTGGTGTAGGTAGAATTTACAACGATACGGAGCGATGTATATCGCGATATGTACCGTGCTGGATTATGGTCGTCTTGCATATAGTTGGTTGTGTTTAATTATAATGGAGGGTCGTACCGGCCCTGCAGGAAGCATTAAGACTGACGGCTCAATACTTCCTGCAGGGTCTGTTTCCAGACCTCTGCCTCCTCCGGCTGGATTAGAGTCCTGCCTTTGAAGCGATCGCATGTCGAGATTCTTGCTCGAACTGAAGGCCTACCTCTGAGAGGTATTCCTCGATCTTCTCGTCGTCTCCATTCCCTTGACGGTCTGTAAAGAGTTTGGTGTCACGACCAGTAAGATACCGATACGTGAGGGCTTCCATGTCCACCACTACGCAGTAGTTCCCATAGGTTGTTCCTGTGAGAAGGTCGTGCTTGATGATGTTCAATGTACCGTGAGCCGATATGTAGCGAGTGATGAGAATTCCGAAGGTCTTCTCAGACTGCATGATCTGCACCTTGTTCTTCGCCCATTGGTTAATTTGCGAAACAAAGGCCGCTGATGCATATGCGTACTTCTCGGTGTTGCCGTTGCGAAACGCGTCCTCGAGGAATGTCTCGAATTCTGCCTCCGTGTCGATGTTAGTCGCCGCGTAGGTCACAATTTGAGGGATGACTCCTCCCGTGAAACGCTGAGGCTTACCGTTGATAGGGCCTGTGATCTTCGCTTTCTTTCCAAAAAGGAAAGCGCGCTCGATGTCGACCATATGTTCGATACCCTTCTTTCGTCTCTGGTAGTCGAAGTCATTTTCCTTGATGAACGTCTTCGTTGCCCGTGACGTTTCAGTCACTCCGAATGGTGTGCGGAAGATCTGACAGTATCCTGTCTTCTCTGTCGCTGTCGTACCCTTGAGGGCACGAAGGCCCGCGCCTTCTTCGTTCGCGTTACCGATAATCCAAATCGTCAAAGACGAAAGGTCTACGGTTCCGGTTACGCCACCAAGCTCATTTGAAAGCGTGAGTGTGTCTGTCGATACGCCTGTTACCAAGAAGGTATAGCCGGATGCGACAAATTTGATCACGTCATTCACTGAGAAGTTGACGCCTGTTCCCGTTGCTACAGTTACAGAAGGAGTCGATGCAATGTTCTTTGAAGTGTTGCCTGATGCAGTAGCGCCGTCTCGGGTGCCGAATGTATCCTCAAACCACTTGAACTCTGGATCGGTTGTCTCCTTTTTCTTGAGTGACTTCTTCGCCTTGGTTACCGGGTCCATACCTTTCACATTCGATAGAATGGCAAGCATTGGATACCGTCCAACGTTGAGGAGTGATACTACGTCTGCGACGTCGTACTTTCGTCCTGCTACGCTTGAAGTGTCTCGTGTTGTACTCATGATGATGAATTCAATTACTGAATAATAGATTCCCGGTTGACCCGTACCTCTAAGTACCTGCCTGGTCTCTGCACCGTTTTGGATTTTCCTTCGGGTTATCCTGCGCGGGCCCTTGGGGTCTTCAGGCGGGTGTGCTCCGCCACAATGTACCTATCTAGTATAGCAGACTCTGGATTAGAGACCGCCCAGGATTGTGGATGAACCTCCTCCTGCGTTCATCATCCCGTCGATTATCTTGTCCCGGTCTGTCTTTACTTTCCCCGCGTCTCCTCCGTCCTGCTTTTCCACCTGGGTGCGTGGCTTCTTTTTTACCACCGTAGCGGTTTCCGTTGCGGGCTTGATTGCCATTGCCTTGTCTGCCTTCTCGCAGGCCTCCTTCAGGGTGATGACTTTCTTGTTGGCACTTCCTGCCTCTATGATCGAGAGTACTATCTCGCGATAGTCCTTGTTCGTTTTGAGGTGCGGGTGTGCTTTCGTTGCCTGCTGTATCTCCCGTGATACATTGGACTTTGTTTCGTTCGACCGTTCTATCGCGTCCCGGGCTATCTGGGTTGCGCGTTCGGTTATCTTCTTGTTGAGGTGGATTGCGAACTGCTTCGGTGACATCTTGCTTAATTCCTCATCGGTAAGTCCGATGTCGAACTCGTCATCCTTGCCGTCCTCCTTCTTCACGGTGACGTTCTTCTTCGCGAGGAAGTCCTGGGCAAGCTTGAGAGCTTTCTGTCCGATCATCCCCTCAAGATTTTTATACATCTCGATGAGCTGTTCGGGTGTCTTTCCCTTGAACTTTGCCATTGGATCTTCTTCGGATGGCTTCTTTTTTTTGCCACCCTCTTCCTCCTCACCTTCCTCTTCCTCGCCTTCACCTTCGCCACCCTCTTCCTCCTCTTCAGATTCTTCCTCACCCTCGCCACCTTCCTCTTCCTCACCCTCTTCTTCCTTTCCTGCGTCGTCATCTTCGGCCGAGTCGTCTTCTTCTATTTCGAAGTCGTCCTCTCGGTTCTCGTTGATTAACATAATGAATTGTTTCAGTTTATTGGTCGAATAATACTATTGGTTCTCCGGTCCCCAGGGTTCTTTCGTTCCCTCTCTCGCTTTCGTGAGACGGCTGAGGAATGTTCCAGCCTTCTTCGCACCTTTCTTGATCGCCCGTCCTGCACTCATGTATGGCGATTCAAGGAGTGCATCTTCTTGCGTTGTAGTGCCGGGACGATACCCGCCTGATGCGTTCTCCATGAGTCGTATGTTTCGCTCACGGTTCGCATCATTCACTCCACGCTGTTTCGCTTCGAGGGTGTCGAGGCCTTTTTTTACAATGCCGGTACCCTTGTTGCGTATGTCCATTAATCTCTTTTTGAAGTCATCCATAATCATTGGTTGTTTAACGCCTGCTCGTGTGCCTCCTTGATCTCATTTACGATCTCAAGGACGCGCTCGAGTCCGTTTACTTTTTGGATACGGGATATGTATTCCGACCCTATGTTCTCGAGCGACCGCCCATCAAGGTCTATCTGTCGCAGTTCGTGGAGGCATTGGAGTACCTCTTCCTTGATGCGCGATGTGATGATTGTCCATCCCTGGCATCGTTCCAGTTCCTGGATCATCTCCCCCTCCTCGATCGCCTTTTCCATAAGCTAGTCTTCTCCCGCTTCTTCATCAGGCACTGGCATGCCTTTTTGTTCTTCTTCTCCCAAGCCTCCCATGCCGGGTTCGCTCTCCAGTGCCTTGATGTTTTCCTCGACCTTTTCAAGTATTTGCTCCTTGGTCGTGAGTGTTTCGTCTGCGAATGCTGACTCTACTGCACTCGTCATTTGCTCCTTCAGGGTTGCCTTATCTTCGGGTGTTATTGGTTTTGATTCCATGATGTGTGTGATGTACTTACTCGCTTATAATGGTTACGCCTGTACCGGGAACGGTGTCGCCCAGTTGCAGAGGATTGCATCGATGTGCATTTCCGCTGTCGGTGACGAGCCTCCGGTGAAGTCTATGCTTGCCCGGATGAACTTCTTCGTGCGTGTCACCTGCTTTGTGTAGATGGTGTCTGCTACTACGGTTTGTGATTCTCCGCCAAGACATGTTGATGCCGATGCGAAGTCCGCAGTATCGCTTTCCTGGATTATCACCGCTACGCTGTCTGGCGTATTGGCGATGTTTCCTACAGCGATGCGTACGAGTGCTGTGTCGTACTGTTCTCCATCGCGTCCTCCTGAGAGTGTTGCACCTGATACGACGTTGCCGGTTCCTGACATTGCCTCTGAGAGTGTAATGTCATTTCCTGCCTTTCCTGCCGCACGTGCGGTAAGGGTGATAACGTCTGCTACCGGTGTTGATGCATCTACGGTCTTGTTGCGCGTCATCGATGTCGCATAGTCCGTTCCCGGAGTACCTCCGTCAAGGTTGATTGCCGCCTTGAGGTTCGCCTGAGTGAGAGCCGCTGATGCTCCGATCTTCACGTTTCCATCCACGTCCGTGAGGGATGATTGGAATGTGTAGACCTTTCCTCCGATTGTTACGGTGTGCGTGTTCGATGGGTTTGTCGGAATGGTTACCGAGCCCGTCGCCGCTACCATGCCGTGGGTGTCCACGGGTGCTCCTACTGCGTCGCCTGATACTACCTGGATTGGAAGTAGTGCGATGGCTCGGATGTATCCTTCTAGCATTTTCATAATGTGTATGTGATTAGTTGTTTGTTAATACTCGACGACGTTCACTGTGGCGGTGCCTCCGTCTCCCAAGAATGAGAGGTAGGATATGCTGTCGTCCAGTGTGAACTCCTTCGTTGCTCCTGCAGGAACGTAGTCGTCGTAGTTTCCTGCCAGTCCTCCTGCCATTACCGACCCGGTAAAGGTGAAGTGTGAGGTGCCTGCTTGGGTTGTCGCGATTGCGTTTCCATCGGTGCCGAACTTCTTCGCACTGATGACGAACGCATGCGAGGTGATGGTTGTCGACGCTACGACGTCGGGGTGTTCCAGGGTCCCTGTGTAGTAGTCGGTACCGTCTCCTACTCCGGACGCATTGATTGCCTTGATGAGGTTTCCAATGTCCGCGTCTGCACTCACTCCTCCGCGCTTCACGTCATATGCCTGGGCTGGGGTGTTCTTGAATCGGTACACGGTGGTACCGATCGTTATTGTTGCCCCGTCTGCAGGCTCGGTGTTGTCGCTTGTGAGCGTTGTGGTTGCTCGTACCGCCGCCGCCGCTACCCTACTGAAGGCTACGTACACCGGATTGGTGATGGCTATTACCTTCACGAGCCCTGCGAGGCTGTTCAGATAGTAGTCTTGCTCCTTCTTCCAGGTCGTTGTCGCGCTGATGACGCCACGTGCCAGGGATGCTATGGCGAGGAGTCCGGTTACGAACCCTGCCGGTGCTCCTTTTGCTTGTGCGTATGTGTAGTTTTTTCGTTGTGCCATGGTGATAATGATTACTTGCTAAAACGTTGCTTTGCTCGTGCTATGAGGTTTGCAAGGAATCCTCCCTGCGGTGCCTCTGTCATGCCCGTTGTCGCTCCTTCAGGAGGTATAAGGGCTTCGGGTCCGGGGAGCCCCTGTCGTATGACGTCAGGTACCGGATTATCCGCTATCCCCTCTGCGGGTCCGTTGGGTATCCGGGCCGTCATCTCTGGCGGTGCGGTTGCCTCCTTCACAACGGGTGCGGTCTTCTTCAGTTCAGGTGCGAGGATGTCCGCGTATTCCTCGTATCCCATTTTCTCTACGATGAGTTTCTGCAAGACGTTCTTCTTTTTCTTCCATGCGTCCATCTCTTCAGGGTCTCCGCCTTCAGGCTTGTCGTCTACCACGAAGAGTTTGTACATCTCGAGCACCTCCTTGCTTTCCTGCTCTGCACTCTTCTCCTTCTTCGGTACGACGTCTACGGTTGCATCCACTTCGATGTTCTTGTCCTCCTGCGTGAGCTTTCCCCATCTCACCTTCTTGCCGAGGATGCGGAATGATTTGTCTGCTCCGAGGAACTCTCGGTTCATTTGGATGAATGCGTTCGCAAGCTCCCCTATTGCTATCTCCATTTGTCGTACGAGGAGTGAGAACCGGATGTTCGTCTGCATGAGGAGTATCTCTACCTTCGATGCCGGTTCCTGGTTTCCTTTCGGCATGCCTGATGTGTACTCGCTCAGTGCCAAGGATGTTTGTATCTCGCGTCTGAGAAGATTGTCCTTCTCTACCCATGCACGTGAGATGTCCGGACCTCTTTCTATCACCACATCGTCTGCCTTTTCTAGGTACCATATCTTTCCTGGTCCGTGTACGATGTCGCTGTCCTTGTATCCCTTACCCTTGCGTACCTTCCTGATTGGATCGAGTGAGAATACGATGTCGTCCATTGCCTGGTTGCGTGAGTCCGCTATCTCATGAATGGTGGTCTCTACCGGCTCGAGGTGGCTCATCGCGTAGTACTCCCAGTTCAGTGTGATGTCCGGCAAGTCGATGAATACCTGTCCGCCGTTTACCTTTGAGTATGGATTGTCCTCGTTGCGTCCTACTTCCTTTCTATTAAAAATTGTGACGAGCTTCCCTTCTACGTGGTCCCAGCATTCCCATATCTCCACCTGCTTGTCTCCTGCGTTCTTGTCCGGTGTCGATGTGCCGTGTCCGGATGTTTGGTCGATGGCATTGTCCTTGGTCTTACGGTCATCTATCTGCCCCATCTTGAGCGTATTGATTTCGTAGCGTGCCCGACGTGGGTCGTCCGGTGTCTCACTGCCTTCTTCTATTTCCTTCCATCGTTTTGACTTTATGAGCGGTATCACCTTCATCTCTCCCGTTGCTTCGTCCAGTTCATTCACGGTGTATGTAACCTCCTCTCCACGGTCAAGTTCCGCCTTCTCGATGACGGCTTTTGATTTGAATGCTTGCTTGATTTCCCAGCGTGAGTTCTTCAGGCGCTTCATTGCCTGTGGGTCTGGGTAGAACAGGAAGTTATCCACTACCTCGATGTATGGGTCGCCGTCATCTCCTCCATCCCACATGATTTGAAGTACGCCGTTTCCGAATAGGAGCTGTGCATTAATCCATTCGATCTTCTTGTCATCGAACTCAGTAACCTGGAGGTCGTACTCGACGATGTCATCCCAGCTGTCGATGGCGTTGCTTCCGATGTGCTCTTGCTTTGTTGGGTAGATGTTGACGCTTATCTCTGCTGATGCGAGGCGTGGCTTTACCGTCTCGATGATTTCGAACCCTGTCGGTGGCATGAGGCTTGTGCCGTATGCGTAGTTTGTTGCCGCACGATATGCGCGGTAGAGCTTGTACATGCGGATGTTGCGGTCGATGTATGCGCGTCTGAATGTTTCGGCACGTGCGAAACGTTCCGTCCACAAGGACACAAGCTTTTTATTTTTCTCTTCCTCGGTGTCGTCAGGCTTCAGTCCCACTGCTTCCTGGTCGGGAAGCTTGGTCTCTGGCCTGGTTTCTATTTCAGTTGCCATAGAATGTTGTGCCCCAATAATAGCACCCTGTTACCCTGGTGTACACAAGCAGGGGTGTGCGTATCTCTACGCCTCCGCTTTTGCCTTTCTCGCCATTGCTATCTTGAAGTATATGAGCGCATGCAGGAGGTCATCCTTTCCGGTTGATACCCATTCGCGTTTCGGTATTCCCAGCCGGTCGGTTACGGTCCGTGCATAGGTTGTTTCCACGTGCTCTATGAGCATCTTGATTGCTTCGTCATGCGGTCCGTAAAAGAACCGTATACGTCCATGCTTCAGGTCCTCGAGCAGTAAGTCCATGATTCCGTCCCGGTCAGTCAGTACGCGTATCTCTTCCTCGAAGTCTTTCTGTTCGTCGGTGAATTCGTCATCGCTCCATCTCATTACCCGGACGCCCTTTGGATCGTCTTTGTACCAGTTCACCCACACTCTTCCCGGGAATTGCTGTGCCGCCTTGATGCTGTCCTGGGGTTTGTATCCTCCGTCTATCACGCAGTACCGCACGTCGTACGCTTCCATGAGCTCCGCCCAGCGTTCCCACTTGCTTTGTCCGCGCTTGCCCTGGCTCTCGATGTATTCGTCGCTGTCCCGGACTCGCGCTATGACGAAGATGCCCTCCTCGTTTCCGATGTGTAGGTACAGCTCTCGCTCCTGGACGTCTACGCCCATGCATGAGTTCAGTTCGATGTGGTCCTTCGATGTGAGGTTGCGTAGTATGAGGTCTTGTCCGATGCGTGAACCGCTCGAGACGTACGGCAGTCCCAGCTTGTGGTTGTAGAAATACTCCATCGTCGCTTCGTTCTTTCCTGCCTTTGCGTCGTTGTAGTAGTCCACCAAGGAGGAGCATGGTATCCACGGGATTATCATCTGAGTTATGAAGTATCCGTGACGCTTCCTGTCCGGGTACTTTGCCTTCCACCTTCCTGTCCCTCTTGGGTTTACAGTGGTCCGTGGTCGTATCACGAGTGGGTCTAGGTCTGCTCCGCATCCACTGCATACGTATACCTTCCGTTCTAGGCTCACGTTCTGTGGCCACTCCATGTGCTGTTCCTTCTTGCATGCCTCACAGTTGAATCTCCAGTGTCTCTGGTCGCTGTCCTGCATTACTTTATTGATGCCGAAGTTTGGAACGGTTGGCGTGCTTATCCAGCGTCTCTGTCTTAGTGACGCTTCCCCCTCGAGTCGTGAGTCGTAGATACCAATCTGGCTCATGTCGCTTTTGTCGAGCTCGTCGTATGTGTTGCGGTCTGATGAGAGCATGAGCGAGTCGCTCTCTGACTTGGTTCCTTTGAAGTATAAAAATCCTTTGTTGAATTGTTTCTGCCCGATGGCGTCCACCTCTTTGTTCTTCAGCCCTGCCTTGATGGTGGGGTTCCGCTTTATCATTTCGTTGACCTTGCTTGGTACGAACTTCGTCACCGCGTCCGATGTGGGGAGTGTGTGGATCTGGTTGATGCCGTGGTACTTCGCATCGTGTAGTTCCATGAGTATCGCCCACGTCGAAACGCCCGCTTGCGAGGGCTTCTGTACGGCTATCTCATCGGCTGTGTCTGCGTAGAGTGCTTCGAGAAAGAAGTGTGGTGCCCGTGGTCCTACCTTTATGCGACGCCCCTTCTCATTTACTATCTTCTTTTTCCGCACCCATACCAGCGTGTGTGCCCGGATGAAGCCTTCCATTTTGTCTTTGATTGAATCAATCATCTTCTTCGTCTTCTAGCGCCGCGAGGTATGCCTTTGCTCCTGCTATCTCTGCTTTGTTCGGGAGTCTCTGCTCCTCTTCTGGTATCGCATCGTTCGACACCTCGACGCGTTGTTTTGCCCTTCCTAGTGTGCGGTCCAGGAACTCTTTCGCCGCCGGTATGCTCTTATTCTTCAGTGCTTCATGCCGGAGCATTTCCAATGTGGCCCGGAGTGTGGACTTCTTTGTTTGGGTGCGCTTCTGTGTCTTCAGGTTTATTTCTATAACGTCTACGTCCTCTACCAGTATCTGGTCAATCATGGCGCTCACTCCTATAGCGTCCAGTCTTTCGCCTTTTGTTATCCTTCCTGAACGGTCACGTCTCCCGCCATTGCCACCCTTTGGCACGTAGTTCCTACCACCTTTTGCAGGTTTTTGTTTTTTTTCAGTTTTCCGCTCTGCTCCGATACCCTCCTTGTTAGGAGTTTGCGGGGCCGTAGCAGTTGCTATCGGTTCTCCCTGTTTCATACCCCGAAAGTATACCATGCCTGAAGCGTGCACAATAAAAGCCCCGTGTATTACTTACATGGGGCTTGGTAGGTGGTGGAGCACCCGCTAGCGTATGAAGGATCAAGAGTCTCCTGTGTGTATCCCATCGCTATTGGGTGCTCCGTATGTAATTGTACTATGTTCTTTGTGGACCGTCGAGGAGTCGAACCTCATATCTTCCATGGTCCCGCGTCACTCTCAGCGCGGGGATGGATGCTTGCCCGTTAAGCTACCGGACCAAATAGCGGGAGTGTCTCCACCCTCCCGCTACCAGCCGTGACGTTTAGTCACAAAATCGTATCGCGATACGCCTGCCCGTAAAGGACAGGATGCAATCCCGGTAATGTTCCGGGATTGTACCTGCTCTCTACGCCTGGTCTGTTCCCTCTATTCCTCTTTCCTTTCTGTCCTGTGTGCGTCGTCGTAGTGCGTCTTGCACTCCTTCCAAGTGTGCTATTGCCTGGTCGTTGTGTGATGACGGTACTGCCTGGTTCAGGTAGTATAGCCGATCCAAGAGTACGCTGACTACTGTCTCTGTGGATACTCCATCCACGAGAGTAACGAGCTTCCCGTCCTTTGCCTCCTCTTCTGATCCTGCAAATGATGCGGGTCCCTTCTCGATGAATTGGAGGGTTTGTCTCTCTCCTCCTTCAGTCACCATGCTGTACTCGTGTCCTGGATTGATTGCTTCGTATGGTTGAGCTTCCATACTATTGCCAGGTCACCGCTTTGACTGCCCACATTTGAGCTGTCTGCGTATCAGTAATTGCGACCGACAGCATGCGGAGCTTCTCTCCTTTCTCCGAATCTGCAATTGTTTCGTCGAGCTTGATGACTTCCCGCAAGTCATTGAGCTTGTCGATTGCTGATGCGAATCGTGTCTTTATCTCCTGTACTTCCATGTTCCCTCCCGGGTTGAAAGTTAAACCTACTGCTCTCTCACCGAATGTGAGATGTCTATTTGCGGCTAATCCTATTTCTGCCATTGTGCATTGTCTTATTGAATAAAATTGTGTCTGCTCCGATATGGGCAGAACGTATCACTGAGTCAGGAAGGATTCGAACCTACGACCCCGGCTTCCCCCAGTCAGGGCTGACCACACATCGTCAGTGATACATTCCACCCACATCATCCATCGCTCTTCCTCCACTTCCTTTTTGCTTTGCATGGATACCACCAGCAGTGGTATGTGTTTCTTTGCCGGTTTCCGTTTCTCACCCATGTATGCAGTCCAAGTATGCAGAGGATGTTCATGGTCCCTCCTTCTTAAATCCGGATCTCTTCAGCGCATCTATGACTATGGTGTCGAGCGTCTGTGCCCGGAACGCTTTCTGTACCACTCCAGTCTCCCTCTCTATGAGCTCAAGTACTGCCCCCACCATCCCTGCCTCCATGCCGTCCCACCTCGGTGGTCTTTGCTTGTGTGCCATATAGAATTGGAAGTTTCCGAGCTCACTGTGGAGCGCTATCATCTTTCCTACTATCTCTTCCGGGGTTGGCTGTGCCATGTTACTTGCTGGGATTAATCTCCGAAGCGAGAATTGAAAGGTCGATGATGTCTACCTTCCCGTCGTTGTTCAGGTCTCTGCTTACTGCGGGTACTACGATCGTGTTTGAATGTGTCGCAGTGTATGCCTGGGCTACTGCCATCGTTACGAATGATAATACTACGAGGCTTTGTACGATTGTTTCTTTCATATGCCTTCGATGAATTTAGAACCGATCCAGCGCCAGAGTCTTTCCGGCATCCATGTCGGTCGAGGTTTGATGTGCTCCTCGAAGCTCTTATAAAGTTCTTCTGTTTTCTCTTGTGCAAATTTCCGCATCTCTTTCCCGTAGAGTTGCGCCACCTTCCTTTGTAACTTCTTCCCGCTTTTGACCTTGCCGAAGTTGTCGACGATGAGCTTTATCTCCCTCGCCATTACTCCGGTGCTCACGTACTCTGCGTTCCTGCAGACCAGGCGTGCTTCCGGGGAGTCGGGTTTCGCTCCGCATTGTTCGCACGTTCTGTCTGCAGGCAGAGTATCCAGAGTGCCATGCCGGTGATGTCCGTTCTGGATCATCTGCCCTACTATTGAATCTGGCATTGCGTGTATCATAAGTTGTTTAGGGCTTCTTGATTGTCCCTGTTGGTTATGCTGTCAAGGTACCTTCTGTCTCCCATCTTTACCTTCATCTCGTTGAGCCTCTGCTCTGTGATGAAGTAGTCGCATTCGGCACACTTGCTTCCTTTGCCGTTTGGTTCCTGGGAGATTGGTCCGGAGCACCTTGGACACTTATTGTGTTGTAGGTTGCTCCATTTCATCTTATTTGCCATCGCTGTTCCGAGAGTGTCTTATGTGTTTCTCTCTTCCCCCATTGTACCAGTAGTCTGTATCCAGTCTATGCGTCCTTCTTCACGGCAGTGGATAACCTGGTCGCTACCTTCCCAGTGAGCGTTTCCCACCGCTCTATGATGGTTGTGCAGTATCCTGGGTCAAGTTCTATCATCGCGCATTTCCTGCCCATCTGTTCGCATGCGATGAGGGTGCTTCCGCTTCCTCCGAATGGATCGTATATCCATTCTCCTGGTCGCGTGTTGTTCGGTATTATTTTCCGGAGCAGTCCTACCGGTTTCATGGTTGGGTGAAGCTTTGAGCTTGATGGCTTCGGGTGGAAGATGACCGTCTTGCTCTTCGGCCGGTTCATCTTGTGGCGTCCGTGCCAGCAGTATGCCGCGACCTCATGCATTGGTAGATAGTCCTTCCTGCCCACCACGACGCTGTTCTTCACCCATATGAGCATCTGGCTGTAATAGAATCCGGCCGCGTCTATACCATTTCGGAGTGCTCGGAACATCAGGTCGCTGTTGAATATGTAGCATGCGTTATAACTCTCCAGTCGTCCCTTCACTGCATCCATCCATGCCTTGGTGAATAGTGCGTACTCTTCTTCTGTCTGCAAGTGGTCGTTCATGATCTCTTTCACGTTCTCCTTCCCCAGCTTCATGTGGTCTCGCTTCCCCTCGACGTATGCCACTCCGTATGGAGGGTCCGTCAGTATCATGCGAATCTTATCCGCATGTGACAGTAAAGAGTGGACGAATGTTTCATCCAAGGACGAACCACATCCCAGTATGTGGTGTTCTCCCAGCTCCCATATCTCTCCTGGTTTTATTTCCTTTTTCATTTTGGTATGTGTTTAAGGATGTGCGCTACCACGTCCACGTTGAATGCGTTCCCTAGTGTCTTGTATCTCTGGTTGTCGCTTCCCATTTCCGTGTACGAATCCGGGAGTGACTGCAGTCGTTCGCATTCTATTGGTGTGAGTCTCCGCACCCTATTGCCTGTAAATACATTAATGCTTGGCTTGGTCATAAGGTTCTTCACTTTGTTTCCCACCCGCCCTCTTCGGGTTCTTGATCCTGGGAAGCTCAGGTCTATTGCATCGCCGTCGTATGCTGTCGCGTACCCCTTCTTTGTCGCTTCCGGTATGATGAGGTATAGACCTGTCTTCGCACCAGTACCCCCCCCTCCGGCCTGCAGAGCTACGCTCTTGCCGTCAGTTGAATAGATGCGTTGTGACTGTGGCAGGCTTCTTCCCTGCCGCATCTTTTCCAGGATGCTCTGAAGCGTTTCTTCGCTTATGTAGTATTTCTCATCCACCTCTGGTTCTAGTATATCCTTGACGTAAATCTCCCGGTCAGTCGGCTGTGTCACTCCAGGTATGTTGGTCCAGAATAGTCGCTTGCGTCTCTGTGCAGATACCAATCCCGCATCGATCATGATGGGCTCCACACCCAGCTCTCTTGATATAATGTCCTTTGCTTCTTTTGGCATGCTTGCCACATTCTCGAGCACGAACCATGTGGGTCGCTCTCTCCGGAGCGTCTCGAGGTAGGTCCAGAATAGTCCGGAGCGTTCTCCATCAAGTCCTTGCCTGTTGCGCTTTGCAATGGATAGGTCCTGGCATGGTGACCCACCAATGAGTAGGTCTAATGTTCCTCCGAATGAGAAGCGGTCCTTGACTGTCTGAACGTCGCCTATTTGAATGGTGTCCGGGAAGTTCCTCTGTGCCACCTGTATTGCATACTCGTCTATCTCACTGGCAAGGTATGCCCCGATGGGAATGCCTGCCTTGTTCAGCGCCATACGTGCACAGCTTATTCCGTCGAAGTATGAGAGGACTTTGTATGGTGTGGTTATCATGATGTTACTTTTTTGTATATCTCATGTGTTGCTTCGCAGTCGCCGAGCGCCCGGTGTGCGCTGTTTTGTGTTATGCCCATCTCCTGACAGCATAGGGTTACGTTGTACTTCACTCCCTTGACCACCATATTCATGATGCGCGTTCCCCAATCGTAGAACGTTTCGTTCCAGCGCCGTGGCATGTTCAGCTTTCCTGCCTTGACGAATACTGCACTATCGAGTGCTCTCTTATTCAGGCTGTCAAGGAACAACTTGTGGTCTCCTACTGTATAACCCAGGGTCTTCGCCACGTGGTATGCAAGCCATTCGATGTCGAATCGAAGGCCGTTATGGGTAAGGTGCGGGATGGTCTGATCTGATAGCAAAATAGCCAGGAACTCTTCCAGGCATGTCTTGGGGTCCTTGCCCTCTGTATCTATCAGCTCCTTGGTAATGCCGGTCAGCTCCGTTATTAATTCCGGGATCTCAATACCATGATTCAAGAGCCAGCTCTTTCGTTCTTTTATTTCTCCCTTCTCTACGAGGAGACATCCTATCTCGAGTATCTTGCACTCTTCTTTTTGGAGACCTGATGTTTCCAAGTCCCACACGATGTATGTACTTGGGTATTGAATGTTCATATAATTTTCTTAGCTTTTTGATTTGTAAATTCACCCCATCGCCGGATGATGACGTCGACCATTATCGGGTCCTGCTCCATCATGAAGCACTTCCGCTTCAGCTGTTCGCAGGCGATCATGGTAGAGCCCGCTCCGCCGAAGAGGTCGAGGACGTTATGTCCGGGTGCTGTGCATCTCTTGAGTGGTTTCTCTATGAGTGTCACCGGCTTTTGGAATGCATAGTCGTAGGCATCCTTGCGGTCACTCTTGTCTATCCAGAGGTTTAAGTATTCCCATACGTCTTCCTGGATCTGATTGCCAGAGTCTATCTCCTTGTTGAGTACCTGGCTCAGGTTCTTTATGCCGGTGTTGATAAATGGTTTCCCGCGGGTCCCATAGACCACCGCTTCGTATGCCTTGTTGAATGCGTTCTTCGGAGTTACCTGCATGTCGCTCTTTATCCAAAGTAGCACGCGTTCTGTTTTCATCTTGTGCTCTTTAAAGAGTGTCTGCAGTAACCAGATGTCTCGTTCCTGTGTCCAGTAGAATGCGTGGCAGTTCGGCTTGGCGTTTGCCATTGCGTTCTCTATGGTGCTGTTCAGGAAGCTTGCGAATGTGCCCTCCTCTTTCTTTTCCTTCTTCACCTTCAGCACGTGTCCTTCGGCTAGGAGTTTGAGGGGGGGGGTCGCAGAAGATCATGTCAGCGCTTTCGCCTCCCATGAGCGTCTTCACGTGTGCTGGGTTCGATGCATCTCCGCACATGAGCATATGCTGGCCAAGCAAGTATACATCCCCGGTGCGTGCTTTTGGATTTTTAATTTCCCGGGCTCCGCCTCCTGGCACGTGGTCGTCATCTATCACGTCGACGTCGTCAAAGAATACCTGAAGGTCTTCGTCTCCGAATCCTACATCCAGGAGAAGGTTCAGTCCCATGTCGCGGAGCTTCTCCTGGTCCCAGCTTCCCACGTTCTTGTTGAGGCGCAGGTTGAGGCGCTTCTCTTCAGTTATTGTAAGCTCACGAGATGGCACCATAACATCCACGTCCTTGATGCCACGCTTCAGGTATAGCCTGGTGCGTTGGTGTCCGCCTATAAGAACGTTCTCCCGCTTCCCGATGTTCACCACCACCGGTATGACGGCACCAAATTCCCCGATGCTTTCATCGAGGTCGCGCTCTTCCTGCTCTGTCATCTTGCGCGGGTTGTAGTCGGCCTCCTTGAGGTCAGCTACTTTTCTTTTCTCAATTGTCCAGGATATATTTTTCATGACTGTTCTTTATTGACCGATTCGCCGCACCCTGCACACCGACCATGGTCGGTGATGTGGTGTGGACACTCTATCCCTTCGCCTTCTCCCGTTCCTTCTCCGCTTTCTGCTCCTCCACGATCATCTCCGCCACCTCCCTCAGTTCCGCCTGCTCCATCTCCAGTCTCTCTTCTCCTCCCTTCAGGGCGTCCGCTACCGTTGTTTTCTTCGGTTGCATTGTCTGGAAGTCCATCTCCTCCTTCAGTACCTTCCCCATGTCCTGCTTCTTCAGCACTCTGATGCGTGCCTCCAAGGTCAGTACTATCGCTAATTGTCTGTCGTGGTGGGAGACCAAGGTCTCCAGTCGGCTTTTTGTTTCCATAGAGTATTAATAGTGATTGTTCATGCGTCTGATAAAATGCGAGGATCTGCTGTTCACATTCGATTCGCTTGCGCGTGTCATCTATGAGCTTTGCCCGTTCCGTCTCCTCGAACGGTTCGGTCCAGCCATAGTACCTTTGAAGTTCTTCGGCTGTGCCATGTGTATGGAACGCCAGCTGTATGAGGCTGTTGGCGATGTTGCGTATCATCATTTTCTCCAGCTCAAAAAATTGTTGTGTTAGATTATTCTTCATCTTCGATTTGTAAGCCTGTTAAATCTGCCTCCTGCCCGCGCTCCTTCTCCCACCGGAGTATCGTCTTCTTCCGGATCACGCGCCCCACGTTCTCCCGTATGCCGGGGACGAACATGTTGCGGAATACTGACACTCCGTCCAGGGCCCGCATCTCACTCGTGGTCCGTAGCCTCTCTGCCTTGTCTGCTACCTCCTCCGGTGTGAGTGGTCTGTTCTGTATTGCCTCGTTCGTTCTTCGTATTGATTCTGCCACAAGTCTGTTGTGATCACCTTTGCATGTGCAGTTCCCCCGCTTCATGTGCCACTTGCCGTATGCACATTGCCATTCTCCTGACTTCACTCTGCAGAGGTCCTCGTACTGCCGGTGATTGTAGACGGCTTCCATCTCTGCCGTATTGATGGTTATGTTCCCCAGCTCTCGTATCTTCATGAAGCTGTGTCCTTGCTGATTGGATAGATGCTCCGATGCCCGGTCTCCGGTTTCCTTGCTCACCCAATGGATCAGTCCGCTCTTCATGAGGATGATCATCTTGTTCTCGTATATTGTTACCTGTGTCATATGCTTACTCCGGCACCCGTTCTGGATGCTGGCTTACTAGTATTATATTTCCCCGACCGTGACAGCCAGGTTGCTATCCTGCGCTTCACCTCGAAGGTCGGTTCTGTCTCCCATCTTTGTTTCTTCCCACTCTTCGTTGGCTCTGTCCAGTAGGCGTAGAATTTTCGGATCTCTTCTATGACGTTTTGCCGCGGTGCACCGGTGAGGTCTACTATCTCATTGATTATCTCCTCTCTCCATTTTGACGGTGTGCCACTTGGTGCGAAGAAATCCCTGGCAATGTCTCCCGGAGTCACCTTCTCCGGTTGTTCCTCAAATGGAATGATTGCTCCCGGTTCTATTTTTTCAGTCTTCACTTTCTTTCCTTTGGTCTTCAGGATTGGTGGTTCGTCTCCCTTTGCGTCCTTGGTCATGTGTACGAGTGCTTTTATTTCCTTTCTGTGTCGGTGCGTGTCGTCGGTGAATGTTCGCTTGATGAATCCGAACTGCTCGAGTCGCTCCAGTGATGCACCTACTGATCGCTCTTTGACGCATGCTACCTCTGCTATCGTCTCATTCGATGCCGTACATTTTCCGTTCACCATTTTTTCGAACCAATAGACTACCGCGTACACGTCTCCATCGCTCGGCCGTAGCCCAGGGTGTGCATGTACCTCGTATGGTTTTATAAGAAAATCTGGTTTGAATTGCATATGTTCCGATATGTCTTACGTCTCTTCTCTATCAGTGTACTCTCTTCCTGGTCATTTGGGACTCCCCATGTGGGGACAAGTCATCCAAGACGTGCGTGGAGACGTGCGCGTAATTGTTCTATTGCTATATCCTGTGCCCGTGCGTATCCGTATGCCCGTTCCAGTTTCCAGAATTCCTCGCTGTCCGGGAATTCAAACCCATTCGAATCGAACTCCGTTTCCTTCAGCGTCTCCAGAAACTTGTGCCATTCCTGGGTCTCTGTAAAATCTGTCGTTGACTTCCTTCGTCGCGTTGTCCTGTCTGTCAGTTCGACGTCGTATCCAAGTACGCGGTCGAGTAACGTCTCCCGTCCTACCTTCTTCATGTGTGGCGTCACCTCCTTGTCTGCATTTTCCTGGGTCTGTATGATCCAGTATTCTACAACGGGTCCATTGAAGAACTTCCTCTGCTGTTCTGTCTCAGGGTTATATATCTGGTATGTCACGCGAACCATTACGGAGTCGAACTCCGTCTCTCTCTCTGCCTGCAGTATCCTAAGCCATTGCTCTTTCCGCTCCATGTCTTCCGTACTCGGTGCAGTGATTCTGTGCCGGGTAACGTTATAGAATAGGGTGATTTTTTTGGTCTTCATAAAATTTGTTTAGCCTTTCTCTTTTCTTTATAAGGTCCTCTGCCTTGCTCCATCTCCGGAGTGTTTCGTCATCTGCACGATTGAGCATTATCCAATTCAGATAGTTGCGTACCTCATGCGTATCTGCCTTGGCATGTACGCTCCGGAGAAGTGGAAGGATGCACCATTTTTCGTTCACCCTTCCTTTGTTGCCGTTTGCGTATGATTCAAAGTTGTGATGCCACTCTACTCTCGAGGTGAGCGCTGATGCTCCTGTCACACAACATCGCTTATAGAACGGGTCCCGCTCCATCTCCTCCCTCAGCTTTTTAGGTATCGGTTTCGTTAGCATTCTTGATCATGAATTCAATCGAGTGTAGAAGTCGCTGGCATTCTTTCTCTAATGTGTCCCCGCCCTTCTGTGCATCGCGCTTCTTCTTAAGCTCCGCATGCATCTTGTTCAGTTTTCCTATGGAGTTCACTATCGTGATGTGCTTGATGTTCCCGAACTCCGGCTTAAAATTTATTTGTGGATTGTAGTTGTAGCTCATAATGTAACATTAATGGTTGTTCGTTTCTCTTCGGAGATATACTTCGGACCGAGAAGTTTTTTAATAAAAACTTCCCGTTCCTCTGGCGTGATACCTATCAGGCTCCACCATTTCCCGCAATAGCACATGACCACCGTCTGTACGGGTCCTGTCATGTTTGCACGCATTATTTCCGTCGCCTCTGCCCTTGTTATTTCTACTGGCTCTTTCATATTTCAATGACGGGCTTTGGGTGGTACTCGACCGTGTAGAGTCCTTTGTCATCCAGGAACTGCTTGATGTCTGGTATCTCGTGGAGTGTGCAGTATTGATCCAGGATCGGCTCTATGTCCTTCAGCGGTGACTTCCATATCTTGGTTGGTATCGGATACTTGTTTGCGAAGAACTCCTGGCACCGTTCCATGTTGATTCCGTAGTCAGCCTGCTCCTTCCGGTATATGAGCCCTCCCCCGTGTATGAGGTATGCAAATTTTGTATACCCTTGCTGGCCGAATAGGTGCTTCACCTCTGACAGTTTGAATTCGTGCCTGTCCTTTTCTATGCACCATTTGTACACCTGCCAGAGTGATTGTATGTGTTGTCGGTCTATCTGCCGTGCGTACCTCGCTATGGATCTTCCGCACGTCGCACAGCACTCTCTTTCTTTTTTCATACTTTGCATGCCACCTTAAAGATTGCAACGAACATAAAGGCCATGGACCACATCGCTATGTATGTTATACAAAGCCACCATGCGAAATTATATTTTTTCATTGCAGGTTTTCGTCGACGAGTCTTCTCGCTATCTTTTCGAAGTCCCCGTCTTCTGGTATTTTTACGACCGCGATAGCAAGTACTGCCACCGCTGTTCCCTTGCCCAGCTTCTCCGTTATGAATGTCTGATCCCCTACCCACGTCTCCACGTTCCCTGTCACGAACTTCATCTGTTTGATCATCTGTTCTTTAAGCATACCCAAGTTTAAGCAAGTGTTCGATCACGGCCATGCGGGTGATGCCGTATACCTCTCCCTGTTTTCCTTTTCCTACGTACCCTCCCGCGAATGGCACAATGATGAACCACATACTTTTAGATTATTATTCCTGGTTCCTTTGATAATTCCGCAAGCTCTGCCTTCATCCCGTTAATCTTTCGCCGATGCTGTTCCAGCGCGTTTCTGAATTGTGCAGTGTCGGTTGGGTTCTCTGCGCAGATTGAGTACTGGGTTTCCTCTTGTTCGATGCTCCACTTCAGTGCATCGTATCTGAATTGAAGTGGTGACTTTTCCTGTGTCAGTTTGAATGTGTCGACCTTTTTCCATAGTACGATCGTCTCCTCTACCTTCTCCTCCTTGAATTGTAGGCACGTCTCT